>OBLW0100000423.1_pt1 | contig 36421 bp, 30 predicted proteins | sample 1520161 | NCBI WGS metagenome assembly OBLW01 (sample SAMEA3539309, study PRJEB22396) | soil metagenome | biome: tundra; feature: field; material: soil | place: USA | collected 2010-05 | depth 0.15 m
AGCTCATAGGCACCACCGCATCGGTCATCTGCCGCCTTGAGGACGCCGATTATGAGGGCCACTCCCTGGCGATGTTGCGCAGGATAGCGGGCGCGTTGAATCAGCGGGTCGAGATCCGTTTTGTCCCGATCCGGCGTTCGGCATAGGCCACGGTATGGGCGACATCAACCAGTTCGCACTTCAACAGGCCGAGGCAGCGGCGGCAAGGTTGTGGGCGTTCGGAAGCGCTCCTTTCCCGTTCAAGACCTCCACCGCCGGCGTCATCCAGAGCCACATTGACATGTTGGTCACCGAAACCGCCATCGATTTTGCGATTCATGTTCGACGCATCCTGGATAACAGCGCCGTTCGCGCCAAGTTCACGCTCAATGAGCCGTTTCGGCATTGGGCTGCACATCGCCTGCCCAAGGTGGACGATCTTCGGGATGCCCTGAACCGTATCGTTCACGCAACGGAGTTCGAGGTCGGGTTTGAGCAACTGCCGGAGAATGCGGTCGACATCAAGGGCGGCGCCATCGGAGTTGTCTATCTGCGGACAAGGACGGATAAGCGCGAGGAAGCACTAATCGATGTGTTCGCGCTGGCTTCGTGCTTCTTTCACCAGGTCTTGCCCGAACTGCATCTGCTTGGCACGCCATCCACACCCGAGGTGGTCCAGTAATGTGGACGTCGATCAGCCGCCGTTGATTGGGGGCCAGAGAACTCAGACAACGCTGCGCTGGAGTCCAAATTTCGGCCGTTTTGGACTCCAAATGGACTCCGCGTGACCTCTTCCGCGACGTGGAAGCGCGCAAGCATTTTCGTAAGTCTATGTTTTGTTGGGCTTTGTTTTGGTGGACCTGGTGAGATTCGAACTCACGACCTCTTCCATGCCATGGAAGCGCGCTCCCAACTGCGCCACAGGCCCACTGGCAACTCGTTTCACTATAACATGCGGGCGTGCGGCACCGGGTTTGACAGGGTGCTTTCGCGGCTGCCTACAATGAGAAGATGCGTTTCGGGCGCCATTTAGTCGCGGTGGTTCTGGTTTGCTCCTGGTCGATGGGATTGTCATCGTGCCTGGCGCGCCGCAGACTGATCGTGCGCAAAGGCTCGAACGTCGCCCAGCCGCTGCTGGTGGCGGATCAGGCGGCGCTGCTCGAAGCGGTCTCCCGCCAATACCGGGCAGTCCACGATTTCAGCGCCACCGTCGATATGGTGCCGGCTCTGGGCAGCGCTGAAAAAAGCAAAATTACCGAGTACAAGGACGTCCGCGCCTACATCCTCTTTCGCCAGCCGGCGCACATCCGCATCATCGGGCTGTACCCGGTGGTCCGCAACAAGGCGTTTGACATGGCCTCGGATGGCGCCCGATTCCAGCTCTACATCCCGGCCCGCGACGCGTTTATCGAAGGCAGCAACGAGATCGTCCAGCGCTCGGAAAACAAGATCGAGAATCTGCGGCCGCAGCATTTCGTCGATGCCCTGCTGGTGCGCCCGGTGGATGGGGCGACCGACAAGGTGCTGCTCGAAAACCTCACCGACGAAGACGGGGCCTTCTATATCGTGCACGTGGTCCACGAAGAAAGTGGCGCGCTGCGGCTCGATCGGACGATCTGGTTCAGCCGCGTGAACCTGGAAATCGCCCGCCAGATGATTTTCGACGCCGCCGGCAACATCCTGACCGATGCGCGCTATTCCGAGTGGAAAACCTACGACAAAGTGGCCTTCCCCAAACACGTGGAGATCAACCGCCCGCAGGATGAGTACGGCGTGGTCATTGACATCGTGAAAATGGAGATCAATAAGGGCGTGACAGACGATAAATTCATACTAGAGCGGCCGCCTGGGACCACGTTGCGGGTTCTCGGGCAGCCGCCCGCGGCGCCGGCCAGCCAAACGCCCGCGCCGTCCACTAAACGAAAGACGAAGCCCGAGTGACCGGCAAAATCGTCCTGGAAAATCTGAAAAACCGGCCGATGCGCAGCCTGCTCAGCATCCTGCTGATCGGCGTGCCGGTGACGTTGATTCTGACCCTGGTTGGTTTGACGCAGGGGATGCTGACGGATTCGCAGAACCGGCAGCGTGGCGTGGGCGCCGACATTATCATCCGAGGCTCGACGGTTTCCTCGGTGATCAGCTTCAGCGGCGCCTCGATCCCAGCGGGCGTGGCGGACAAGGTGCAGCAGCAGCCGCACGTGAAGCTTGCCATGGGCGTCATCAATCATCCGGTCGATCTGCCCCTGTTCATCACCGGCATGGACGTGGCGAAGTTTACGCAAATGAGTGGCGGATTTACGTTCGACCAGGGTGGCCCGCTGCAAGGTCCCGACGATATTCTGGTGGACCGGTATTACGCCGAGCAGCGCCACCTGCAGGTGGGACAGACCGTCAATCTGATCAACCATGACTGGCGCCTGGCCGGCGTGATTGAACCCGGGAAAATGGCCCGGTTGGTGGTGCCGATGCGGACGCTGCAGGAACTCGACGCGGCAACCGGCAAGCTCGGCCAGATCTACGTCACCGTGGACGCGCCGGCCAATATCAACCTGGTGGTCGAAGGCCTGCGCGGCTTGCTGAAAAACTACCCCGTCAACACGATGGCCGAATACACGGCCATGTACAACGTCAACCAGATCCCGGCGATCAAGGAGTTTACCGTGGTGGTGGCGGCGATCGGGGTGGTGATCGGCGTCGCCGTGGTCTGGCTGTCGATGTACATGGTGGTGCTGCAGCGAACGCGCGAAATAGGCATTCTGAAAGCCTTGGGCGCGTCCAAGGCGTTCATCCTCGGCATCATTCTGATCGAGGCGATGCTGCTGGGAGCGGGAGGCACGATTCTCGGCATCGTCTTCAGCTATGGCGCGCAGTGGTTGATTCGCACGCTGGTGCCGGCCTCTTTTCAAATGGCGATCGTGTACGCCTGGTGGCCGCGCGTGGCGGCGATCACACAGGCCGCCGCCATCCTGGGCGCGCTCTATCCCGGCCTGAGCGCGGCGCGGCAAGACCCCATCGAGGCGCTGGCTTATGAGTAACGGCGCCATCATCGAAACCCGCGACCTGCGCAAGGTCTACCGCGTCGGCCAGGTGGACGTGGCGGCGCTGCGGGGCGTCGACCTCGACGTCCAGCCCGGCGAGTTCCTTTCCGTCGTGGGACCCTCCGGTTCGGGCAAGTCCACGCTGTTTCACATCATCGGAGGGCTCACGCCTCCCACCGCGGGCGAGGTCAAGGTGGGCGGCCAGAACCTGGCCGCCTTGAGCGATGCGGGCCGCACGAAAATGCGCCGTCGGACGGTCGGATTCGTGTTCCAGAAATTCAACCTGCTGCCCAACCTGACGGCGCGGGACAACATCGCGGTGTCGCGCTACATCGCGGGCCTGGGCACGCATCCGGACGCCCAGTTCGAGGAGGTGCTGCGCCTGCTCGGCATCGCCGGCCGGCTGGATCACAAGCCCAACGCGCTCTCCGGCGGCGAGCAGCAACGCGTGGCCATCGCGCGCGCCATCGTCAACCACCCCGCGATCTTGTTGGCCGATGAGCCAACCGGCAATCTCGACAGCGAAAACTCCAAAGCGGTGCTCGAAATTCTGCGCGACCTGAATCAGCGGCTGGGCCAAACCGTCCTCATGATCACCCACAATCCCGAAGCCGCGGCATACGCCCACAGCACCGTCCATATGCGCGATGGCCGCATCGTCGACCGCACCAACGCAGCCGGGTAGTACCATGACCGTAGAATTCGATGCTATTGAGAAACCGCTCCCTGACGGTCGCGGCTCTGATCGGAGCGGCGACCAGAGGGCAATTGTCCCGCATGGACCGACAGGATTGCGGAGAATATGAAAAAAAGGACCTGGGCGCGGCGCATGAGTTCAGCCGCCGGAGAAGCCTTACATAGCCCGGCGTAATCTGCGCACGCCGGAATAGATCGCGATGAATCCCAATCCCAGTAGTCCTAGAGACCACGCAGCGGGAGCCGGCGTCGGTGAGGACGATCCGCTGGCCTGCACGTTGCTGATATAGGTGGCGGAGGCGACCGAATTATCCCCTGTCTGCATCGAGATGAACCCGACCGTGTATGCTCCGGTGCTCGGCAGGACCACGGTTGCGGTTTTGTAACCTGTCATGATGGCGAAAGGATTGGCCCCGGTGCCAGCCACGGTCAAAACGCTGGACTGCGTGGTATCGGCCAGCTCAAATACTTGCGCCGGGTTTGAGCCTGATTGCAGGCTGTAGAGCGCGGCGTCCCATTGCGTTGGAATCTCTTCGTTCGTCGCGAAGTTCCAGTGGAAGGAGAGCGTGGCGCCGGCCGTCGCGGAAAAAGTCTGATAGATCGCGGAGCCGAAAGTGGGCGCAAAGTTGTTTGGCAGGGCGGTCGCAATCGCGCCGGCCGGCAAGTTCAAAGTGCTTTCCAGCGTGGCTTCCGCTACATCGGCGAAGTTGGGGTCACTGGATGACTGATTCCCAGAATGGCTCACCGCGGGCCGCGCGGGGCGAGCGCTCCGGTGGACTGAACCGGGCTTGGCAAACCCGAAGGCGGGAACCACACTGGCGACCTCGCTATCGTTACCGCTTCCGATCTGCGCCTGGAAGCTTCCGGTTGTCGGAACGATATTGCCTTGCGTCCCGACTACGGATGCGCTCCCCAACGTATTCCATCCAGTCAGGTCGCCGGTTGCAAAGTTTCCATTGATCAGCGGGCCGACCAGCGAAAATGCCGCCCAAGCCACAACCAACAGACCGCACGCCACTCGCAGAATGGCACTCCATGAACGCTTCACTCCAGTTCCTCCTCTTTACGGCTATCTGATAGCTCCGCCTAAAAACCTACCATACGGCAACAAGAAGATCCAGTAATGTTTTATTGGACTCGGGCCGCTTCGTCACGGCCGATCACGCCGATCCTCAGTTCTGCTTGTCGTCGCCGGTATCCTTCTTACCGGTCTTGTCGGTTGCGGCGTCGGGGGACTTGTCGCCAGGCTTTTCACCGGGGCGGTAGAGGGTAGGCGGCTTCCGCTTTTGTTCCTCCGCGTCGGCCTTTTGATCGGCTGCCTGTTTGGCTTTGCGCTCGGCCGGCGACATGGCGTCTTCCAAGGCCTTCTTGTCCTTCTCCTCGCGCGTTTCCACGGCGTGCTCGCGCTGCCCCATGTCTTCCCGCGCCAGTTCCAGGCTGTCGCTGGTGGTGTCGATGGCGTCCTTGAGAGCGAAATCGAAGCGATCCGCGTCCCTGGGGTGGCTGTCTTGAATCCTGTGCAGGGCGGGCAGTAGTTCGCTCTCGGCGCCGGCGACGAGCCTGAGCCCCTCGGTAATGTCAATCTTGCGGTGCAGCGCATCGTCGGCAACATCGTCGAGCGCATCGATAATCCGGTTGTAGTCGTCGAGGGCATCGTGAATCAGAATCGAGCGGCCGGGCTTCTCCTTGCCGAGCAGATTCTTCGCCAGGTCGACGCGCTGGCGGGCAAAGCCGGCATAGAGGGCCAGACGCTGATTCGGTTCCTGGGCGTCGCGGATCTGATCCGCCTCGTCGGTCGAAAGAAAATCGCGCCGCTGCTGCGCTACGCCGGCCGCCGCCAGCAGCAAGGCGATCGAAACCGAGCACGTCAGGGTCTTCATTTTGGTTTGCCCTCCATCAGTCCCAGCAGCAGCTTGTCGTGCACCTGCTGCACCTCGGTTTTGGCTTTCTCGAGCACGGGGCGGTCCGCGAAATTCATGTCCCGCTCAAAGGTGTCTAGCTTGCGGAGCAGGCCGCGTGTCTGGATCTCGGCGTACTTGAACCAGCGGGAACTCTTGCGCGGGTCCTTGCCCGTCTGGTTAAGCGAGAGAAAGGCCAGATCCACGGAATCGACGATTTTCGCGGCGTCGGCCGCCACCCGATCAGTGTCTCCTTTTTGGTAATCGGAGCGGGCGGCCACCAGCGCCGCGTCCGATTCGGCCAGGGCCAGCCGCGCGCGCTTTTCCAGGTTCGGCTCGGCGCGCGCCTGCGCCAAGTCGTCCGCGCGGGCGCCGCCGGTCATCCACGCCAGCGCCACCAACGCCACCCACCAGCCGCGCGTCATCGATGTGCCTCCAACTGGTGGCGGATGATGCGCACTCTCTGCCGCGCCTGAAATTCCTGGTCGGGGTGCTTGCCCTGGCTCAGCTCGAGAAATTGCTCGTAGGCTTCGAGCGCCGGCTTCAACTGGCGCATCTTATCCAGAACGATGGCCCGCATAAAGGCGAGGCCCGCGGTGTTCTCGCCCAACTGGCGGGCGTGGTCGAAAGCTTCGAGCGCCCGCGTCAGGTCTCCGGCCATATATAGCGCGTCGCCCAACTCGCGCCACGCCTCGATGGCGTTCGGCTTGAGTTTGCCGGCTTCGGCGAATTGCGCGCCGGCAAGCGGGAATTGCCGTGCATCGCGCAAGGCGCGGCCATATACCATGCGCAACTCGAAGTTGGCGGGGTCGGCGGCCACCGCCTTTTGGAGCAGCGGCGCCGCCTTGGCGGGTTGACCGGAAAATACGTATGCCATCCCCAGGGCCACGGCATTAGTTGTGGACGGCTCGCTGGCGTATGCGGTTTCGAGAACCGGCACGGCCTCGGTGTATTGTTTACCATCGAGCAGCAACTGGCCGAGGTGCGCCTGCGCCGCGGGATCGTCGGCGAAATCGCGATAGATGGCGGCCGCCTCGGCGGGCTGATGCGCTTTTTCGTGTGCGCCGGCCAACTCCAGCATCCAGCTCCGGTACTTGGGGTCGAGCGCGGCAGCCTGGCGGTAATGCGGCGCCGCGTCCGCCAGCTTGCCCTCGCGCGCCAGCAACCGGCCCAGGCCGGATTCGGCGGCGGCGGACTTCGGATCCAGCTCGATGGCCCTGCGGTAGCCGGCTTCGGCGCGATCGAAAGCGTCTGCCTGCGCCTCGGCTTCCGCCAGGTAGTAGCGCGGCCGGAATTCGCCGGGCTTCTGTGCGGCGGCCGCTTCGAGCAACGCCTGCGCGCCCGCATCCTTCCGCCGCAGCAGCAGCATGCCGCAGTTGAGCTCGGCTTCGTACAGGCCGGGCTTCAACTCCAGCGTCCTGCGGTATTCCGCAATCCCATCCTCGTCGCGCGCCAGAAACCCGTAAGCCAGCGCCAGGTTGAAATGAGCGCTGTAATCGGAGGGGTCCGCCGCCACGGCTTTGCGAAACGCCTCGGCGGCGGTTTCATACTCGCCGCTCCCCAGCGCCTTCAGCCCTTCGGCCGCGTGGTCGGACGACTGCACCAGCAATAAGAGGACGGCCAGCGTGGCCCACATAATTCAATTCTAAGTCCTCTCGCCGGCCAGGCCAGTTCACAGCCTGTTTTTTGCGGCGGGTTGCATGCAAACGATTCCCCGGAATTGACGCTGTGCCTACTTCTTGACCGGGGCGGGCCCGGTTCTCAGGTCCACGCCGGGACCCTCGACCGAACCATTTTGAAAATTGAGCGGCAGGTCGAGGCGCGCTTCGTGCTGGCTGTCTTCGTCGAGAATGTGCAGGGTGTAGTGGCCGGTAGGCACGTCAAAAACGGCGTTGCCGACGAGCGTATCGGCGGGCGCCAGCGTGCGCAGCGCGCCGATCCAGTCCGGCACGCCGGCCCCGTCGGTCAGTTCGGGAAAGTGGCGCCCGGTGCTGTCTTCGACGTTAAAATTGGGCACCGCCGCGTCGGAGTTGCCGCCGTTGCTGACACTCAGCCGAACCAGCAGAAATTGGTTCTGCGCCGCGCGGGCTGCGGGGCCCTCGCCGAACGCCGGAAACCATTGCGTCTCGAGGCCGAGGTATGTCAGATCCCCCAACTTCACTTTCTGCCCCAGGGTGTAGGTGCGAACTTCCCACGTGTGATCGACGCAGGAAGCCAGGCATGCGGCGCACAACGGAACCAGTATTAACAGCCAACCATGAAGGCGCATCGGCAGAACCATTGTCGCGACCGGCGCCCGGCGTGTCAATCATTGGCACGCGCGCGGCGAGCTTACTGGCGCTGCGCTTCCTGCAGGATGCGCTCGAACTTGCGCCGTTGCTCTTCGGTGAGCACCTGGTCGATGCGGTTCTTGCTGTCGCTCAGCACGGTGCGGTAATACTGCCAGGAGTCGCCGAGGATGGACTGCATCTGCTCGGCTTGTGCCGGCGTCAGATCCAATTGCTTGCGCAGACTTTCGAAGTAGAGAGCACGGCCGGCGGGTGTATCGAAGGCCGGCTGATGGAGGTGTTGGTGCCAGCCCAGGTGCATCACCAGCGCGCCAGCGGCCATGCCGCACAGAAACACCAGGGTCAGCACGGTGAGGCCGGCCACTTTGGGGTTCCAGGCGCGGCTCGCGGCGGCCTTCTCGATCAAGTTAGCGTTCATACGCCGTCAGCGCAAGCAGCATGTTGTCCTGCGCCAGTGCGTTGCCGGATGCCGCAGTGGTGTCTTGCGACAAGACCGCATCGGGCGTGAAACTGCCGCGGTAAGCGACCTCCCGCGACACCAGGAAGCTGCCCAACACCGCCAGTGTCAACATGCAGCTAAACGCCAGGCGTCTGGCAAAGACCAAGTCGAACGCGAAAAGACCGGCAAAGGAAGGCGCGGGGCTGGTGGTCTCGATCCGCTCCACCACACGGGCATAAAAGCCCGGCGCCGGATCGCATTCCTGGCTCCGCAGGGCGCCAAACAAACGCGATACGCCGGCCATGCCGTCCATCCCGGCACGGCAGCTTGCACACTCATTCAAATGGGTTTCGATGCGCCGGCGTACCGCCGGCTCCAGCAGACCGGAGAGGTACTCTTCGAGGCTCTCCATCACTACTGCGTGCATACTTTTCTTCCCTTACCAACCTGCAATACTGCGCCCAGATCCTGCCCCACCGCGGGTCTTCTTGCCGGGTCGCGGCCAGCCCGCTTCGGAGGCCCTCATACCAACCAAAAACACCGCCCGCACCGGTCTCAGCTTGCCGTCAAGCCGGCCGGACGGTCCAACCGCTGTGCCGCCTTCACCAATTTCTGGCGGGCGCGGAAAAGCTTCACCTTGATGGTGTTTTCGTTCATCCCGGTTCTCTCCGCCAGCTCTTCCACGGAGTAACCTTCCACTTCTTTCAGCATCAACAACATGCGCTCCTCCTCGGACACCCTAGTGAGGAGCTTCACAACGTAGTCCCTTTGCGACAGGCTGGTGTCGGCCGGTGTCTGCCGGTTCACAGCGGGCTCGGAATTCTCCACCCGCCGCACTTCGTCCTCGCTGAGATCGCTTTCGTAAACCAGCTTGCGCACCTTGCGCTTGCGCAGGTAATCGAAGCACTCGTTGACCGTGATTTTATAGATCCAGGTGATCAGCGAACTGCGGAAATCGAAATTCCGGATGGAAACGTAAACTTTGGCAAATACTTGCTGCGCAATGTCTTCCACGTCATTGCGCTGGCGCACGATGCCGTGGATGATGGAGAATACCTTGGTCTGGTAGCGCTCCACGATTTCGCGGAACGCTCCTTCTTCGCCGGCTTGCGCGCGGCTGACCAGGACGCCTTCCGGGGTGTTCTGATAGTCCACTCTGGGCTTTGCCGCAACCTTGTTGCCGAACCCCGGGATCGTCAAAGTGCCGGTGGCCGCTTCCATACATGGCTTCCGACGTTAAGCGCGGGGTAAGCGTTTCAAATAAGACGGGTCAATACTAGTTTGCCAGATGGCGGGGCAGTGGTTCCAAACCATCGCTTTTAGCGGGCCGCCGGCCGAATTCCCCCCTCGCCCCAAATTTTCTCGCGACCCAACCGCCCGATGGCTCATCTAACTGCGTGCAAGGGAGAGCGCCCGGCTCGCTTTTGTATAATACCAACCAGGGGTGAGCCCCGCAGAGGAGTCTAAACGCATGGTGCAACTAACCGAAAAGGCCATCGGCAAGGTGAAGGATATCATGAGCTCGCAGTCTCCGTCTCCGGTCGGACTGCGGATCGCGGTTGTAGGCGGGGGTTGCTCCGGCTTCAGCTACTCAATGGCGTTCGAAAACCAGCCCAATATGCTCGACAAGACGTACGAATTCGGCGGGCTGAAGGTCTACATCGACCAGGCCAGCATGCTGTATCTGGACGGCGCCGAAGTGGACTACGTCGAGACGCTGGAGGGTGCCGGATTTAAATTTAACAATCCGCACGTAAAATCTACCTGCGGCTGCGGCAGCTCCTTCCAGGCATAAGGCCGGACCGGGATAACAGCACGTTTGCGCCAGCGGCGTTGCCTTGCCGCCGGCTTATCGTTGTCAGACGAAACCGGCGCTTGGCAGGTCGGGGACCTGCCCCACAACCCCCAGTTGCGCGGGCCGGTTTCGATCTGCTACACTGCTGGATGTCCCGAACGTAAGGCTCAGTGGGAGGTTCGTTTGTCTGTTTGGAAAGCGAACCGCTTGCACCAATGAGGTCACATGGCGCATAAACCAGGCAAACACTATCAATCCGCCAGAAAACAGGTGGAAACCCGCGAATACCAGCTTGAAGAGGCTGTGACGCTCATCCAGAAAATCAAGTTCGCCAAGTTCGACGAGACCGTTGAGGTCCACTTGCGGCTCGGTGTCGACCCCAAGCACGCCGACCAGATGGTGCGCGGTACGGTGCTGATGCCGAACGGGCTGGGCAAGTCGAAGACGGTCCTGGTGATCGCCAGCGGCGACAAGCAGCGCGAGGCAGCCGAGGCCGGCGCCGACTTCGTGGGCGGCGAGGACATGGTCAACAAGATTCAGTCGGAAAGCTGGACGGATTTCGACGCCGTGATTGCCACGCCGGACATGATGCGTTCGGTCGGCAAGCTGGGCAAGGTGCTGGGGCCGCGCGGCCTGATGCCGAACCCGAAGACCGGCACCGTGACGGTGGACGTGGTGAAGGCAATCAAAGAAATCAAGGCCGGCAAGGTGGAATTCCGGGTGGATAAGACCGGCATCATTCACGCGCCAGTGGGGAAGCTCAGCTTCGCCACGCCCGCGCTGGTCGAGAACGCCGCGACCCTGATCACGGCGGTGATCAAGGCCAAGCCGGCGGTAGCCAAGGGCAAATACGTGAGAAGCGCGACCATCTGCTCCACGATGGGGCCAGGCGTTGCCGTCGATACCGCCCCGTTCAGCGTGAAGGCGGCGGGTTAGAGCGCCGACAGGTGTTTCCATGAAAAAGAAGTCAGAGAAGAAGAAGGATATTGACGCGCTGCACCAGGACCTGGAGCAGTCCGGCAACCTGTTCGTGACCGGCTATGAAAAGCTGCGCGTGGACCAGGATTTCGAACTGCGCAAAGCGGTGCGCGGCGCGGGCGGCAAGTACCGGGTGATCAAGAACAACCTGGCCGAGATCGCGGCCCAGGGCACGCCGTCTGAAGCGGTGCTCAAGAACCTGCGCGGCATGACCTCGCTCGCCTACACGAGCAACGATCCAGTGGCGCTGGCGAAGGCGCTGACCACCTATGCGAAGGCGAACCCCTCGTTCACCTTCAAGGCGGGGATTGTGGAAGGCCGGGCGATCGACGTGGGGGCCATCATCGAGCTGGCCAGCATGCCGTCGAAGGAACAGATCTTTTCGAAGCTGTTGTACCTGATCAACGCTCCGGCCCAGCGGTTGGTGACGGTGATGCAGGCGGTGGGTCGCAACCTGGCCGTGGTAGTGGATCAGGGAGTGAAGGAAAACAAGTTTCAGGCTTAAGGGCCGGGCACGCGGCCCGAGCCGGCGATTTTTGATTCTAAGGAGTTCAAGAGATGGCGGACATTAACGCAATTGCGGAACAGATTCAAGGCCTGACCTTGCTGGAGGCATCCCAGCTCGTCAAGCTGCTCGAGGAAAAGCTGGGAGTATCGGCCGCCGCGGCCGGTCCGGTTATGATGGCGGGCGCCGGCGGAGGCGCAGCGGCTGCTCCGGCCGCTGAAGAGAAGACCGAATTCACCGTGGTTCTGACGGCTGTCGGCGCGAACAAGATTAACGTCATCAAGGCCGTTCGCGAGGTCACCAGCCTGGGCCTGAAGGAAGCCAAGGACCTGGTGGATGGCGCGCCCAAGCCGGTCAAGGAAGGCGTCAGCAAGGACGAAGCCGAGACCATCAAGAAGAAGTTCGTCGACGCCGGTGCGACCGTCGAGGTAAAGTAAGAATTCCGGGGGCCGGAGGCGTGAACCTCCGGCGTTTGCCCCGCGGCGCTTGCCGTCGGGGCTACCCGTGTTTTTGTGGTTTGACTTGCCGGTGCAAGTCTTGCTAGTATAAGTAGTTGGGCTGTCGATTCCGCGGACTCGATTCCCATTGGAGAAAGTGATTCCCGAATCCTGGCACTTCAATTGCAGTTCGCGTGAAACTGCCGAGAGGGTATCTCTGTCTGTTTCGCGCCATCAGGATTCCTGCACCCGCCCGGCCCCGGGCGCAAGCGTCATCGCTGGTTCTTTCGCAACGCCCGTTCGCACCCTGCCCTTTTTCATACATTCGGCGCTCCAAGAGGTTTCGCCTCCGGGAGCGCCTTTGGTTCTGTGCTTATAGCCCCGGTCCCTTTGCGTTGGCTGTCCGGCCGTCAGGAGTTATAGAATGGCAAATCAAAATAACGGCGCCGTCCCCGAGCGAGTGGATTTTTCCAAGATCAAGACCTCGATCCCGATTCCGAACCTGATCGAGGTGCAGAAGAAATCGTACGAGCGGTTTCTGCAGATGGACCAACTCCCGAATGAGCGTGAGGACATCGGCCTGCAGACGGTTTTCAGCTCGGTATTTCCGATTTCGGACTTCCGCGGCGTCAGCGACCTGGAGTTCGTCGACTACTCGATCGGCAATTGGGAATGCAAGTGCGGCAACCTCAAAGGGCTGCACCACCTGCGTTCGACCTGCCGCAATTGCGGAGCAGCCGTGCGCACCGACCCGTTCCACGGCGGCGACATTCTTTGCCAGCACTGCGGAACCTTCAACAAGAACGTGGTCACGTTCTGCAACAAGTGCGGCGACCCGGTCGGGCTGCAGTTGAAATACGACATGCAGGAGTGCCAGGAACGTGGCATGACCTACGCCGCGCCGCTGAAGGTGACCATCCGGCTGACGGTGTATTCGAAAGATCCGGAAACCCAGAAGAAGAGCGTTCGCGACATCAAGGAGCAGGAAGTCTTCTTCGGCGAAATCCCGCTGATGACCGACAACGGCACGTTCATCATCAACGGCACCGAGCGCGTGATCGTGAGCCAGTTGCACCGGTCGCCCGGCGTGTTCTTCGAGCGCGTTCCCGCGCAGGGCTATTTTCTGGGCAAGATCATTCCGTACCGCGGAAGCTGGGTCGAGTTCGAGTACGACAACAAGAATCTGCTGTACGTCCGTATCGACCGGAAACGTAAATTCTATGGCTCCGTGTTTCTGCGCGCGCTCGGTCTGAAGACCGACGCGGACATTTTGCGCGCGTTCTACCGCATCAGCAAAATCACCTTCAAGGACAAGAAACTTTACTGGAACGTGGACGAGGGTCTGACCGGACTCAAGCTCTCGCACGCCATCTCGACCAAGGGCGGGGAAACCGTGGTGGCGCAGGGCAAGAAGATTACGCCGTCGCTGTTCAAGGAAATTCAGAAGGCCAAGATCGAGCGCGTGGAAGTGGCGTCCAACGATCTGGAAGGCGCTTACGCCGCGGCCGACGTTTGGGACAAGGAAACCGGCGAAGTTTTCATCGACGCCAACAGCGAGATCACCACCCCCATCCTCGCCAAGCTGATCGAGGCGGGCGTGGATGAAGTCGAAGTGTTCTTCCCCGAGCGCGACGAAGTGGGCATGGTGATTTCGTCGACCATCAAGAAAGACACGATCAAGACTCAGAACGAAGCGCTGATCGAGATTTACCGCAAGCTGCGCCCGGGCGATCCGCCGACGCTCGACACCGCCACGCAACTGTTCCAGGGGATGTTCTTCGACCCGCGCAAGTACGATTTTTCGCGCGTCGGCCGCATGAAGTTCAACATCAAGCTGCACGACCGGGCGGACGCGACTAGCCTGGACAAGCGCACGCTCGACAGCGAAGACTTCCGCAACACCATCACCTACCTGCTCAAGCTGCGCAAGGGCATCGGGGCGGTGGACGACATCGACCACCTGGGCAACCGCCGCGTGCGCGCGGTGGGCGAACTGCTCGAAAACCAGTTCCGCATCGGCCTGGTGCGCATGGAGCGTGCCATCAAGGAAAAGATGTCCGTGTACCAGGAAATGTCGACCGCCATGCCGCACGACTTGGTGAACGCCAAGCCGGTGATGGCAGCGATCCGCGAATTCTTCGGCTCCAGCCAGCTTTCGCAGTTCATGGATCAGACCAACCCGCTCTCGGAGATCACCCACAAGCGGCGTCTTTCGGCGCTGGGACCAGGCGGTCTGAGCCGCGAGCGCGCCGGCTTCGAAGTGCGCGACGTGCATCCCACGCATTACGGCCGCATCTGCCCGATCGAAACGCCGGAAGGTCCCAACATCGGGCTAATCTCCTCGCTTTCCTGCTTTGCGCGGATCAACGATTACGGCTTCATCGAAAGCCCGTACCGCAGAGTGGAAAAGGGCGTTGTGATCGACCAGGTGAAGATCCTCAACCCCGGCGACATGGACTACAAAGTGGGCGACACGGTATCGCGCGGGCAGGCCGAGGACGCTAACCGCAAGCTCAGCGCCAAGAAGCAGCAGGCCGAGTTCGAAGCCCACTGCGAGTATCTTTCCGCCTGGGAGGAAGACAAGTACACCATCGCCCAGGCCAACGTAGCGTTGGACGAGAAGGGCCGCATCGTGCCCGAGCTGTGCAACGCGCGCCAGGCCGGCAACTTCGTGCTCAAGCCGCGCGAGGAGATCGAATACATCGACGTCAGCCCCAAGCAACTGGTCTCGGTGGCCGCGAGTTTGATCCCGTTCCTCGAAAACGACGACGCCAACCGCGCGCTGATGGGCTCCAACATGCAGCGCCAGGCGGTGCCGCTGCTGCGCGCCGATGCGCCTTACGTGGGCACCGGCATGGAGTACGTCACGGCGCGCGATTCGGGTGCGGTGGTGCTGTGTAAGCGCTCCGGCGTGGTGGATTCGGTGGATAGCGAGCGCATCATCGTTCGTGTGGAAGGCAACGCGCACGAAGGCCAGCTTTCGCGCGAAGTGGGCGCCGATATCTACCAGCTCACCAAGTTCAAGCGCTCCAACCAGAACACCTGCATCAACCAGAAGCCGATTGTGGAAGTCGGGCAGCGGGTGGTGAAAGGCCATGTGCTGGCCGACGGCCCTTGCACCGACATGGGGGAGCTGGCGCTGGGACGCAACGTGCTGGTGGCCTTTATGCCCTGGCGCGGGTACAACTTCGAAGACGCCATCCTGGTCAGCGAGAAGATGGTCAAGGAAGACTACTATACTTCGATCCACATCGAGGAGTTCGAAATCGAAGCCCGCGACACCAAACTGGGCCCCGAGGAAATCACCCGCGACATTCCCAATATCGCCGATTCGTTCCTACGCAACCTGGACGAAAGCGGCATCATTCGCATCGGCGCCACGGTAAAACCGGGCGACATCCTGGTGGGTAAGGTGACGCCCAAGGGCGAAACCCAGCTCACCCCCGAGGAGAAGCTGCTGCGCGCGATCTTCGGCGAAAAGGCCGGCGACGTGAAGGACGCGTCGCTGTTTTGCCCGCCGGGCATCGAAGGCACGGTCGTCGATTGCAAGATCTTCTCGCGCAAGGGGCAGGAAAAGGACGAGCGCTCGCGGTTGATCGAAGAAACGCAGATCCAGCGCCTGCAGCGCAACCTGCAGGACGAAATCCGCATCCTCACCGACGAGCGCGCCAAGCGGTTGGGCAACCTGCTGGAAGGCAAGAAGCTGCTGGCCGACCTGCACGACGAAAAGACCAACAAGCGCCTGCTCAGCAAGGACACCGAGCTGACGCGCGAAATCATCGAGAAGGTGAAATCGCGCGATCTCAAGCGCATCCGGATTACCAGCAAGGATCCGCGGCTCAACGAGCAGATCGACGAAATCGAGGAGATGACCTCGCGCCAGATCGCGGTGCTGGAGAAAATTACCGACGAAAAAACCGCCAAGCTGCGCAAGGGCGACGAACTGCCTCCCGGCGTCATCAAGCTGGTGAAGGTCTACATCGCCATGAAGCGCAAGCTTTCGGTGGGCGACAAGATGGCCGGCCGCCACGGCAATAAGGGTGTGATCGCGCGCATCCTGCCGGAAGAGGACATGCCGTACATGCCGGACGGGACGCCGGTCGAAATCGTGCTCAACCCGCTGGGCGTCCCCTCGCGCATGAACGTGGGCCAGATTCTGGAAACCCACCTTGGATGGGCCGCCCAGGCGCTGGGCGTGCAGTTCGCCACCCCCGTGTTCGACGGCGCCACCGAAAAAGAAATCAAACGCAGCCTCACCGAAGCCAAGCTGCCGACCTCGGGCAAGACCAAGCTCTACGACGGCCTGACCGGCACCGAGTTCGAACAGCCGGTGACGGTGGGCTACATCTATATGATGAAGCTGTCGCACCTGGTGGACGACAAGATTCACGCGCGTTCCATCGGGCCGTATTCGCTGATCACCCAGCAGCCGCTGGGCGGCAAGGCGCAGTTCGGCGGCCAGCGCTTCGGCGAAATGGAAGTCTGGGCGCTCGAAGCCTACGGCGCGGCGTACATTTTGCAGGAACTGCTGACGGCCAAATCGGACGACGTGTATGGCCGCGCCAAGATTTACGAAGCGATTGTCAAGGGCGAAGCGGCCATTGAGCCCGGCGTGCCGGAATCGTTCAACGTGCTGATTCGCGAATTGCAATCGCTGTGTCTGGATGTCGAGTTAATGAAGAAGCCGCGCGAATTGCCGGAACTGGCGCCGGCGGCGGACTAGGAAAATTGGGCCACGGATGAACACAGATAAACACAGATAGGCAAGTGAAAGAAAGACAGCGAAGACAAGAATGTTTTAGGCCCTGTGTTGATTCTCTCTGTGTTCATCCGTGGCTAAAGGTTTTTGGATTTAGGGTTTTAGGTTTTTCGAACTGGAGGCTATTTTGAGATCCTCTCCGTACGATCGGGCGAATTTGATCGCGGATTTCGATTCGATCCGCATTTCTCTGGCGTCTCCGGAAAAAATCCGGAGTTGGTCCCATGGCGAAGTGACCAAGCCGGAAACCATCAACTACCGCACCTTCAAGCCGGAGCGCGACGGATTGTTCTGCGCGCGTATCTTTGGTCCGACTCAGGATTGGGAGTGCTTGTGCGGCAAGTACAAACGCATGAAGCACCGCGGCGTGATCTGCGACAAGTGCGGCGTGGAAGTCACGCTGGCTCGCGTGCGCCGCGAACGGTTGGGCCACATCGAACTGGCCAGTCCGTGCTCGCACGTCTGGTTCTTCAAGGGCCTTCCCAGCCGCATCGGCCATCTACTCGATATCACGCTGCGCGAACTCGAGCGCGTCCTCTACTTCGAGGCTTACGTCATCGTCGAGCCGGGCGAGGTGGAGAGCCTCAAGCGCGGCGAAGTCATCACCGATGAGCGCAAGCGCCAGCTCGACCAGGAGTTTCCAGGCAAGTTCGTCGCCATGATGGGCGCCGAGGGCATCAAGGAGCTGCTCAAGAAGCTCGACATCGAAGGTCTTTCCACAGAAATTCGCGAAAAGATGAAGACCGAGTTGTCGCAGCAGAAGAAGCTGAAATTCGCCAAGCGCCTCCGCGTGGTGGAAAGCTTCCGCAAGAGCGGCAACAAACCGGAATGGATGATTCTGGACGTGGTGCCGGTGATCCCGCCGGAACTGCGCCCGCTGGTGCCGCTCGATGGCGGCCGCTTCGCCACCAGCGACCTCAACGATCTCTACCGCCGCGTGATCAACCGCAACAACCGGTTGAAGAAGCTGATGGAGCTGCACGCTCCCGACGTGATTGTGCGCAACGAAAAGCGCATGCTGCAGGAAGCCGTGGACGCGCTGTTCGACAACGGCCGCCGCGGCCGCGTGCTGCGCGGCGCCAACAACCGCCCGCTCAAATCGCTTTCCGACACGCTCAAGGGCAAGCAGGGCCGCTTCCGCCAGAACCTGCTCGGCAAGCGCGTGGACTATTCCGGCCGCTCCGTGATCGTGGTCGGCCCCGACCTAAAACTCAACCAGTGCGGGCTGCCCAAGAAGATGGCGCTTGAGCTGTTCAAGCCGTTCATTTACCACCGCCTTGAGCAGCGCGGCCATTGCACCACCATCAAGCAGGCCAAGGAGCTGGTGGAGCAGCAGGACCCGGTGGTGTGGGACATTCTCGAAGAGGTCATCAAGGACCATCCGATTCTGCTGAACCGCGCTCCCACGCTGCACCGCCTGGGCATCCAGGCCTTCGAACCGGTGCTGGTGGAAGGCAAGGCGATCAAGATTCACCCGCTGGTCTGCACCGCCTTCAACGCCGATTTCGACGGCGACCAGATGGCCGTGCACATCCCGCTATCGCCCGAAGCGCAGATCGAAGCCACCACGCTGATGCTGTCGTCCAATAACATTCTTTCGCCGGCGCACGGCGCGCCGATTGCGATTCCGACGCAGGACATGGTGCTGGGCTGCTATTACCTCACCAAGGCACGCCCGGGCGCCAAGGGCGAAGGCCGCACCTTCGCTTCCGCCGACGATGTGCTGATCGCGCTCGAAATGGGCGAAGTGGAAACGCTCACCCCCATCAAACTGCGCTACACCGGCCGCGTGATCGACCTGGTCCACGCCTTCGACAACCAGAATATTCTGCACACCGAGCCAATCGAGTTTATTAAGCAGTACATGGAAACCACGGTAGGACGTGTGATTTTGAACGATCACCTGCCGCAGGACATGCCGTTCATCAACGGCCTGCTGAAGAAGAAGGGCCTCGCCCAACTGGTGCAGTACTGCTACCTCAAGTTTGGCCTGGTGATCACCGTGCAGATGCTCGATGAAATCAAGTCGCTGGGCTTCCTCTACGCGACGCGCGCCGGCATTTCCATCGGCATCGACGACATGGTGGTGCCGAGCGAAAAGGCCGGCCTGGTGCGCGAGGCCGAACTCGAAGTTGTGAAGGTGGAAAGCCAGTACCAGGATGGCGCCATCACCCACGGCGAACGCTACAACAAGATCATCGAAATCTGGTCCAAGGTCACCGAACGCGTTTCGGATGAAATGTTCACGGCCATGGAAGAGGACGACCGTACCGGCCGCTATCTGAACCCGATCTACATCATGGCGGATTCCGGCGCGCGCGGTTCCAAGCAGCAGATCCGCCAGCTCTCCGGCATGCGCGGCCTGATGGCCAAGCCGTCGGGCGAAATCATCGAGACCCCCATCACGGCCAACTTCCGCGAGGGGCTGGACGTGTTGCAGTACTTCATCTCCACCCACGGCGCCCGCAAGGGCTTGGCCGATACGGCGCTGAAGACCGCCGATTCCGGCTACCTGACGCGCCGCCTGGTGGATGTGGCGCAGGACGTGATCATCAGCGAAAACGACTGCGGCACCACCGAAGGCATTTACGTGGAGCCGATCATCGAATCGGGCGAAATTATCGAGCCCTTGCGCGACCGCATCGTGGGCCGCGTCGCGCTCGAGGATCAGAAGGATTACGAAGGCAACCTGATCGTCGCCGTCAACCACGAAATTACCGAAGACCTGGCGGCGGCCATTCAAGCGGCCGGCATCGAGCGGGTGAAGATCCGCTCCGTGCTGACCTGCGAATCCAAGCGCGGCGTGTGCGTTTCCTGCTACGGCCGCAACCTGGCGACGGGACGGCTGGTGGAGCGCGGCGAAGCGGTCGGTGTGATCGCGGCGCAGTCCATCGGCGAGCCTGGCACGCAGTTGACCATGCGCACCTTCCACATCGGCGGCACCGCGACGCGCATCAGCGAGCAATCCACGCAGGACGCCAAGTCGGGCGGCTTCGCCCGCTACATCGGCATCCAGACCGTCCGCAGCAAGTTGGGCGAGCTGATCGCCATGAACCGCGCCGGCATCATGGCCGTGGTGGACGATAAGGGCCGCGAAAAAGAACGCTACCCAGTGGTATACGGCGCGCGCATCACGGTCGACGACGGTGCTCCGGTGAAGGGCAGCCAGATCCTGCTGGAATGGGATCCGTACACGTTCTCGATTCTTACCGAAGTTTCTGGCGTCGTGCACTTCAAGGACCTGGTAGACGGCCTCACCATGCAGGAGCAGGTCGACGAAGTCACCGGCATGTCGCAACTCGTGGTCACCGATTCACCCGACGAGAAGCGGCAGCCGATGGTGGTGGTGCGGCCGGAAGGGGCGGCGGGCTCGCGCTCGGAAGCTAAGAAATACCTCATGCCAACCCACGCCCACCTGATGGTGCGCGACGGCGAAGAAGCGCATGCCGGCGACGTGCTGGCCAAGATCCCGCGCGAAACCACCAAGACCAAGGACATCACCGGCGGTCTGCCGCGCGTGGTGGAGCTATTCGAAGCCCGCAAGCCGCGTGAAACCGCCATCATCGCCGAAATCAACGGCGTCGTGAAATACGGCGAAGTCAGCAAGGGCCAGCGCAAGATTTACGTGGTGGGCGAAGATGGCGAGCAGCGCGAATACGCTCTGCCCCGCGGCGTTCACATCAACGTCCAGGAAGGCGAGAAGGTCAAGGCCGGCGAGCCGCTGATGGACGGCCCGCGCAATCCGCACGACATCCTCGACGTGCTCGGCGAAAAAGAACTCCAGAAGTACCTGGTCAACGAGATCCAGGAAGTTTACCGCCTGCAGGGCGTCAACATCAACGACAAGCACCTGGAGGTCATCTCGCGCCAGATGATGCGCTGGGTGAAGGTGGAAGATATCGGCGATACGGAATTTCTGCCCGAAGAAGTGGTCGACAAATTCAAATTCCGCGCCGAAAACGCGAAAGTCATGGAAGCGGGCAGCCGCCCGGCGCAGGGTAAGGCCGTGCTGCTGGGCATTACCAAGGCGTCGCTTTCCACCGATTCGTTCATCTCCGCCGCCTCCTTCCAGGAGACGACGCGCGTGCTCACCGAGGCCGCCATCAACGGCAAAGTGGACTACCTGCGCGGCCTGAAGGAGAACGTCATCATGGGACGCCTGGTCCCGGCCGGCACCGGCATGGAGTATTACCGCCGCGTGAAGATCGCCGGCGAGGACGTAGTGGAGGAGCCGGTGCAGGAGCAGCCGCTCGATTCCATCCCCGGCTATGAAGAAGAGACCCGCTCGCTCTACGCCGGCGGCCTCACCGAAGGAACCGCCGAAGAAACGCTGGCCGAGTAACACAAGTACCCAGTGGCGCTCGTTGGGCGCCCTTTAAATTCAGAAACCGCCGGCCGCGCACCAGCGCGCGCCGGCGGTTTTTGCTTTTGGGACACATCGGGAACCGGGTGATCTTCACGGTTTCTGAGCGTCAGTGCCGCAGTGGCGGCCAGCACAGCAGCCGCGCCTGCCAGGCACACCCCGAGCCGCCGGTGAAGTCGTCCGAGCAGCACACGAGCTGGCATGTGACCCGGTTCGAGCATCGAACTAAACGCCGGCTGATTAGTTGTTTTGCTTGAACACCGGTCAATTGGAAGAACGCGTCCCGATCCGTCCCGCCCACAACAAACGGCCGGCGCTCGACCTCGAGCCGAGCATGCCAGCTCCGCCCAACCCGGCGCGGTGCACGAGTTCCCTCAAGGCAGCTTGTTGGCGCCAATTCGGCCTTTGTTGCTGTCGAAACGCTCAAGAGCAATATGCTTCGAATCAATCCGATACAAGGAGCTAGCGCATTTCTCGAGCCGGGCCAGCGTGGTCCTAAGGATCGAACCCTCCATTCCCCCCTCAGACTCCGGTTGGGTCCGCCGGATAGTTAACTTTTCTGGTATTTCAGATCGCGAACTGCAAATCAGAACTTGATCTCGGAAGCCAAATGCTAGATAATTTGTTCGAGGCTATAACAAAATCAGTTTGAGGACATGGCGCGGCCAGTTCTATGAGCCGCACGCATCAAGTTCGGGCAGCGAACTAAAAATCTCGTAGCGGGCTTTGATCGTTCGGGCTCGACCGACAAGAAACGGGGTTCGGCGACTGGTTGAGGGAGTTTAGAAAATGTTTGGGGGTCGAATGAAAACATCCATGTTGCAAGGTCATGCAAAAGGGCGGCCGGCGCGGCAGAGCCGGCGATGCGTTTCGCTGGTGCTGGCATTGGCGATGGTCGTTCTGCTGCTTCCCTGCGCGGCGCACGCGCAGGTTCTTTACGGATCGCTCACCGGAAACGTGACCGATCCCACCAGCGCCTCAATTCCGGGCGCCAAAGTCGAGGCGCTCAGCACAAGTACTGGAGTGCATAGCGAGTCCGTTACGGACGATCACGGCATTTACCGTTTCAATAACATCCAATCCGGACTCTACACGGTCACGATTTCTTCCAAGTCGTTCGCCACCTTTGTCGAGACCGGCATACAGGTGAGTAACGACGAAGTTCGCCGCGTGGACGTGCAACTCAAGATTGCGCAAACCACCGCGACCATGGAGGTTCGGGCTGATGCCGTGGTGCTTCAGTCCGACAAGGCCGACATCGAGGCACAAGTCACGCCCCAAGAAATAGCGGAACTGCCGGTTACCGGCGGTGAAGGCAAGAATTTCCAGCGCCTGCTGTTCCTGGTTCCCGGCGCGGGGATTATCGCCAACCCCGAAGCCAATTCGGAAGCCGGCAATCCGATGCGCGCGATCACGCTGTTCATGAACGGCGTCTCCTCCACCGGCAACAACACGAAACTGGACGGGACCGCCATTTCTTATCCGTGGCTGCCCGTCAACGTAGCCTACGTGCCGCCGCCCGAAGCGATTCAAGCCGTCGATGTGAGCACCAACGACTTCGACGCCGAGCAGGGCGCGGCGGGAGGCGTGGCGACTAACGTCACTATCAAGTCTGGCACCAACCAATTGCACGGGGTGGCGTACGAGAACAACCAGAATCAAGACCTTGCCGCGGTGAATAACGTTTTCTCCCATCCTGGCAGGCTGGGCAAGAACATCTTCAACAACTATGGGTTCGCGTTGGGCGGCCCGATCTGGATTCCCAAAGTGGTGCATGGAAAGAACAAGCTGTTCTTCTTCCTGGACTACATGGCAACCAAGCGCCGGCTATACTCATCCGACACGAACTTGACGCTGCCCACCGCGGCCATGCGCACCGGGGATTTCAGCGCCACTCCCGCCAAGATCTACGATCCGCTCACCGGCAACGCGGATGGCACCGGCCGCACGCAGTTCCCCAACAATATGATTCCGGCCAACCGCATCGCTTCGGCATCCGCCACCTTGACGGCTCTGTTGCCCGCGCTGACCAGGCCGGCCGCGTTCACGAGCAACTATGACGCTTACGGCGACACCCAATACAACCGCGGCAACTGGGATTACAAGGTCACCTACAATCCCACCGACAAGGCGCTGATCTGGGGCCGGTATAGCTTTTCGCCCGTAAACATCGTCGACCCATTTGCCCTGGGGGCGGCCCGTGGCGACGCGTTTGGCGGAGGCAACCCCATTAACGCCGGCGGCCTCGTCCAGACCACCGCAACCGGTTTCACCGATACCCTTTCGCCGACGCTCCTGGTGGATGGCAACTTTGGCTACACCCGCCAGAGCATCGGCGCCAACGGCGACGCGGTTGATGGGGACTATGGACTCGACACGCTAAAAATTCCGGGCACGAACGGGATCGGCCCGAATTATGAGGGCATCCCGGGATTCCAGATCTCCGGTGTCGCGAACATCGGCAATACCAATACCGGCAGCCCGTTCAAGTTCCGCGACAACCAATACACAACCGCCATCAACCTGACCAAGATCAAGGGAACTCACAACCTGCGTTTTGGTTTCGAATACGATAAGTTCGCGCTTAATCAGTTCCAGCCGCAGGGCGGAACGTTCGGCACGGCGCGCGGCACTTTCGGGTTCGACGGCACGCTGACGGCGCTTAACGGCGGCGCGGCCGTCGCCACACCATACAACTCGTGGGCCCAATTCCTGCTTGGCTTTCCTTCCCACACCGGCAAAATCACGCAGGTCGAGAACCCGAACTCGCTGCGTTTTTCCGTCTGGTCGGCCTACGCGCGCGACCAGTGGCAGGCGACGAAGAATCTCACCGTCAGCTATGGGATACGGTGGGAATACTATCCGATCTTCTCCCATGGTAACTACGGTGCGACCCGATTCGATCCCACAACCGACGACATTCTGATCGGCGGAGAAGGCGGCGTACCGTGGAATACCGGCGCCACCGCTTCCAAGAAGGGCTTCGCTCCGCGTTTCGGCCTGGCATATCGCCTGGGATCCAAGACCGTGTTTCGCGGCGGGTACGGCATTACCGACGATCCCGATAACATGCGCAACCAACGGAATGCCTTCCCCTCGATCATCAACGAGGACTACACTCCGCCCAAGTCGTACCAATTCATCAGCTATGCCGGCGTTCCGAATTCCGATGGAGCCACGCAGGTATCGCTGTTAGACGGCCTTCCGCTCCCTACCGCCCCGGCTCTCTCGACGGGCACCTTTAAGCCGTCGACCAGTGCCTCTCCAACCACTTACCTGCCGAGCGTCGGCACGGTCACTTTTCCCGCGAACATGAACCGGGGATACTACGAGAGCTGGAATGTCACCATCCAGCACGAATTCTCTTCGACCCTGGTTGCACAAGCCGGATATGTGGGCACCCATGGCGTCCATGACATGGAGGGTGTCAACATCAACGGGTCGGCTCCCGGGACCGGCAACGCTGGCCGCCAGCTCTATCCGTATGTCACCAGCGACATGAATATGTACGAGCCGTTCGGCGATATGACGTATAACGCCTTGCAGACCCAGTTGCGGAAGAGCATCGGCTCGTCGATCATCGGCGTCAACTACGTGTTTTCCAAGGCCATCGATGAAGCCAATGGCGACAACGGCGACGCCACGTTATTCCGCGCCTTCCCGACGTCGTACAACCTGAACAAGCAACTGGCCGGTTTCGACCGCGCACAGACGTTCCAGTTTTTCTACGTCTACCAATTGCCGTTCGGTAAAGGGCACACCATGTTCAATCATGGTGCCGCGTCCTGGATCATCGGCGGGTGGGAACTCAGTGGCAATCTGGGCTGGTATACCGGCCTGCCGTTCACCATCGGCACCAGCGCACAAATCAACGCCGGCGGCCAAGGCGCTACCGCGAACCAGGTCGATTCTAGCGTGACGATTCTGAAAGGAATCGGCTCCACTAGCCCCTGGTTCAATGGCGCTGCCTTCGCCAATCCGGCAAACAACACGCTGGGCACCACCGGCAGAGACATTGTGTTCGGCCCACGCTACTTCAACCTGGACCAGAGCCTCTCCCGCATCTTCACCTTCAAGGAGGGGAGAGTCACATTCCAGTTACGCGGCGACGCGTTCAACCTCACCAACACACCGACGTTTAGCAACCCCAACGCTACGTGCTGCTGGTTGACTAATGCGACGACTGGCGCCGTCAACTATAACAACTACGCGGTGATCACCGGCACCGCTTCCAGCCCGCGACAGTTACAGGTGGGCGGATACCTTCGGTTCTAAGCTAGACCTGGCACGGGCAAGCCTCCATCGTGGGGCTTGCCCGCATTTTTCCTCGCGGCCGGATTCCTCACCGGCCCAAACCAAGTCAGACAGGGTGAATCCTATTCCCTGGTGGCCGGGCTGTTCTCCAGCGCCAACTCAATTACTTCTTCCATCGAATTGACGTAATGGATGGTCATGTCGGCGATGTGCTCGGTCTTGAGATCTTCGCGGACGTTGACTTCGTTTTCCGCCGGCATGATGACTTCGCGGACGCCGCTGCGTCTGGCGGCGAGCACCTTTTCTTTGATGCCGCCGACGGGCAGGACCTGGCCCGTGAGGGTGATTTCGCCGGTCATGGCGAGGTTGGGGCGGATGCGGCGCTCCGTAAGCATCGACATCAGCGCGGAGGCCATCGTGATGCCGGCGGAGGGGCCGTCTTTGGGGATGGCGCCGGCGGGCACGTGGATGTGGATGTCGATGGATTTGAAAAGCTCGGGATCAATGCCGTATTGGGTGGCGGCGCCGCGCACCCAGGTGAGGGCGGCTTGCACGGATTCCTGCATTACGGGTCCCAGTTGGCCGGTCATGATGAGGCCCTTGCTGCCGCCGGGCATGCGGCCGGCTTCGATGAAGAGGACGTCGCCGCCGACGGGGGTCCAGGCGAGGCCGACCGCAACGCCGGGCCGGCGCGTGCGCTCGGCCACCTCGGTATCGGTGCGGAAGCGCGGCGCGCCGCGGTCCTGCTCGATAGTCTGCGGCGTGACCTCGAACTTCTCATTCTTCTCATGGCGGCCTTCGGCGATGCGGCGCGCCTGCTTGCGGCATATCGAGCCGAGTTCGCGCTCCAGGCTACGCACTCCCGCCTCACGCGTGTAGCGGCGGATCAGGAAGCGCACCGCCTCGTCGGAGAACTGAATGCCGCCATCCGTATCCAGACCGTTTTCCGTGATTTGCCGCGGAATCAGGTACCGGAAAGCGATGATGACCTTCTCCTGCTCCGTATAGCCTTCGAGCGAAATGATTTCCATGCGGTCGCGCAGCGCGTCGGGAACCGGGTCGAGCACGTTGGCGGTGGTGATGAACAGGACCTTGGAGAGGTCGAAGGGGACATCCAGGTAATTGTCGCGGAAGGTGGAATTCTGCTCGGGGTCGAGCACTTCGAGCAGGGCGGAGGCGGGATCGCCGCGGAAATCGCGTCCCAGCTTATCGACCTCATCGAGCATGAACACGGGGTCGTTGGCGCCGGCGCGCCGCAACGCCTGGATCACCTGGCCGGGAAGCGCGCCGATGTAGGTGCGGCGGTGGCCGCGGATCTCAGCCTCATCGTGCATCCCGCCCATCGAGATGCGCGCGAACTTGCGGCCCAGGGCGCGGGCGATCGACTTGCCGAGCGAGGTCTTGCCCACGCCGGGAGGCCCGACGAAGCACAGTATGGGGCCCTTCAACACCGGGCGAAGCTGCAGCACGGCCAGATAGTCTAGGATGCGGTCTTTGACCTTTTCGAGGTCGTAGTGATCCTCGTCGAGGATTTCGGCTGCGCGCTTAACGTCGACCGGCGCGCCGGAAGAAACGCTCCAGGGCAGCGCGGCCATCCACTCGAGATACGTGCGGGCGACGCCGTGTTCGGGCGAGGCGGTGGAAAGGCGCGCCAGTCGGTCGAGCTCGCGCAAGGCTTCGGTCTTGACCTCCGGCGTCATGCCGGCGGCTTCCAGCTTGGCGCGCAGCTCTTCGATCTCTCGCGTGCCGTCTTCGCCTTCGCCGAGCTCCTTCTGGATGGCCTTGAGCTGCTCGCGGAGATAGAACTCGCGCTGGCTTTGCGAGAGCTGGCCCTGCACCTGGGATTGGATGCGGCCTCGCAGCTCCACCAGCTCGAGTTCGCGCGTGAGCTGGAGCAGAACCTGATTGAGCCGCACCAGGCCGTCGGTCTCCTCGAGCAGTTTCTGCCGTTCCAGATGCACCAGGGCGGGCAGGTTACCGGCCACGAAATCGGCCAACCGGGCCGGTTCGACGATCTGCGCGGCCGTGGTGGAGAGGTCGTCGGACAGGTTGGGCGAGCCGGAAACAATCTGCTGAAAGAGGCTGACCACGTTCTGCCGCAGCGCTTCCACTTCGGGCGTGACGGCGGGGTCGATCTCCACCAGCTTTTCGATCCGCGCCCGCAAGAAAGGCTCGGTGGCCGTGAACTCGCGTATGCGGATTCGCGCGGTGCCCTCGCAGAACAGGAGCAGGTTGTCGCGCGGCACGCGGATGGCCTTGTGCATCACGCAAAGCGTGCCGATTTCATACAGGTCCTTCGGCTGCGGCGCATCCACGCGCGGGTCGAGTTGGGAGACGATTGCCAGGGAGCGGTTTTCGCCCATACTCTGCACCAGCGCTACCGAACTGGGGCGGCCGACGGTGATGGGCAACATTGCGCCGGGATAGAGGACGACATCGCGCACCGCCAGAATCGGAACGTCTTCGAGCAATGCCTCAGTCGTGTCGGCCATTCGCCCAGTGTAACGCGCGGCGGGTCTTGCCTCCCCGATCAGGCGCCTTTGGGATAGCAGCCGAGCACGCGCAGGAAGTCGGCAACTTCTTCCAGGTGATGCAGCGCGTTGCGGGAGTGAGGGTGGTCGACGTGGCCGAGGAAGTCCAGATAAAAGAGATACTCGTAGGGCTTGCCGCGCAGCGGGCGGGATTCGATTTTGGTGCAATTCAGGTCGCGCAAAGCGAAGGCGCTCAACGCGCGAAACAGCGCTCCCGGAATATTGCGCGTGCTGAACACCAGCGAGGTCTTCCAAACCGTTCCGGCTGGCGCGCGGAGGGGATGGCGCTTGGCATACGCGGGCGTCCGCAACAGGAAGAAACGGGTGAAATTTTGCCGGTCGCTTTCGATCGACCGGCGCAAAATGTGCGCCCCATAAATCTCCGCGGCGACCGCGGAGGCGATGGCGCCGGCGTCGGTAAGCCCTTCTTCGACGACCATTTTCGCGCTTCCGGCGGTGTCGTAATACGGGATTCGCTCAATTTGCGGGTTGGCGAGAAAAAAATCCAGACACTGATTGAGCGCCACCGGGTGCGAGTAGACGCGCTTGATCTGGCGGAAGCCGACGCCTTTGGGGGCGATCAGATTGTGCACAATGCGCACGCTGGTCTCGGCCACGATCGGCAGTTCGAAATGCAGCAGGTGGTCGTAATTCTCGTGGACCGATCCGGCCAGCGTGTTCTCGATCGGCACCATTGCGCCGGCCACGCTGCCTTGTTTGAGGTTGCGGAAGATGTCTTCGAAGCGCACGCAGGGCAGCACCGCGGCGGAGGGTCCCAGCAGTTGGCGCACGGCTTGTTCGCTGAAGGCGCCGCGTTCGCCTTGGAAGGCCACCGCGGGCGAGCGGCGCAGACGCGGCGTCTTCATTGTTCGGCTCCCTGCCAGCGGCGAATGGCGGCATCTGGCAGGCCCAGCAGATCGAGCACGCGGTCCAGGCTGTGGTCCACCAGATCCATCACGGTCTGCGGATGATGATAGAAACCGGGAATGGGCGGCGCGATGATGGCGCCCATTTCCGCCAAAGCCGTCATGCTGCGGAGATGGCCGAGATGGAATGGCGTCTCGCGAACCATCAGGATCAGTTTGCGCCGTTCCTTCAAAGTCACGTCCGCGGCGCGGGTCAATAGGTTGGAAGTGATGCCGTGAGCGATGGCGGACATGGTGTGGATGGAGCAAGGGGCGACCACCATGGCATCCACCGGGTAAGAGCCGCTCGCGAGCCTGGCGGATATATCTTCCGGCGAGTAAGAGTGGTTCGCGAGTGCTCGGATCTCGGCAATATGTTTTCCGGTTTCCAGAAACAAAGTCTTTTCGCCCGACCTCGTCCAGACCAGGTGCAATTCCACACTTTCGGTTGCGCGCAGCCGTTCCAGCAACCTCACTCCATAGAGTGAACCGCTGGCGCCGGAAATGCCGATGATAATATTCACCTTCGCCCAGCCTGGATCATAGCATGGAGCGTGGCGCGGGCAGTCTCGAAGACGCAGACTGCGCCACTATGTCTCCGACCGTGTGATGTCGCACTTTATGTGGCGTACCGCTCCCTCCGGTCGCGGACCCATCGGGGACACAATGGCATCGAATTCGACGGTCACGATGCTAGTCACCGCGCGATGCCGTAGGGCGCGGTTCTTCAGGCCTGCGGTTCACCCGCCGTCGGCACGGGAACCGGTGTCATTTCAGGTATTCGTTGAATCGAACCCGATTCCCAAACGGGTCGATCACCTGCACAGACTTTGCATTCCACGGCTCAGTCTCGATGCCGGGGCGAAGGTACGTATAGTTCTTCCGCAGAAGCTCGGTGTGGCATGCTTCGAGGCCCGTCACCTTGACGAACACTGTCGAGCCAGGGCAGCCGTCGCCATGGTGCTCCGAAAGATGCAGCACGAGACCACCAAGGGAGATCTGCGTATAGAGCGGAGAGTTTTCTTCAAAGCGGTGCTCCCAATCCACCTTGAAGCCAAGGAATCCAACGTAGAACTCCTTCGCCTTCTCGACGCTGAAAATGCGAAGAATCGGAATCACCTGAGTTGTCGTCAGCGGTACTATTTCCTTGGACGCCGTTTTACGTTCACGGGACCTCGCAGCTCGGCGTGCCGGGCTCCCTTGGACCAGAAAGCGCTGGAAGAGAGCAGGCAAGGGCCGCGTGCGGCGCAACGCAGGTGGTTCCGTGTTTGGGTGCAAGAATCCTACGACCCGACCAAAGTCCTTCGGTATCGCTCTACTGAACGGCCATCGTCACTTGGTTCGACGTAACGCCACCGACGCTGACGACGACTGGAACGGCGTCGCCCACCGGCGCGTTGGGGGGCACCTCGACATTCACCTGGTAGAGACCGACCCAGCCGGGCGCGAGTCCGGCGAAGCTGGGAACGACGGGCACGCCGCCGATGGTGACGGTCACCGCCGCCATAGTCCAGGCAAGCGGATCCGCCGGCGCGGGCGCACCGCTCGCAGGCTGATTCGTTACCGGTCCGAGCCCGGTTGCAAAAACATCGACGTAATCCGTGCCGCGTTTCGCTGGCTGGCCGGCGAGCTGCCCGCTTACCGGCGCCGCCAGCGTAGAGGTGCCGTTGATGAGGATCGCACCTTGCCCTGTTCCAGTCCCTGTCGCTGTATAGATGCCCGGCGAGTACGGGACGAGCGGCACGGTGACGGTATTGCCGCTCAAATCGTCGGTGACGATGGTGAGCGGTGCGGAAGTCTGGCCGGCCAGTTCCCAGGGAACCTGCGCATCGACCTGAGTCGGAAACACGTGCATGAGGGGTACCGGCACGCCGCTGAGCGCGAGCGAGGTTGTGCCCAACATTAGCGGCAACGACGGGCCGGCGGCCAGCGCCGGGTCTCCCGCGAGATCGCTACCAAAAATCGACACGAGGCTTCCCGGCGCCACCGGCGAATTCGCCGCGAAACTGGCGTTGTTGACGGTGCCGCCGGCGCTCAGACTCGGCGGCCCGAAGGCCAGGCGCCGTTGCGCCATGGCCAGGTTCGTCGTGCGCATCAGGTTCACCAGGTCGTACTTGGGACGGTCCGTTACATCAACCAGCCCGAACGCCCAGTTCGTGCCTTCCACCAGGTCGAGGTCCGTTTCACCCGTAGCACCTTCGCCCGAGACCGGCTGATCCCGGTAATCGAACCACGCCACGCCGACGCACCAGGGGTTGCGCGCGGCGGATTCCATGTTACTTTGATACATCGCGCCGGCAGCGGCGTCGTCTGTGACATACACCAAAGGTTCAACCCCGAAACCGCGCTGAAGATCGTACGTGGGAGGGAATGAGAATTCGCCCAGAAAGATGGGCTTGCCGGTGCTCTTGGCCACAGCCTCGAGCAGGCCGTCTTCGAACACCGGCGAGTACCGGTCATAGCCGATCACATCGGCATGCGCCGCGTTCAATTTCCAATCGATCGGATTCACCCACCAACCGGGGACGATCCAGATGCCGAAATACAGATGGTTCGGGTCAAAGCCTTTGATTGTCTGTTCGGCGAATCCGAGGTACTGATCCTCGTAATACTCGCGTAGAGTCTCGATGTCCGCGGCCGGCGGTGTAGGCTGAGCGCTGTAAAGTTGCGCGGTGGTCATGGCGGTGACCTGCCACGCCGCGGCCATGGCGGCGACGTCGTTGCCATAAATCGCGCTGAGCGCCTGGTCCACCAGCGCGCGCTTGGCGGGCACCGCGCTACTCAAGCTGAGGATGGTCTGAACCTCGCCAGGAGTGATGATCGCATCGTATTCGTTGTCGTATGACCAGCCGAGAATGCGCGGATCGTTGATGCTGCCCTGGGCCTGCATCTGCTGTTGCAGCGTGGTCGCGATCTCTTGCTGGATGACGGGATCCCAGATATCCGGGTGTGCTACCAAGGGGGCGACATAGTTCTCCAATACCGGCAAATTGGGTATGTTCGGCTCGGTGTTAGACCATTTGCCGAAACCCGTAAATCCCCACGCCTGCAACCGCTGGGCAGTCAGGTTGACGACGGTGTCGGACCAGTTACTGCCGTATTTGCGGATGGCGTTCCACGTGTCGAAGGAGACGGTGTCGATGTTAGGGCTTTCCCAGTCGTAAATGCTCCAGGCCGCGTCGTACGGCGAGGTTTGAGGAGGAAGCGCGGCGAACTCCCACTCGCGGCCGGTGACGGGCGTGAAATTCAGTTGCGGGTTCGGCGCGGCGTCCACGCCGATATAGAAGCAGGGATTGCCGTCCGGCGAGATCAGCCACCACACGCTGTTGTGCTGGACCACGTGATAGAAGCCGGTGGCTGTATCCTGCCAGCCGGCGTTGAGCACTCCGCCCCACGCGTCGTAGCCGCTCGGCGTTCCCCAGGCGGCCAGCGCGGTCTGCTCTTCGCCACGGCCGTCCGGAGGTCGGTATCGGTCTGAACCTTTCCCGGATAAGTGGAATAAATACTCTGCCCGTAAGCGTCCACGTATGGCGCATAATTCTTCTGGGGCGGCGCGGCGGACAGGCTGAATACAACGGTAAAGGTGAGCGTGTCGCCGGGGTCGAACACGAAAGGCGTGGGCTGAGCCAGGGAGCCAGGAGTCAGCAAGGCAAGCGGAATGGATGGTTGCGCGGCAGATGAGAAGACCGCCGATGCGGTGACGCCGCTGCTGGAGGTCGCGGTGAGCGCGCTCTCGGCCGCCAGATAGTTGGTGACGCCAGTGCCCATGTACGTCGGCAGCCCGGCGATCAAATTCTGGTTGGGCAGAGGGGAGAAACCGGCCGCCATGTGGCCTAACAAAGTCCCATCAAGATACAGCTCGAAGTAAGTCGGCGTGACTATGGCAATCGCGGTGTAGTTACGATTCAGCGTCCAAACCGGCGTGGACGAGATGCTCTGCGTTTGAGTGCCGTCGCCAACCGTCAGGTTGATGGCCAGGTTTGCGAATTGGCAGGAGGGCGCCGCGTACGGACCGTTCGCCAATTCCAGATAGAAGCCCTGGCTGGTGTACCAGTTGGATTGGTCAACCAGGGTCAACGTGCAAATGTTCTGCGCGGCTGCGGAAAACAATCCGGCAGCGGCCAAGAAAGCTCCAAGACGTCCTAAGCTCTTCCCCATGCACTGAAATCCTCTTACGCTAATTATCTGACACCCGGATCGATGCTCTGGGAAGGTCGATATGAAACTCGCATGGAGCGAGCAAGGCACCTCCGTGGCTGCCCTAACAATACAGATTTAGAGTCTGTATTTGATTCCCGAGTGGTCGGCGACTCGCAGGATGCCACGAGAAGGCGTCCCTGGCCATTTCTCCCGCGAAGTCCGGCTCACGTCATCTGGCCGCGCACTGGTCCCGGCGGAGCCGCACCTGCTGGTGGGTGGACCTGCTCCAGTCGCCATGCCGACTCGTTCCTGATCCGAACTGGTGCTAATGTGGGCAGGTGCGCTCGTGCCCAGGCAGCCCGTCCCGCCTTGGAAGGTCCTCCCCCGCGTCTGTTGCAGCCGGCCTGCGGGTACTCGGATAGAACCGTGGGTGGCGCATAGAAGAGAAGGAGCGGAGGTGGACCCGCTATGATATCGATGCAGCCGATCGGGTATGTAAGAAGCTTCTACAGGGACACGCAGGAGATTCCCAAGGGGTTAGGTGCAAGACATGAGGTGGAAGGCATTCTTGAGATACGGCCGGAATTTGAGCCTGGCCTCTTGGATATAGAAGGCTTTTCTCACCTGTACGTCATCTGGGCATTCGATCGCTCCGAAGGGTGCAACCTCGTGGTAACGCCGCCGAGCGACGACCGGCCGCACGGCGTGTTCGCGACCCGCTCACCGCGACGTCCGAATCCGATAGGGTTAACAGTGGTCCAGTTGATGAGCCGGGAGGGGCCGGTCATCGGCGTCCGTGGCATCGACATGCTCGACGGAACCCCGATACTCGATATCAAGCCCTATCTCTCGAACGTTCCGCAGGAACGGATACGACGCGGGTGGCTCGCGGATGCCGAAGAGCGTGCCGGAGCGAAACCGTAGCACGAATGGCGACCAATCTCCGAATGGCGCTTGACTCGCCCGGAACCATCAATCGCGCGCGGAAAACATTAGTAAACGCTGGCCGACTTGTGGGTCCCTAATCCTCTTCCTGGCCCGCAAAGGCAGTCGACGCAACCCGGTCAATGCCTGAAGGAAGATCAGTCCCACCCTCGCCGAGAGCAACAACAACAAGGGAGGAACAGCTGAGCGCGTGCCACGCTGATCAGGATCATTGCACCCGCAATGACAAGGACAGGTCAGTCGAGGATCATGTCTGATCCTTTGGGCTTTCAAGCGCCGCCAACATTGTGTGCCAGGCCAACGAGGCGCATGTCATACGCACAGGATAGTCACGCAGTCCCGACAGGGTGTTCATCTGCTCAAGTTCGACTTCCATTCCGTCCTGCGCTGCCTCCACTCCGCCGGTGGCAATCGCCAGGAAGCGATCAAACAGAGTCCTCGCCTGGGCAGGGGTCTTCCCTACCAGCACTTCCGTCATCAGCGAGGCCGACGCGGTTGCAATCGCGCAACTCTGTCCCGCGAACGCGATGTCGCCGATCACTCCGCGATCGTTCATCTGGAGGAATACGGAAACCTCGTCGCCACACGCAGGGTTTTCGCTGCGGGCGGCATGGCTGCAGGCCGCCATGGTACGACGGTTGCGCGGACGACGGCTGTGGTTCAGGACGACCTCCTGATACAGGTCGCGTACTACGGCATCGTTGTTCACGGTAGGAACAGGGCCTCCACCCTTTCGAGCGCCTCGACCAACGCATCCACCTCGCCAGCCGTGTTATACAAACCGAACGAGGCGCGGGCGGTGGCCGGAACGCCGAAGCGAGCCATCACCGGCTGAGCGCAGTGGTGCCCGGCGCGAATCGCTATGCCGTCGCCGTCGAGCACATGCGCGCCGCGCCGCAGTTGATCCCGCGTCTCAAGGCCATCATCAATGCCAACTACCCAGCAACCAAACTGGCTATCACCGATCCGATGAATGCGCGATAGATGAGAAGCTTGGTGGCTGCGTCTGATTAGCTGAGACTGCCTCCAGGCCTCGACCTGCGCGCGCAAGCCATCAAAGCTTCGCTGCATCTCAGCCGGGCCGATCGAGAGCGCGTTTTGCAGCGAGAAGTGCTCCAAAAGCTTGGCCAGCACCGGTTGGAAGTCACCATGAACAGTATGGCAAAACTGCCGTTTGAGCTCCCGGTGCCGAATCATGTGCTCGGGCTGAAGCCAGGTCGCGGGATGTCCGGAACCAGCTTCGAGCCGCTGCGCACCAGTGTGTATGGGCAGGGAGACAACGGGTCAGCGTGGAGGGTTTCAGTGAAGATCTCATATCACGCTTTCGCCTTCACCTGCCGCAGTGCCAATGCCCAGGGCCCAAACGCGGCAGGTCTTCGCCCGTCGTGGGATGGGCTCAGCGGTTTGTCGAACATCTCCGACTTCAAGACCGCAAGGGTCGGTCACGGACCTTCGTGGAAAGGGCTTAGAATACACCTAATGCAGCCAGCGCGCGAGTTTCAAGCAGGTGCTCGACGGGCGCGCGGCGCGGAGACCGCGCATGAGTGGCCGGAGCCGCGAGCCGCGCGAAGCCTCGTGAGCATCGCAGCGCGGAACCGAGCGTACGCTTGCGCCGCGCGCGCGCGTCGTGTCCGCAGCGCGGTTTCCGCGTCGAGGGACGTTGGTCGCCCGCGGCGGAGGCGACGGGGCTCGTCGATGCCCCATCCGCGGACGTTGTCGACCCTCAGAAAAGAAGGTCTGTTTCGGTGGCTTTCCCGGCGCTGACGCGCGAGTTTTCAAGCAAGTGCTCGACGTGGCACGGGCACGCGGCGCTGCGCATGATCGAGGACAGGCGCATCAGTGCCGCCGTCCTCGCTCCCCCGCGAGCCGCGCGAAGCCTCGTAAGCATCGCAGCGCGGAATCGGGCGCGATCGGGTGTGCGTGCGCCGCGGCGGGGGGCGGCCCGCAGCGCGTCCGGCGCTGTACCCGCGTCGAGAGCGGTGGGGCGCTCGCGGCGGCGCCGGACGCAAGCCGACTTCCGGGTACCAATCCTCCCACTAGGCTTTCAGCTTCATGTTTGCCGACTATCCTGGCATGATCGGTAAAGCTACGCCGATTTGCGTGATCTACCCCTAGGAGGAACGGGATCATTCGGAAATTGGCCTGTCATAGCTTTGGATCTCGAAGTCGATCCCTGCCAGCGATATGATTTAGAAGGGCAGGACGGGTGGCGACCAATTTGAGACGTCGGCCGCAGCAGATCAGCAGATGAACTGGTGGGTCACTGATACGGACCGACGCAAAGACCGCGGCCTTCGCCCTGATCGAGCACAAGGAGCACACGAACATGAAGCCAAAGAACACGATCTGCCTCTGGTTCGACAAAGACGCGCATGAGGCGGCGCGCTTCTACGCCGTCACCTTTCCGGATAGTAAAGTAACCGCTGTTCACGAGGCTCCCGGTGACTATCCGGGCGGCAAGAAGGGCGATG
>OBLW0100000426.1_pt1 | contig 36351 bp, 26 predicted proteins | sample 1520161 | NCBI WGS metagenome assembly OBLW01 (sample SAMEA3539309, study PRJEB22396) | soil metagenome | biome: tundra; feature: field; material: soil | place: USA | collected 2010-05 | depth 0.15 m
TGGACCCGCTGCATCCTCGGGACCGAGGCTGACACTGGCAGAAGCAGAGCGCATAGCGATTGTGCACAACCCGAACATCAGTGTGGCAAGACTCATTGCATTGGCGCAAGCGCAAGTGACGCGCGAGGTGAGAAGCGGCGAGTTGCCCACTGCGACCGGCAGCCTGACCGCCGTGGGCGCCCACGAAAACAGTCGCGTTACAGCAGGCCTGCTGAATAACCCTTCGATCTTCGATCGGGCCGCGGGCGGCTTGACGGTGAGCCAACTGATCACCGACTTCGGGCGCACGCATAACCTGGTGCGCAGCGCGCAATCGAACGCGAAGGCGCAATTGGAAAATGAGCGGGCCACGGAGCTCGACATCACGCTGGCAGTAGATCAGGCTTTCTATCAGGCGCTGACGGCCCAGGCGGTGCTGAAGGTAGCGGAGGAAACGGTAAACCAGCGCCAGGCGACGGTGGACCAGGTTGGCGCTCTCACCAAGGCAAAGCTCCGGTCGGATCTCGATCTGAGTTTTGCGAACGTGCAGATCTCCCAAGCCAAGCTGCTTCTGCTGGACGCCCAGAACAGCGCCGCCGATGCCATGGCGAGCCTCAACACCGTGTTGGGTTCCGAACGGGATGAGCAATACACGCTCGTGGATGAGACTACGGCCAATCCCGAGCCAGCACCCCAGGACGCCGAGGCCCTCCTGCAGGCGGCGTTTACCGCGCGTCCCGATCTCGCCGCGCTCAACGACAACTATGCCGCGGCCCGCCAATTCAGTACTGCCGAGCGCGAACTTTGGATGCCGACAGTATCGGCGCTGGCTGCGGTGGGAGGAACTCCGGTGCGCGCGGATCAGATTCAATCTTCGTGGTACGGCGCCGCCGGGGCTAACATCAGCATTCCCATATTCAACGGATTCCTGTTCAACGCCCGCGCACAGGAGGCAAAGCTGCGCGCCAACGCGGCCGGGGAACAGGTGCGGAACCTCCGCGACGTGATTGCGCGCGATTTGCGCACTGCGGTTCTGAATGCGCAGAATGCGTTCCAGCGCATCGGCGTGACGCAGGAAATGCTGAATGAATCGAACATGGCTCTCGATCTTTCACAGGCCCGGTACAAGATCGGCTTGAGCGGTATCGTGGAACTGACCCAGGCGCAACTAGCGCAAACACAGGCGGAGATTGCCTATACCAATGCCCGCTACGCATATCAAACCGCGCTCGCAGTGGTGCGGTTCCAGACGGGCCAGTAGCTTTATGGGAGCTGGGTCCAGCCGCATACGAACCCGTTCACAGGATCTTTGATGGTCCAGGAGGCTTCGACAGCCAGTGATTGACGAAAAGCCCGAATTGAATTTGAAGACGGTTGTCTATGCGTCAGATTTGTCTCTTTGTTCCAAGAACGCTGTGTTCCATCCTCAAGCCGTTCGGAATCATTTGCACGTCCGCTTAGTGGGAGAACTGACCGCTGAGTCTTGTCGGTCGCTGGCGGCAATCAAGCTCCCCCCCAACCAGTGCGCCGTAGAGCTCAACGAGGGCGAGTGCCTCACCCTGCTGCGCGTTCACCAGGTTGAGTTGGGCCGCATAAAGGTTTGAACCGGTCGTTAACACTTCAAGGTACCCGGTAGATCCGCCTTGATAGCGAAGACGAGCAAGGCGGGTTGCGTCCTTTGCAGCCTCGACGAGCATTTCCTGCTGCTCACGATAAGCTCGCTGTTTGCTCAGTGCAATCAGGGCGTTGGATACATCGCCGAAATCGGCTAGGATACTGTCAGTTGGCTGTGTGGCCTTCGCTGACCGGCTGCTGTAAGCAAAGGAGAAATGATGCGATTCGTCACCTTGATTGCTGGCATTGTTTGCTTGTTTGCAGTGCTGCTGGATGCCTTCCAGACCATCATTTTGCCCCGTCGCGCCACCGGCAGATTTCGTCTCACGCGCATCTTTTACATTGTTACCTGGAGGCCATGGGTGTTCCTCACCAAATGGCTTCAAGACGCGCGCAAACGTGACTTCTGCTACAGCTACTACGGCCCCATGTCGCTGATCTTTCTGCTGATGGTGTGGGCTGGCGTGATGGTAGTAGGCTTCGCCCTTATCTTTTATGCCCTTGGTAGTCCGTTCAACGACCCCACGCAAGGGGCAGGCTTTCGATCGGACCTCTACGTCAGCGGCACAACCATCTTTACCCTGGGGCTGGGAGACGTTACGCCACAAAGTGCCTGGGCACGCGAACTGCTCATTCTTGAGGCCGGCACTGGGCTTGGATTTCTTGCAGTTGTAATGGGGTATTTTCCGGTCCTCTATAGCGCATTCTCGCGTCGCGAAGTCAGCATCTCGCTGCTGGACGCGCGGGCCGGCTCTCCGCCTACGGCTGCGGAACTAATGCGCAGGCATTCGTATGAAGGCGGGGAAGGCGCTCTTGCGCTGTTGCTGGTGGAGTGGGAACGCTGGTCGGCAGAATTGTTGGAGAGCCACATCTCTTATCCGTTACTCTGCTACTTCCGCTCGCAGCATAACAATCAGAGCTGGATCAGTGCACTGACAGCCATTCTCGACGCTTCAGCGCTTCTTATTGCGGGGGTGCAGGGGCGCGAGGCGCGGCAGGCCCAGTTGACCTTTGCCATGGCACGACACGCCCTCGTGGACCTGGCGCAGATATTCTCACTTGTCCCAGTCAACAATGCTCCCGACCGGCTTCCTCCAGAGCGTTATGAGCAGCTATACGATCTACTCTGCAAGAGCGGCGTGAAGGTCTGCCGCGACAGTCGCTCCATCGAAAGGCTTCGTGACATGCGTGCTCTCTATGAGGGTTACGCCCAGGCACTGAGCGACTACCTTCGCATGCCGTTGCCGCCATGGATCGCCGACAAGCCGCACAAAGATAACTGGCTGGCCGTTGCAAAGCTACGCGCGCAGACCGATGCGGCCAATGCGCCGGCAGATAATACAACGCCAAGCGGTGAAGCAGCGCAGACGATCGCTGGGCTTGTTGATGATCATCACGAGTTCTAAAGCAAGAACGCTATTGTCGAAGTCGAGGCCTGTGAGCAGCTGGCTATGCAAACGATTGTTAGATAGCGATCACTTGGGAATCTCTGCATCCCTTATATAGATAAGGTGCTTATCAAGGCCGTATCCAGCGGGCAATCGTGTCCTTCATCACGGCAAGCCGCCGTTCGAGCATCTTTTTCGATCCAAGGTCGCACTGAAAAACGGTTGACAGCGTATGCCTGTTCATCAGGTAGAAGAATCCGAGCGCTGCAATGTTCACGTTCAGCTGCATTACATCCAGGTCGCGCCGGATGCTTTGTTCGCGTCTTCCCCTTGCGAGGAGTTTCTTCGCCAGCGCAATATGGTTCGCATTGATGTCGCGAGTTCGGTTCGAGCCTTTGAGGTGCCGTGCCTCGAGTTGGTTCTCGCTGTTCAAAAGCCGGATGAAATCGGGATTCGCAAGGTAGTAGCGCCAGGTAAATTCCACCAATTTCAGGATGGCCTTGTCGGCCCGCAGTGAATCCAGTTCAAGTGCGGCCTCCTGGCTCCGGATGCTCAGGTAAGCCCTCTCGAGAACCGCGGTGAACAGGTCGTCCTTGCTGCCGAAGTAGTGGTACAGCAACTGTTTGTTGATCCTGGCCGCGGCAGCAATTTGATCGACCCTGGCGCCGTCGAATCCTTTTTTTGCAAAGATTCTGGCCGCGGCTTTGAATATCCGTTCCTTGGTCCTTTCGGAGTTCCGGCCGCGGGCTCGTGGGGAGGCGTTCACAGGCATCTTGTCCCTCGTCTTACCTGGGGTGTATAGTAACCAACCAGTTGGTTGTTTACAAGATCTTTGTTACGGTTCTTCGTTATGGGGGCGTCCATGTCTCTCAATCTGTCCGACAGGCCGGTGGCGATCGTCACTGGAGCCTTGCGCGGCATCGGTCATGCTTGTGCCATTGGGCTTGCCAAGGCTGGATTCAATCTGCTGCTCAACGATCGGGATGGCGACGAGAGCCGCGAGCTTGCGCCGCGCATTACAACAGAGCTGGCGGCTCTTGGCGCGGACAGTTTGCCGATCTTTGCCGATGTGGCAATGCTTGAGGCTCATTCGGCAATGCTGGACGCGGCGATCTCCCGCTGGGGAAGAATTGATTGCCTGGTGAACAATGCTGGCGTACCTGCGCACCAGCGGGGCGATCTCCTCGATGTGAAGCCTGAGAGCTTCGATGAGTGCATCAGCGTCAACACACGCGCCGTCTTTTTTCTCAGTCAGTCCATTGCCCGTCATATGCTGGCGCAGAGCGCCCAGACGGGCACCCATCGCAGCATCATCAACATTACTTCGAGCAATGTGAAGGCCGTTTCCATTACCAGGAGCGAGTATTGCGTATCGAAGGCGGCCTCTTCAATGACGACCAAGCTCTTCGCTCTGCGGCTCGCGTCGGCCGGGATCGGCGTGTACGAAGTCCGCCCCGGCATCATTGAGACCGATCTGACACGGCCGGCCAAGGCAATCTACGACAAAATCATCGGCGATCACCGTATTCCAGCCGACCGCTGGGGCTATCCCGCGGACGTTGCATCGACGGTGGTTTGCATGGCAGAAGGACGACTCGTCTACACGGTTGGACAGTCCATCGCCGTGGATGGTGGCCTGGTCATGCCGCGATATTGAAACTCACTCGTTGGTAAGGAGTCTGATTTATGGAGTCTGAAATTCTCTATTCCCGCAAGGAGCGCGAAGGCGCGGCATGGGCGGAGATCACCTTGAATCGCCCGCAAAAAGGGAACGCGCTAACCCTCCCAATGCTGAACGAATTGGAGTCTCACATCGCCGGCATCCGAACGGATTCGACGGTGAGAGCAGTGGTGCTGCGAGGTAACGGGCGATTCTTCTGCACTGGCGGCGACATCGAAGCCTGGGGCGGCCTATCCCCGAACCAGATGGGACAGAATTGGATTCTGCGAGGGATCGAAATTTTCGATCAGATCGCTTCGCTACCGCAACCGGTGATAGCGGCGATCTCCGGGCACGCGTTAGGCGGTGGTCTGGAACTGGCACTTGCGGCCGACCTCCGTGCCGGGGTGAAGACTGCGAAATTCGGCACTCCTGAAGTTACTCTCGGGATGATCGCCGGCTGGACGGGAGTGCGGCGCCTGGCCGAGACAATCGGTGTTGCGCGCGCGCGGCACCTTGCATTGCTCGGTTCTCTCATTACGGCTGAACAGGCTCTGGACTGGGGACTGCTGACGGCTCTTGCGGACGACGCTGTGGGCCTGGAGCAACAAATCAACCAATGGCTGGATAGGCTGCTCTCCAACGGCCCCATTGCGATGTCGCTGACCAAGGGCCTCCTGAAGACGATGCATGTGGACATGCGTCACGCTCACGCGTCTGCCGCGGCGCATGCGGCAGCCACAGAGGACTGCACGGAAGGCGTTCGCGCCTTCGCAGAAAAACGCAAACCCGTCTTCCGGAACCGGTGAGCAAGGAGAGTTGAATGGGCAAGGTCGAGTTCACAACGGCAGCGGCTGCGGCCGCGATGATCAGGAATGGCGACACTGTTGCCATCAGCGGCAACGGAGCCGGAATGATTTCAGCCGAGGCCACCTTCGCCGCCATCGAGAAGAGATTTCTGGAAACTGGCGAGCCCCGCGATTTGACGCTCGTTCATTCGCTGGGACTGGGCGACCGGGGAGACCTTGGCACCAACCGCTTCGCCCACGAGGGAATGATCCGGAAAATCGTCGCTTCGCACTTCACGTGGTCGGCAAAGATGCAGCAGCTCATTCGCGAAGAGAAGATTGAAGCATACTGTTTTCCGGGAGGCGTCATTCAACAGCTTCTTCGCGAGATAGGTGCGGGGCGCCCAGGGCTGATCACTCACTCCGGATTGGGCACATTTGTTGATCCGCGGCAGGACGGCGGCCGCTGCAACCGCCGCAGCCAGGAGAATCTTGTTGAACTGATGTCGATCGACGGAAGGGAAGTGCTCCGCTACAAGCCATTCAAGGTCGACGTGGCCATCGTCCGCGGAACCTACGCGGACACCCGCGGCAATATCAGCTCAGAAGAAGAAGCCGTTGACCTCGATATTCACTCCATCGCGCTTGCGGCTCATAATTGCAGCGGGGTTGTCCTTGCGCAGGTGCGGCAAGTGGTCGAGACCGGCGCTCTGCACGCGCGAAGTGTTCGCATACCTGGCATCATGATTGACGCCGTCGTTGAAGACTGCGATCAACAACTCTTCTACGGAATGGGTTACGACCCGACGGTAAGCGGATCGCGAAGGGCGCATTTCGGCGCGCTGGCGGCCAAGATGCCGGCAAAGCTGGAGCGGCGCATTATCGCGCGCCGCGCGGCCATGGAACTGCGGCCCGGTGCATCGGTCAACTTCGGCTTCGGCATTCCCGGCGGAATCTTCGCCGTGATTGCCGAGCAGGGAATTGCGGACGACCTGTGGATGAGCGTCGAGCAAGGGACCCATAACGGCCGGATGCTCGACGATCACTTGTTTGGCGCAGCTCGCAATGCGGATGCGATAGTGCCTTCGATCGAACAGTTCGATTACTACAGCGGCGGCGGCATCGATATCACATTCCTTGGAATGGGAGAAGCGGACGCTTCCGGCAATGTGAATGTCTCGCATCTCGGCGGCAATCTTGTGGGCCCAGGCGGCTTTATGGAGATCGCTCAGAATGCGAAGAAGGTCGTCTTCTGCGGGACTTTCGATGCGCAGGGAAGCCAGGTACGCTGGGACGGCGGGAAGCTGGCCATCGTGAAAGCCGGGCAGATTCATAAGCTCGTCGGCAATGTGGAACGCATTACCTTTGCTGCGGATTATGCCCGCCAGCACGGACAAGAAGTGCTGTATGTGACTGAGCGGGCGGTCTTCCGGTTAGATGCCGATGGCATGCGGTTGATCGAAGTCGCTCCAGGAATCGATATCGGGCGTGACATTCTTCCGTACATGGACTTCAAACCATTGATCGACGAAGTCGCGACCATGGACATTTCAGTTTTCTCGTAAACGCCGCCAGGTGGACTTGTTCGTTATACTTGCATCCGGCCACAATAACTAACTGAAGAGAGCGTCGTCCCATGATTGCGCATCGTCCCACATGGGTGTTGGCTCAAAGTATCCCGTGCCTGGCTTGAGATGCCGCTTCACCTCATCGTCGTTCAACGTAATTCCAAGGCCCGGCGTATCCGGAACCTTGATAAAGCCCTTGTTGATGATGGGCTTCTCGATGCCCGTAACCAGGTCCTGCCAGAAAGGCACGTCCAGCGCATGGTTTTCAAGCGCGAGAAAGTTGCGCGAAGCCGCGGCGCAGTGCACGTTTGCCATGCAACTCACCGGTGTCCCTGCAAAGTGCATGGCCATCGGTACGCCATAGCGGAAAGCCATGTCGCCGATTCTGTGCGTTTGCAGAATGCCGCCTGAGGTTGCCAGGTCGGGCTGAATCTTGTCGACCACATGGTCCTTGCAAAGAGTCTCAAAGTCGGCAAATTGGTAAATATCTTCGCCCGTAAGGATGGGCGTCGGGCTGGCTTCCGTGATCTCCTTCAGAAGATCCGTGAGGTACCAGGGAATGACATCTTCCATCCACTCCAGGTTGAATTTTTCAAACGCTTTGCTGAGCCGGATAACCGACTTCACGCCGATGTGGCCAAAGTGATCCATCGACAGTGGCATTTCATAACCAACGTTTTCGCGCACCGAGGCAACGTACTCGCAGAGCCGATCAATGCCTTTGTCGGTAATCTCGGTGGCAGTGAAGGGGTGAGGCTGGTTTCGCAACTCCCACTTATCCATGCCGGTGGGTTGCATTACCGTGCCCGGAATCCCTTTCAGCATATTGATGCCCAGGTCCATCTTTATCCAGGTAAGGCCGTCCTCCTTGCGCTCTTTGGCACGTAGTCCATATTCTTTCGGTTCCGGAGCCTCTGTTGTGTCGGCGTAGATGCGGATTGAGTCGCGCCATTTCCCGCCCAGCATTTGGTAGACGGGGATGTTGTAGACCTTACCCGCGATGTCCCATAACGCCATCTCCACTGCGCAAACGCCGCCTGCTTGCCGTGCGTCGCCACCAAACTGGGCAATCTTCTGAAAGAGGTAATCGATGTTGAGAGGGTTCTCGCCGACAATGCGGCTTTTGAGCACCATTGCATACTGGGGACCCGCGAGATCGCGCACCTCTCCAAGGCCATAGACGCCCTGGTTCGTGTCGATGCGAATCAGAACGCAGGGGCTCGGTCCCGGTTTGACGACCACCGCGTAGCGCATATCGGTAATCTTCAAGGCCGACGGGCTTGAAGCCGTATTTACGTTCTTGATTGCGGGCTCAGCAGCATCTGCGGAGCGGGCAAGTACCCCGCCGGCAAGCATAGCTAATGAAGACTTGAGTACGCTGCGACGGTTAACCGCAGTCCTGCTGTCATCGGACATATTCACTTTTCCTTTGAGAATTTTTGTCATCCCATCTTACTCCCGCGCTCGCGGCTGTCAAACGCTCAGAAGTTGCGCATGGAGTTCTCAGTAGACGGAGAGGATCGCTTTGTGGAAGAATCCTAGGCCGCAATACATTTTGATTCTCTGGAGCGTTTGAACATGACATCCGGCATCTCGCGAAGAGGCATTCTCAGGGGAATAGCGACAACAGCACTTGCACCCGCGCTCCTTCCCATGGCAACGGCACAGTCCGGCAAGAAGCCTTGGTGGCTGGGTGACGGTATGCCGCAGGAAGGCGCCGCCACACCGAAGATTGCCTCTGCAATCAACCTCGGCGGTGGCGTTACAGATGAGGCCATTCGCGGTGTTGTCCAGATCGGGGTCTATCACGTGCTGAGCGGAGGTCCAGCTCTCCCCTGGACAGTGAGTGCACTGCAGCCGATTGTAGACAAGCTCAAAGCAAGCGGTGTCGTGCTCGGCAACCTGATGATCGGCGGGTTTCCTAACGCTATATACGGCCGTCCGGGGCGGGACGAGGAGATTGACAAGCTTCGGCAATCGATTCAGGCTGCAGGCCAGGTTGGCATTCCCGTCGTCGAATACAACTTCTACGCGCACCGGGCAATGGAAGGCTATTACGAGGAAGTTGGCAGGGGTGGTGCGGGATTAACCGCCGTGGACTACGACCGGATGCAGGGCCTTCCCCCGCAGCCGGAGGAGGGCGCGCACAACCTTGACGAGATGTGGGCCAACATAACCTACTTTCTGAAGGCTGTGGTTCCAGTGGCCGAAAAGGCGAATGTGCGGCTGGCGCTTCATCCCAACGATCCCCCCTTCCCGTTAAGCCGCGGCTCTCAGCAGATCATGGGAACATTCGCTGGATGGAAGCACCTGATCGAAATCGTGAATAGCCCATCGAACGGCATTACATTCGACTGCGGTGTTACGCAGGAAATGGGAGAAGATCCGGTTGAGGTCTGCCGCTACTTCGGTTCCAGAGATCGCATCAACCATATGCATTACCGCAACCCGCACGTGATGAAGCCCTATGAGAAATACGACGAGGGTTTTATCGACGAAGGCGATGTGAATATGTTCGCGGTAATGCGCGAGCTGGTAAAGCAGAAGTACTCACGTGAGTTATACCCTGAGCATCCGCGTGCCCTGGATTATGACCGTGCGCGCGGGCCCATCAAAGGCTATCCAGGCGGCGGTGGATATGCTGGCGACCTTTACGACATTGCCTATGCGAAGGCCATGCTGCAGGCGGCGCTGGTTCTTGAACGTGCCGGATGAGTTTGGCTTTGCTGGTCGCCTAGAACCCACGGATGACAAGACTTGGGAAGAGCCCGAGGGAAGGGCATTCGGACCCCGGGTCCGAAGCATGTGCTGTAGCTCACATCCAGAAGTGCGACCTCGGGCCGACGATAGAAATCAGCTTGAAAAAGGGTGACCAATGAGTCTTTCGCGCAGAGATTTTGTGCAGATTGCTGGAACAGGCGTTTTGTTGCAGTCGCGGCTCTTGAATGCAGCGCAAACTGCTTTACCGAGCGTACCGGCAGCGCCGGACTTTTCTGCGCCCTCTAAAGTTGCGTTGGTCCAGGGCGACAGCCGGCGCCTGAACGTCTACCAGGCGCTCGTTCGCATCGATGACCAGATTCAGCCGAGCTTGAAGCACAAGAAGTACGTGGTGATCAAACCCAATGGCGTCAGCAGCAGGAATCAACTAGCGTCTACACATGTTGATGCCCTTGCCGGCATTCTGGACTACCTGGAGCCGCGCTTTCACGGGCCGGTGATTATCGCCGAATCCTCCGCGGATGACACGCTCGAAGTCTTTGAAAACTTCAAGTACAACGAGTTGGCCAGGGAACGGCGGGCCCAAAAGGTGAGCCTGGTGGACCTGAACCGCGAGGGGAAGTACGAGACGATCCCTCTGATTGACTTCGACCTGCATGTCACGCCAGTGCGCCTCGCTGCTCGGCTTTTGGATCCCGACGCGTATGTGATCAGTAGTTCGATGATGAAGACCCATAACACCGTGGTCGCAACCATGTCGGTCAAAAACATGGTTCTCGGTACGCCCCTTCGCAGCGCTCCCGGAGAGCCGCGCTGGAACGACAAGCGCAAGTATCACGTAGGAATTCGCCAGACCCACTACAACATGCTGCTCACCGCGCAGAAGCTGCAACCAAACTGGGGAGCGGCGGTGATCGACGGCTTTGAGGGGATGGAAGGTGAAGGACCCAACGACGGTACGTCAGTACCTTCGCATATCGCCATCGCTTCCACTGATTACATTGCAGCGGATCGTGTCGGCCTTGAAGCGATGTCCATCAATCCCGATTGGGTAGGTTATCTGCGTTACTGCGCTCAGGCTGGACTCGGCCAGTACGATCTTTCGAAGATCGTGCTGACGGGCTCAACCATCGCATCCGTCGCAAAGAAATATCGGCTCCACCCCGATATCGACCGGGAGTTGAAGTGGATGGGGCCCATGAAAGAACTGCCGCCGTCGCTCGGCAGCCTGCCTATTCTGCACGGTTTCAGCAACGGATAGCCTGTTTGCTGTAACTCGAAGAGAGTTGCTCATTCGCCAGCGTGCTTCCTGTTCCCTGGTGCCCCCGCCCCTGAAGGGCCGCAAAGTTCTGCAACTTGAGCTTGTGCGGCTCAGGCTTTTATGAATGTGAAAACCCGGAGTCTACCTAGTAGAATCGGGGTATGCCCACGGAACTTCCTCTCCGCGCACCGGCAATTGTCGGGCACGGTTTCTTGCTGACAGCGGCGCTTATTTTCGCCGCGACTGCCTTCGCACAGCAGCCTGCGTCCGCTCCGGCGGCGCCCGCCCTTGCCGCCCCCTGGCAGCCGCAGATTCACTTTTCTTCCCCGCCCAATTGGATCAACGATCCCAACGGTCCCGTCCTCCTCAACGGCCAATACCACCTCTTCTTCCAGTTGAACCCCTTTGCAGATCAGTGGGGCCACATGAGTTGGGGACACGCCGTCTCGCCCGACCTCGTCCACTGGAAGCAACTCCCCGTCGCACTCGCCGAAGAGCAAGGCGTAGCCATCTTCAGCGGCTCAACTGTTGTGGACGCAGAAAACACCAGCGGTCTCTGTGCAGACCCAGGCCAGAAAACCCCTGTATGCATGGTTGCCATTTACACCGGAGCCTCGCAGGACAAGCAGACCCAGAACATAGCCTTCAGCCGCGACGGCGGCGCAACCTGGACGAAGTACTCGGCGAACCCGGTCATTGACCTCGGTCTCAAGAACTTTCGCGATCCCAAAGTCTTTTGGCACGCACTTTCGCAGAGCTGGGTCATGGTAGTCTCGCTCCCCGACCAGCACAAGCTGCGCTTCTACCGCTCTCATAACCTGCGCCAATGGGAGTTGGCCAGTGAATTCGGCCCCGCTGGCGCCGTCTCGGGCGTCTGGGAGTGTCCCGACCTTTTCGAGCTTCCCATATACGACGAGCAAGATAAGCTCGTGGCCACCCGCTGGCTCCTCAACGTCAACATCAATCCCGGCGGCCCGGCAGGGGGTTCAGCCGACCAGTACTTCATCGGCCAGTTCGATGGCTCCCGCTTCATCGAAGGCCACCCCGGCTCCGGCCCTCACTGGGTCGACTGGGGCAATGATTTCTACGCCTCAACATCGTTCTCGAATCTCCCCGCCAGCGAAGACCGCACCTGGATTGGTTGGATGAGCAATTGGAAGTATGCTTCCAAGCTGCCTTCGTTGCCGGGCCGAGGTGAAATGACTCTCGCTCGTCATCTCTATCTGCGCGAGCCCCCTGCGTATCCCCCGCCAACACCAGATCAGGAACCCCTCCTGTTAGTTCAGGAACCTGTTCTCGGATTGCCGGTCGACAAACGCTATCTGGCCATGTTCGGCGCTCCGGCGTTTCAGACGGTTGCGAAGGCGAATGAACGTATCTCCGCAAAGAAGTTGTCTGGCAGCGTCTACCGGCTGCGCTTTACTCTCGATCCCGGCGACGCATCTGAAGCCGGCGTCCGCCTCCGCCGCAGCTCCATCAATCCCGATGATCCCTCAACAGAAGAAACCGTAGTCGGCATCGACCAGGCAACCGGCCGTATCTTTGTCGATCGTACCCGCTCTGGAAAGACTGACTGGTCCTCGGACTTCCCGGTCCGCGTGTCAGCCCCGCTCAAGCACACTCAGACAGAAGGGATTCCGATCGAGATTGTTGTGGACAATAATTCAATTGAGGTCTTTGCCGAAGACGGTGAAACCGTCCTTACCAACCTCATTTACCCGGCCGCCACCAGCCAGGGCCTGGCGTTTTATTCCACGGCTACACCACCCGGCACAGCGCCGGCACGCGTTCGGGATATTGAACTGATCCCTCTTGGGCAGGCGAGAGCCAGGAAGTAGCCTTGAAATGGGCTACAAAGCAGCCGCCGTGGCAGCATTCATATGCTCCCATTCGCCTTTGCCGGCGCCTCCGTGGAGGGCAATCGCCCAACCACGAGATGGAGAAATCGTCTGGGCTATGAGGCGTGCCAATGCAAGCAACATAGCAACAGATAAAACCGCGCGCCAACCATTTTGCATACCGATCCGTCTTTTCACTTCACCAGCATGATCGGGTTCACCCAGAACGCCACTCGGTTTCCGGAAGGATCGAGCACGCTTATCTGGCATTGATATTCGCCCGGTGCAAGATCGCTCAGTCCTATTTGGAAACTGAGCGGCACGATGCCTAGCCGGCTCCCCTCCTCCGGTTTCACGGCGATAGGCGTCGATTCAAATGGCTTTTTGCCCTCCCGGTACAGGGTCACAAAAGCGATCAACGGCGACGCTGGTTTCGCCGCGGCGGCCGCATCCCCCGTGACAGCAGAGCCGCCATCATAGGCCTGCAGATACACGTACATTTCGCGCCCGGTGTTGAATACACGAGTCACGCTTGGGATCAGCTTGAGTCCTTCCTGCACCAGGGGATTCTTCGCATCGTCCTTGATTTGCTGTTTACTCTTGGCAGCGTTATAAAGCGCATCCCTGGTGTTCGCGCGCTGACTGCTTAACACGACTGAGCTGATGGGAATGCGCTTTGTCTCCTTGTTCAGATTGGGGATGATGAACTCCGTTTGGTAGGTCCCAATCCTTCCCGTCTCGTCATCGCGCGCAAGGAACTTGATAGAGTACCTGCCCGGCAGCAGCGTGAAACCGGAGTCGTACTCGACCGGACGCTTTGCCAACTCAAGCGCGGTTGCGTCGCTCAGCTTTATGTCCACGTTGTCTCGAACATTGCTGACCGTGAAGCCGCCTGCCTCATCCTTGATCTCACAGACAAAGTCGATCACCGTGTGCTCGGCTCCGAATCGCTTGGCCAGTGCCAGTTCCCGGCCAGGAATTTTCACGATGATCGGTACGTAATATTCGGCGCGGTTGAGCTGAAAATAATCGATCTCCATTGCAATAGTTAGATCGGTGATCGGGTCGCCGAGCATGAGCGCATCTTCGAGTTGCCGCTCCTTGTCCACTTCAGTGAATTTGGCAAACTCCTTGTTTGCGTAGTAGCCCTCCCTATAGGCGAGGCTGGCGTCCGGCGGAGCATCCACCGTAATCTTCACACGCCGAAAGCGGCCGTTCTGGGCGGTGTTTGTGGTGTAGTAGCCAACAATGTAGTAGTCCGAAATGGCGCGCTGCGCCTGCACGATTCCCCGTGTCAGATCGTTGTTGTCAAATAGTGCTTTACCGCCCGTGTCGGCCGCAAGCGAGTACATCGTGTCCTGCGACTGCTGAAACCTGTCAGTCAATGCCTGCGCCGCCATTCCGTTATACATGCCAGCATTTCCCTGCGAGCCCTGTGTCGCATCTCCAAGCGGCGCGCTCGCCACGAGCCCGCGCGCATCCACCGGCCAAAAGGAAACGCCGGCCCGCACAGCTGCGTCGATGGTCGCATGTAACTGCGCGATGTTATCCACGCCGTTCAGGCGCAGGCCGCTGGCAAAGTAGATGAGCGACTTCTTCTCGCTCATCTGCTCCAGCATTTTCGCCGCGGTCTGCAAAGCGGATAGCTGCCGGTCCGTATTGAAGATGTTGAATTCGCTATCGTCTTGCCCAAAGGCGGCGCCGGTGTCGGCGCTGGCGGAGTCATCAATGGAATCCGCAGAACCTTGCCCCTCGCCCACAATCAGCGTTTGCAGAATGCTCAGCAGCCGGTTGCGGTCGGCCGTGAAGTCCTGCAGAATATCAACCGACCCACCGTTAAACTCGAGGATCGAGACCAGGTCCGCGGCGGTCATCTGCGTGCGCACAAAATGTTCCGCCGCGGTAAGTGCGCGCATCTGGTCCTGAGGCTGCATGGCGGTCATGTCGAAGTAGAGCGCAAGCAGACGTCGGTCTTTGTACTTGTTGCTCTCCAGAGCTTCCGGCGCGATCTGCGTATGGGTCAGCTTTTTGTAAATCGTAATATTCTCATCGTCTATCGGAGCCGGCGGCAGAGGGTCCACCGTCTCTGAGAATTGCTGATGCTCGCAGAACTTTATCGCCTGCGGCACTCCGTCCTCGGTTACTGTAAAGTTCTTCGCGGCGAGCCCGCTGATGAATTTACCCTGCTTGTCTTTCACCACAACTGTCTCAACCACCAACTGCGAGTTCAAAGTCAGTTTGAAGTTACCGGTTTGATCCGGCGCCGTATTGGAGCCGATCTTCTGCGCACCAGCGCCCACGCCCATAGTCAGCGTCGTCAGCAGCAGCAATGCCTTAAGCTTTGCCTCGAGATTTTGCATCGTCAAAACCTCAGCCGCCCCGTCACCTGAAAGCTGCGCATGGGACTGGTTGATCCAGGCAGCCCAAAGGTAGTGCTGTTCACCACCGTGTTCCATGCAGTAAAAACGCCATGATTCAGCAGGTTGCTCGCATCGATCCGCACGTCCAGGTTGAATGGATTTCTCAGCCGGAAAGTCCGCGACATGGACCCGTTCAAGCTGAACTGATCAGGCCCGGTAATCGAGTCCCGCCGTGCCGTGCCCCACGCGCCCGCATTGGGCGCCGTGAATGCAGCCACGTTCAGATGGTAGCCGGCAGCCGCACTGTAAATTGGCGCGCCCGTCAAGTTCGGTCGAATCGTTCCCGTTATGCCTGTGCCCGGCAGCGCCGCCAGAAAGATCGGCGTTTCCGGCAGGCCAGTGCCGGTTGAGATCTGGCTCACCACCGTCCATTCTTTCAGCAGCCTCCCATGCCATCCGCTCATCAGCGTTCTGCCGCCCATTCCCATGCCGGTCGTGTACTGGATCTGCGCGTTCAATAGTTGCCGCTGATCGAAGGTCGAGAGTCCGTGTTCTGCGCGTAAATCGCGCCAGTTCTGTGCGACAGTCGGTCCCGCACCCGCCTGGCTTGCGCTTGCCGTCGTCGCAGTCACATGGCCCTGCGCGCCAATCTGCGCGTCGTCATCCATTGCTTTCGCCCATGTGTAGTCCACGCTCGCAGTAAATCCGCTGCGGAGCCTGTGCCGTAACTGGAACTGCCCGGCCTCGCGCGTCGAGTTACCACTTGAAGTGCGATAGACAAATCCCGTTTGACAGGTTGGGCACGGGTTTGTCCCGCCGATCGGGTAAGTGTTGGGAAGAAACTCCTGCATTCCGTGCGTTCCCTTGGTCCCCAGATAAGTGGCCGTCATCACCAGCGCCCAGGGCAAATCCCGCTGCATCGAGAGTTGCCAGTTCTGTGCGTAGCCCACGCGCAAGTTTGGATCGATCGCGAAAGTGTCCGCGGCAGCGCCAGCGCAGTGAAGGAATCCATTGGCCAATGTCAACGGACATCCGCTGCTGTTGGCTTCGCTCAGGCTGGTTGAGAACGGGGCCTGCTCTGCCATGCTTTCCGCGGCGGCGAGGTAGACCGACGTGTCATCGTAGATTCCGTAACCTGCCCTCACCACCAGCGTCGATGCAGGTATCGGCCGCCACGAGATGCCGATCCGCGGTTCAAATCCGTTCTTGTCCGGACGCACCAGCGAGCTTGGATAGGACATCCCGGTCACTGAGCCTTTCGGACCGTTGGCCAGCACCGGCGCCACCGACGTAAATCCCTGTGAAACGTCAAGATTCGCAAGCCTCCCAAACAGCTCTGTTATGGGCGCGCCGTAATCCCAGCGCATTCCTGCGTTAACGGTGAGTTGCGGCAGCATCCTCCAATCGTCGGTAAAGTAAAGGTCGTACACCGACTGTCGAAAGTACTTGTCGGGGTTGCCGTATGAGATTGCGCTCGTGTCCGGAATGCCTAGAAGAAAATCGGCGAGGTCGGAGCCTGTGGTTGTGGAAGCGCCGCCGGAAGAAGAACTCCCGCCCGCTTGCGTCGCCGCCCCGGTAAACGCAAACGTTCCGCGCGGGTTCTGCTGCCCGAATTCGTTGAACTCCTGTCTGCGAAAATCGCCGCCAAAGATGAAGTTGTGACGTCGATAGTTTGTCGATACATTAACCGACATCGCATCTGTTCGGTTGCGATTGAAGGAACTATTGGCGTCGCTGAGCCCGGCGATCCCGCTCGAAAACGTCAGTCCCGGCGGACCCCAATTCGTTGGGTCCGGGTCGTTGCCGCTGATACCGGCCTGTTCCGAGACATTCACTCGACCCGCAAATGCAGGCCGAACGTCAGTACGTAACCGCGTCAGGTGATAGCCCAGCAGCACAAAGGTCTGGTGACGGTAACGGTGCGACCAGTTCACGTTCGTGTCGATGCCGAGTGAGTTGGTAGTGTCCACAAACCCGAAGAGATTTGTACTGTCTGCCCGCGCACTGCGAAATGCGAATCCGCCATATAGCTGGTCACGGTGGCCAATAGTCTTGGTCAGTCGCGACTGCAGTCCGTCTGTATGTGTGTTATTCAAGACCGCGGCCTGGTAGTTATAGCGCGAGTTATCAGCCAGGTCAGGCTGCGGATAGAAATTCAGCAGCGCCGCCGCCTGCGAACTTACCGGGATGTTACCGGTAAATGGCAGGCCGGTGGTGGGATTGTAAATAGTTACCGGCTGTCCTTGCGCATTCAGCACGCCCGTCAGATTTCCAATTCTCTCCGCCGCAGTGGGAACCAGCCCGGTTTGGATCGCAGCATCACCGTTGCGCATCCACTGGTAGGCGACAAAGAAATTCGGCCCAATCGGCATAAGTCTGGGAATGCGCAGAGGGCCACCCAGCGTCACCACCGTCGTCACCCTGCTGTAAAAGTCCTTCGGAGTCTGCTGCCCAGTCAGCGAATAAGGACGTGCATTGAACACCGAGTTGTCCACGATGGCGCCGACGCTTCCCGTGTAAAGCCCTTTTGCTCCCGGCCGCCGATTGCCGAATGCCGGCGACAGAGAATATTGCGAGGTCGCCGCATTATTCTCGCTGCCGTTGATCAGCAATCCATCTGCGGACTTATCTGCGGAATCGTCAGCCGCTGGCGGCGCAGCAGGTACATTCGTGTCTGCGTTCTTCTGCGCTTCCTCGTTCAAAGCCGGCTTCGTTTCCGCCGCAGGACGTGCCTTGAGCGGCTTGCCTTCTTTCGCCTGGGCCAGCATCTGCTCCAGCTCCAGCAGTTTCAACTCCCAATTGCCTTGTGGAGCATCGGGCGTCACCGTTACCTTGCCGTCGAGCTTCGAGAATCCGCTCATCTCGATCTCAATCTTCCATTGGCCGTCGGCAAGGTCGGGGAACTCATAAAGGCCCTGCCGGTCAGTGACGGTGGAGAACTGCTCGTCGCCTTTTTGCACCGTCACTGTCGCACCCGGCACCGGTACACCACCGAAGAAGACTTGACCGTGATACTCCGAGGACCACGCCGAAATTGAGGCACAGAGGCACACGAATGCGCAGAGCTGCGAGATTTTGGAAGCGCGCCGCGCCATCAGTTGATTTCCACCAATTGCTTAATTGTCAGAAGGCTTTTCAACCTTGTCGATTACCAGTACGGGAACCTGCGCCTTGCCCGCGTCCAGCTTTAGTCCAATCTGTTCCTGGATAGCCGTGAACAGCGGCGGAGGCGCATCGGGTGCGTCGGTCGGCGGAGGCACCTTGACACCCATGCCGCCGAACTGCGACTCATCCGGCGTCCACTTCAGCAGAAAGTTCCACTTACCTGGCAGCGAAGTCTGATCCACCACCGGCCGGTCCAAAACTGCCGACTGCATGAGTCCCGCGAAATCCTGCATCGTGGCATTCTGAACGGTAAGCACGCCCAGCCCCCGAAAGAACAACGCCGGCAGTTGGTTTGGATCGGTGCTTCCCGCGGTCATCTTGTTCCCAGTCTTGGTCACAGTCAGCACATACGCCGAAAGTTCCTTCGTGTCCTTGTGAAACTTGAGCTGAAAGCGGTCGGCGAGCAGTTTTTGGACCATCGTCGACACTTGCTGCTTGTTGGGCGCGCCGGCCACGTCGGGCTGCGCTTCGATATCCCACTTATCCTTGTCCATCCATTCCGGCTGGCCCACCACCTGCTTCTGCTGCACACCGTAGGCGAAGGTGATCAGATCGGTCAGTGTCGTGTTGATGGTTTTGAAGTGAGCTCCGCGCACACCGAACAGCTTGCCCGGTTCATCGGGCGCACTCGGTTTGATGGTCGCCACTTCAAAGCTCGGATTCGCATCGGCAGCCATGGGCGGCAGCCTCACCGGCGGCGGTGGTATGGTCCACTCAGTCTCCGGCGTCGCCCGCTCAAAAAGCAGAGAGATCGGCGTCGTGCCTTCCATCCAAGTTCCCGCAATCGACTTGCCGTCCCCGGACATCTTGCCTTCATAGCTGCGGTCGACCACCGTGATCGTGAACTTTAGCACTCCGTCTTGAAAGTTGACAGTCGCTGTCGGAATGCTCTGACCACTCTGGTCGATGCTGTACCACACGGCCTTCAATGCGCCAGCGTCTGCCTTGGAAATCTTCACCACAAGCCGCAGATCGATCTGGGGATGCTGGTCTGTCTTGGGGATATGCAGTGTTCCTTGCCAGGTGTCGTCAATCTTCTGCGCGGGATTCGCGGCCGCGGTCTGCGCGTTCGCCTGGCCGGCGTAGCTCGTGGTAGAGACAACCGGAACTAGTCCGATAACAAAACAGGCCAGGCCGAGTAGCACCCTCCTGCGACTCGGCCTACACTCAGCACCTACACTCATCATGCGAATAATCCTCTTCTGTGGCCGGCATTCGGACTTACAGAGATACAAACCACTTGTTTCATTTGATCCTGAGAAGAATACACCGATAGGACGCCCGCTCCCTTGATTTGTTTCAGCAATTCCGAGGTTTTTGGTCACAAATCGCGACGTTCTTGTTGCCCGGCGCTAGTTTTGCGAAGGCCGCTCTACAATTTCGATGACAAGAACCTCGACGGGAGCCCTGCGGGGCTCGAGCTTCAATCCGAGCTGTTCTTGCAGCGCGGTAAGAATCGAAAGCCCTGTAGCATCCTGCGACGCCGCACTCCCTGCTCCCTGTGCACCGCCAGCTCCATGGAGCTGTTCCATGTGGGCGCTATCCGGCGTCCAGTGTAAAGTGAAATCGAAGCCGCCCTTCAGCCCGGTTGCATCAATCACGACGCGATTGTCCGTCTCCTCTCGCCCCGACAACCACTGCGTAAACAGCGCCATCGACACCGAGCTCGCCTGCAACTCGCCTCTCGAACCTCCCGCCAGAATGGGCACGCGCCGCGCAATCGCCTCCGGGGATATATTCGATGTCGTCAGCTTTGCGCCACTTTTCGTCACAACCAGTGCATAAACCGGGAGCTCCTTCATTCCGGTGCTGACTTTCAGCTTGAATCGATCCACAAGCAGGGACTTGAGCATCAGGCGATATTGTTCAAGTTTCTGGTCGGGCAGCAACTTGCTCATCGCCACCACATCGGAGTCGTCAACTTTAGCGTCGATATCGAACTTCTCAGAAGCGATCCATGCCGGCTCCTTCGGAAGCTGATCGTCCGACCTGATGTCGAAGGCAAACCGGATGAGCGCTGTCAGCGGCGCGTTCTCCACATGAAAGCGCGCACTCGAAAGCTGATAGTTCTCAAACCCTCCATCCGCGCGGCTTGGCCTGATCGTTGCGACTTCGAACGACGGCGCAGTTCCATCAGCCGAATGAAGTAACTGTGCGGCAGCACGCGAAGAAGACGCCACGCCCAAGACGATTGACAAAATCAAGGCCATCCATACCGCCGCGCCCGGCGACACACCTCTGAATTGGCCCGGTCTGTGCATTTCCCTCCAGTACTCCACACCAGCAATGGCCTGCGCATAATTGGGCAGGTCGAGTAGGCAACCCACACATTAAGACGCAATGTTACCTCCCTTTGTTCCCGCTTTCTTGCCCTCCCGGCAGATTCATTGAGTGTTCTGCCTCAACTGTGCGCTCTCTAAGCCGATCTGAGGCTTCTTCACGCCGGTGCCGTCGCAAATTTAGATATGATGAAGAGAGAATCTTCTTCCGCGAGAGCCCCCACCCCGGGATGCCTCTTGCAATCGTGAACAGGGGCAAATGACAGAATCCAAAGCCAGAAGAATCGAGCTGTTCGATACCAGTCTCCGCGATGGAATGCAGCAGCCAAACCTCGAAATCTCGGTGCCGAACGCCGTCATGCTGCTGCAGCGGATGGGCGCATTTGGCGTCCGCTATGCGGAGATCGGCTTTGCCGGCGCCAACCAGTTTGTTACCGACCTGACTGGCGCTCTCGAATCGGTCGACACCGGCTCTATGCAACTAGCCTTGTTTGGCAGAACTCGCGGCCGCGGCGCCAAGGTTCAGGATTGGCCCGACGTGAGATTCATCGTCGCCAATAAGAAGCGCGTCTCTGTCGCAGTGGTAGTGGTCAAATCCAGGTTGCTGGATATTACAAAATCCCTTGAAACCACGCCGGAAGAAAACCTGCTGATGGTTTCGGAAACCATTCAGTGCCTGCATGACAACGGCCTTGAAGTTTTCGTGGACTTTGAACATGCCATGGACGCCGCTTGCGGCCGGCGCGAAAACGGCAACCCTTGTGACGCCGATTTCAAAAACCAGAGCCTGGACTACTTCAATAAGATCGTAGAACAGTGTGTCGGCCAGAAGGTCAGCCGCCTGGTTGTTTGCGATACCACCGGCGGCGCCAGTCCCGATGAAGTTGCCCATGTGATCGACGGTTTGATTCGAAGTTATCCCGAGGCCAACTTCGGATTTCATGGTCACACAGATCGAGGACTTGGCGTCGCCAATAGCCGTGCCGCGATTCTCGCCGGCGCTGTTCAGGTTCAGGGCACTCTTCTCGGCACCGGCGAACGCTGCGGCAATGTAAACCTGACCACAGTCATTGGCAGCATGCAACTCCGCGGCGAAGCTGAATTCGTGCCCCCCGAGTCGCTTGCTGGACTCACCAGCCTTGCGCATTCGGCCTATGCTGCCTTCGGACTTGAAGCGCCGCACGGAACTCCTATCGTCGGGCCGGGCGCTTTCGGCACCTGGGCCGGCATGCACGGCAGCAGCGAACGCAAGAATCCCGGAGCCTATCTCTGGTGCGATCCCGCCAACGTAGGCGCCAACCCGGTCATCGGCGTTAACGCTCAGTCGGGAAGAGCCAATATCATTCTGCTCTCTGAGGCGCTTGGCGTACCGCTCGATTCCGCGCAGGCGCAGGCGCTCATGGACTCGAACCAGGCGATGATTGACGGTGGCGCATTCACCGTTAGCGAAGTCTCTTTCAAATTGGCCTGCATGAAGGTGCTCGGAACCCTGCAAGATCGCTTCAGCGTGAAGAGCTGGCGCGTTCTCGACGAATCCGACGAAACTGGAAACAGGTATGTCCAGGCTTCAATGCAGTTGTTCATCGGCGAATCCGTAGTCACCACGCGAGCCGAAGGCGCCGGCCCCGTAGATGCACTGACCAAGGCAATGCGGCAGGAGTTGGAGAAGTGGTACCCGGCCATCGCACACATGCGCCTTGGCACATTCACCGTGACAGCCATCGACGTATCCGCACAGGATACGGCGGCCCACGTTCGCGTAACGGTAAGCTTCAACGCCGACGGTCACGAGCCATGGATTACTGCGGGAGTGAGCAGCGATTTGAACCAGGCCGCACTGATGGCCATTGTGGATGGCTTTCATTACTGGCTGCTGAAAAGCCTCGCGGCCTGACCGCACGCCTCACGCAGATCGCCGGCACAATGCCGGTGACCCGCAACAGAGCAACCTCAACGCGAAGTCAGTCGGTCAGGCTGCCGCGCCGAATTTCTCATCTTTCAGCACCCGCTGATAGGCCGGCAGCGTCAGGAACTCGATAAACTGCGGAGCGCTGACCAGTTCGCGCATCAGGTCCGCGGCCTTTTCGTAAGCGGAGTAGCGCACGGCATCCACTGCAATCTTCTGCCTCTTGAGTTCGTCCGCGATAATGCTTTCCACTAGCGGCGTGTCAACAGTCCTTCCATCGCTGAGCTTCGCCTTTTGGTGAACCCACTGCCAAAGTTGCGCGCGGCTGATCTCCGCGGTGGCAGCGTCTTCCATCAAGTTGAATAACGGTACGCAGCCGATGCCGCGCATCCAGGCCTCCACGTAGCCTAGGCCGACCGCCACATTCTGTTTCAACCCGGCGTCCGTGATCTGTCCCGCTGGTATCTGGAGCAGATCGTCGGCGGTGACGTTGTAATCGGGCAATTGTTTTGAAATCTGATTCGGTTGCGGCATCAGGCGGTCGAAGATTTCCATCGCTACTGGGACCAGGCCGGGATGAGCCACCCACGTTCCATCGTGGCCGTCGCTGGCCTCCCGTTCCTTGTCGGCCTTTACCTGCGCGATCGCCTTGTCGTTGGCCTCAAGATCGCTCTTGATGGGAATGTAGGCCGACATTCCGCCCATCGCATGGACGTTGCGCCGGTGGCAGGTCTTGATGGCCAGCTTGGAATAGCTGCGCATGAAATGCGTCGCCATGGTTACCTGCGCGCGATCGGGAAGCACGGCATGAGGGTCGTTGGAAAACTTCTTGATGAAGCTGAAGATGTAGTCCCACCGGCCGCAGTTCAGTCCCGCGGAGTGCTCGCGCAACTCGTAGAGAATCTCGTCCATCTCGAAGCTGGCCAGGATCGTCTCAATCAGAACAGTGCCTTTGATGGAGCCCTGCGGCACCCCAAGCTTCTCCTGAGCGCGGATGAAGATGTCGTTCCACAGCCGCGCCTCAAGATGGCTCTCCAGCTTGGGCAAGTAGAAGTAGGGACCACTGCCGCGCGCTAGCAACTCTTTGGCATTGTGAAAGAAGTAGAGGCCGAAGTCGAAGATGGAGCCTGACATCGGCTCGCCATCCACGCGCACATGCTGCTCTTCAAGGTGCCAGCCGCGCGCACGGACAAACAGCACCGCAGTCTTGTCGTTCAGCTTGTATTGCTTCTTCGTGGCAGGGTCGGAGTAAGTAATGGTTCGCCGGATGGCGTCGCGCAGATTGATCTGGCCGTCGAGCAGGTTGTTCCATAGCGGCGTGTTGGAGTCCTCGAAGTCCGCCATGAACACCTTTGCGCCCGAGTTCAGCGCGTTGATAATCATCTTGCGGTCCACGGGGCCGGTAATCTCCACGCGGCGGTCCAGAATATCTGCGGGCAGCGGCGCCACAGTCCATTCCGCATCGCGGATTGCCTTCGTCTCCGCAAGAAAATTGGGCTTTTCGCCGGCATCAAGCCGCTTCTGCCGCTCGTGGCGGGCGTCAAGCAGCGCCTTGCGGCGGTCGTTAAAAGTGCGCTGCAGATCCACGATAAAGGCAACAGCCTCTGGCGTCAGGATCTTCGCATAGCTCTCATTGACAGGAGCCAGAAACTCAACACCGGTTGCGGCGACGGAATGGGGCATGTGGGGAACTCCCTTTTCAAGAAATTTCAACGAACTGAATGACCAGGCGCCAGGCGCCTTTACACAATCTCAATCTTCAACTTGCATCTTCAAGCAAAACGCAGAGACACGCTCCCGGCGGTCGAGAAGTGCACATTCACTTGTGAACCGGCAGAAGCAAACGTGTTGCCGGTCCAGCTTCCCGTGGTGATCCAGTCTCCGCGCTTCAAGCCGCCGGTGCGTGTCGCGCCCTCATTGGCCAGGTAGAGAACCAGTCGCAACAGGTCGGTACCGGCAGTGTTGGATGCCGTGCGCTCGACGCGTACATTGCCATCCACTGATAGTGTTACGGACTCTTTCGCGAAATCGATCTTCTGCCACCCAGGCACAGCCGGGCCGTGGACAAAGCCTCCATGCATCTGCAGATCGCCGATCATGGTGAAGCGCGCAACTTTCGACGGATCGATCACCCCCGCCTCCAACTCTTCGATGGCAGGATGGCAGCTTGCGATTGCTGCCACAACCTCTTCGCGCGTGTATGGATCAGGGCGCGGTGGCAGGTCCTGGCCGATCAGGAAAGATATCTCGGCCTCAAGGCCGCGAAGACGGTGGCGGGGTTCCGCTAGAACGCTGGCATCGTCCCCGATCCATGCTGAGATCATGGGCCCGAACATCGGCGTGGCGTCCGGCGCGGGAGCGCCCACCTTCCACGCACGAACGCCGTCAGGCTCAAGCGAGCGGGCAATTGCGTCCTGCACATAGTAGGCCTCTTCGAGCGAAGCAGGCTGCAAGGATACCGGCAGATCGGCAAGGGGTGCGCCGGTGCAGCGAGCTTCAAGCAGAAGCCCTGCGGAGGAATGCAATTCAGATTTGCGAAGGTCAGAAATCATGCTTTCCAATTTCCCTCAACGTGCGAAGTCTTGTCTCCTCGCAGCAGCTCTCCGGCAGAGATGCCGCGGATAGAAGCGTCAAGCAATTCCACCATGTGGAAGGCGGGCATCGCCTTCAACCCGCGCCGGCGCAGGCCATTCATCAGTTGCAGCAGGCAGCCCGGATTAGCCGAAAGCACGGCCTCCGCGCCAGTCGTAAGAAGATTTTCCACCTTGCGATCGCCGAGTTGATTCGCTGTCTCCGATTGCACCAGGTTATAAACGCCAGCCGAACCGCAGCACAACGAGCCCTCGGGAATTTCAGCCACTTCCAGTCCCGGAATTCCGCCCAGCAGCTTCCGCGGCTGCGCCTGGACGCCTTGCGCGTGCTGCAAATGGCAGGCATCGTGATAAGCGACGCGCATCTTGAGCGGCTTCCGCGGCGATTGCGGCTCCAGTTCGCAAAGAACCTCGGAGATGTCCTTGCATTTTGCCGAGAAAGCCGCGGCGCGCGCAGCCCAGGCCGGATCGTCGCGCAGCAGATAACCGTACTCCTTCATGGTCGATCCGCAGCCGGCGGAATTGATAACAATGGTGTCCACCTTCGCGGCCTCAAAGACGGCAATCATCTTCTTTGCCAGTTCGGCAGCTTCGTCTTCCAAGCCGGAGTGAACCATCAGCGCGCCACAGCAGGACTGTTCGCGCGGAATCACAACCTCGCAGCCTTCCGCGGCCAGCACGCGCGCAGTAGCCGCGTTCACGTGCGAAAAGAAGACCTGCTGCACGCACCCACTCAACATTCCCACGCGGCGGCGTGGCGAATTCTTTGGCCGGATAACCTCAGGTAGCCTTTGGAACGGATGCGCCGGCACATCCGGCAGCAGCGACTCCATCGCTGCCAAATTCTTTGGCAGCAGCTTTGAAATTCCCATCGCGCGTACCAGCGCCCGCATGCCGCTCTTTTGATAGACGAGCAATGGCAGGGCCATCAGCCGCAGCCGTTTGGGGTGCGGAAATGTTGCAAATATCAATGTGCGGAAGAGCCGCTCGCCCAAACCACGCGGAATGTTGCGCTCTATCTGCGCGCGCGCCGGCTCAATGAGTTTGTTGTACTCCACACCCGATGGGCACGCCGTCATGCAGGCCATGCAACCCAGGCAGCGGTCCATGTGCTGCCGAAACCGGTCATCCAGCGGCGCCTCGCCCTCGGCGGCCTTCTTGATCATGTAAATTCGACCGCGCGGCGAGTCCATCTCTTCGCCCCAAAGCACGTAGGTGGGACATGCAGGCAGGCAAAAGCCGCAATGCACGCAGTCGTCGATGTATTCCTTCTCCGGCGGATGATGCGCGTCGAAACTGGAAGGACGCTTTTCGTTTTGCACGACGGTATGCGACATAGATGTCAGATGTTTCCTACAAAACGGCCGGGGTTGAGAATGCGGTTAGGGTCAAAGCGGCGTTTTATTTCGCGCATCAGTGGTGGTGCGTTTGAATCGCAGCCCCACACATCAAGGCCATCCCGCAAGGCTTCCGGAAATTGTTGGGCAACCACGCTGCCGCCGGAGCCGTGCAGCCTGCCACGAAGATGCTTAATCATCGCAATCGCCGCGTCTGGAGAGGATTTCAGCGCCACCGCCATCAAGCCCGGAGCCTGGGCCACTATTGAAATTTCTGCGCCTTCTCTAACCGCCCATTGCTGCAACTCCGTGGTTACGGGACAAACATCGCTGGGCAGCAACGAGACTTTAAGAACAACCGCACCTTCAATTGCAAAAAGTTTCTGCCGCGCCTGCCAGACGGTTTCAGACGTCTCGCTCAACTCAATCTGCCCGAAGAGCTTCTGCAGCCGTCCCGCATGATCGTCCATGCACTCGGGCAGGGCTGCGATCCGAACATCGAGTGCGCACTCCTGCTCCCGCACGCGAACTTGTACGGCAGAGGGAGTCATCTGCGAATCGAGCAGTCCGCGTAGCGGCTCGGCAAATCTCGAGGCATCCATTGCAGTCGCGGTCCACGTGCGCGCGTGAATTTCCACAGGATGCAGGCGAAAGTTCACTTCAGTAATCACGCCCAGCGTTCCAAAGCTGCCGGTCATCAGCTTGTGAAGATCGTACCCGGCAACATTTTTCACCACCTTGCCGCCGGTTTTTGCAACGGTGCCATCGGCAAGCACAATCGTCATTCCAATAATCAAGTCGCGCAGGCCGCCGTATTTCAGCCGCAACGAGCCACCGTCGTTGGCAGCAACCACGCCGCCCACCGTGGCCAGTTTGGGCCACAGCGGATCGAGCGCAACTGTTTGCCTGTTTTGCGCTAGTTCCTTCTGCATTTCTGCCCAGTTGCAACCCGCCTCAACGGTGCAGGTCATGTCCTGCCAGGGATGTTCGCGCAGGGTATTCATGCGCTTCAGATCCAGCCGTATCCCCGCCTCTACCGGATTCCCCCAGCCAAGCTTGGTGCCGCCGCCGACAGCCGTCACGGCAATGCCGTTCGCATCGGCAAAGCGAAGTATCTGGGCAATCTGCTGCGCGTCCGCCGCAGCAACGGCGACCGTCTCACCGCAGAGCTGCGTGTGTTCTTGTCCGGCGATCGAGGCCAGATGAGCCAGGCATTCTTGCTGCGTCAATGTAGTCGTCGTGCTCATTAGAAAATCTCCGCAATGCCGGCCGTTTCCAGCGGATGCGGCTTGTACGGGCCGGGAACATCCGCGCATAGCCGCGGCCGCGGAAAGACCTTATCCGGGTTCGAGATGTTCTGTGGATCGAAGGCGCAGCGCACCAGTTGCATCGTCTGGAGATCCGGCTCAGAGAACATGTAGCCGAGCGCTTGCTGCTTCTCCTTGCCCACGCCGTGTTCGCCGGTAATGGAGCCGCCGCTATCCACGCAGAGGTGCAGAATGCGGTAGGAGAGATCGAGCGCAATCTCTTCCTGTCCCTCAATGGCGCGATCGTAAAGAACCAGCGGATGCAGGTTACCGTCGCCGGCATGAAATACGTTGGCCACGCGCAGGTTCACCGCGGAAGACATGCGGTCAATCTCGCTCAGCACGCTCGGCAGGGCAGTGCGTGGAATCACTCCGTCCTGCACAATATAGTTCGGCGAGATGCGGCCCATGGCGGCAAACGCAGCCTTGCGCCCCTTCCACACCAGCGCGCGCTCAGCGTCCGATTGCGCCACGCGAATTTCTCTTGCGCCGTTGTTGCGGCAAATCTCCAGTGCCTGACCCATCAGTACTTCCACTTCGCTCGACGGCCCGTCGAGTTCCACCAGCAGCAGTCCGCCACAGACGGGATAGTGGGCATGCACGGCCGCTTCCGCCGCTTCAATCGCAAGCGCATCCATGATCTCCAGTGCGGATGGCAGCATTCCCGCGGCAATAATGTCGCTCACGGTCTGGCCCGCGGCCTGCGGAGAATCAAATGCCGCCAACAGTGTCTGCACCACTTCGGGCCGCTTCACAATGCGCAGCGTAACCTTGGTGGCCACACCCAGCGTGCCCTCCGAGCCCACGAAGACACCGGTCAAGTCGTATCCGGGCGCGTCCAGCGTTGCCGAGCCCAGTTGCACAAGTTCGCCGCTGGGCAGCACGACCTCGAGTCCCAGCGTATGCGTTACTGTGAACCCGTATTTCAGGCAGTGCGCTCCGCCGGAATTTTCCGCCACATTGCCGCCAATCGTGCACACCGACTGCGACGATGGATCGGGCGCGTAGAAATATCCCTGCGGAGCCACGCGCTGAGTCACGTGCGAGTTGATGACGCCGGGCTCGACCACGACGAATCGGTTTGCAATGTCCACTTCGAGAATGTGGTTCATCCGCGACAGGCTGATCACTACGCCACCAGCAGCCGGCAGCGCGCCGCCGCTCAATCCGGTGCCCGCCCCGCGGCTCACGAAGGGTATCTTGTGCCGTGCGCAAATGCGGACCACCGCCTGCACTTCTCCCGTATTGCGTGGCAGTACTACGGCACCGGGCATTACACGGAAATTGGTCAGCCCGTCACATTCATAGGTCTGCAACTGGCTCTCGCCGGTGATCAATCCGTCCGCGCCGACGGCCGCGCGCAGTTCGTCAATGTGGCTTTGGGGAAGCACTCTGCCAAATAGCATACTCGATCCGGGGCAATCTTGGCTTCATAAATCGGATTGTCAGACCATTGACAAATTGAACCCATCAAAAAATGGCGGAAACCTTGGTTGCGGGCTCAATATGTACCCTCGAAACCGGATCGCCAGGCGAAGGATTTTCGTGGCAAGGGCGGCCCCAATTCCGAGCAAAAGAGCATTGCATTTCTTAAGCGCCGGTCCCACGCTTCAAGACAATTTACTGATTCTGCGTCCTGGCAGCTCCCTCGGAATCGCCAGGGGCCAAATGGTAGAACCGTCCGCGCCCGAATCATTCTTGATCGCGAATCTTAGGCAATTCAAAGTAAAAGACTTATATGAGTTTGTTCCTGCCCTGACAATCCGCCCGAAGGGCAAAAATCTATTACCATGCGCGTCCCCGTTGTCGCTGCCGGTGCGCACAACTGCTGGGGTGACACCCATCACAGCCGACCCCTCTTGCGAGGAGCAGAATAGCGCGGGCTTTGAGGAAGTATTTGCAGGGTCCGGGATAAGGGCCCTGGAAGCAAAAAGGACCAGACCGTGGCCTCTGCAGGTAGTGGAAAAGCGGCGCCGGAGCGGGGAGGATGCGCGGACAAGAAATGCGCATCCGGAGGCAATTGAAGATGTCCTGGAACGAAGACTACAGAAGCAAACGCATGAGCGCCGCACAGGCTCTGGATGCAGTTCGCTCCGGAGATCGCGTTTGGATCCAATCGGGCTGCGGCACACCTTCAGTTCTGGTTGACGCGCTGGTGGCACACGCTTTCAGCCTGCGCGACGTCGAGATCGTTCACATGATGACGCTGGGCGCCGCGGACTACACAAAGCCGGAGTTCGAAGGGCATTTTCGCCACCGCGGATTGTTCCTCGGCGCAAATGTGCGCGAGGCGGTCGCCGCCGGGCGCGCGGACTACACGCCCATCTTCCTTAGCGAGATTGAAGGCCTGTTTGAAAGCGGTTCTCTGCCACTGGATGTGGTGCTGATGCAGGTTTCACCGCCGGATGCGCACGGATTCGTGAGCCTGGGAACCACGGTGGACTGCACCCTCAATGCCGCGCGTTACGCAAAGACCGTCATCGCCGAAGTCAACGAGCGGATGCCGCGCACGCATGGCGACACATTTATCCATGTGAGCCGAATCTCCGGCGTGGTGGAGACATCGCGCCCGCTCCTCGAACTCCACGCAGAGCCTTGCACCGAGATCCACCTCCGCGTCGCGCGTAACGTGGCCTCACTGATACCCGATGGCGCAACAATACAAACCGGCATCGGCGGCATCTCCGAGGCCGTGCTGCAGTGCCTGGGCGACAAGCGCGACCTGGGGATTCATACGGAGATGTGCCCGGATGGCATTGTCGATCTTATCGAGTCCGGCGTGCTGAATGGTCAACGAAAATCACTCCTTCGGGGCAAGGCTGTCGTGGCATTCGTGCTCGGAACGCAGCGGCTGTTTGATTGCATCCACGAGAACCCCCTCTTCGAATTCCGGCCCATCTGTTACACCAACGATCCATTTGTCGTTGCGCAGAACGACCGCATGGTGGCCATCAATTCGGCGCTGCAGATCGATCTCACCGGCCAGGTCTGCGCCGATTCGATCGGAACGAGGCCCTACAGCGGCTTTGGTGGCCAACTGGATTTCATTCGCGGAGCGGCGCGTTCCAAGGGCGGCGTGCCCATCATCGCTTTGCCCTCGACCGCCATGCGTGGAAGTGTGTCGCGTATCGTGCCAACGCTGGAACCGGGCGCAGGCGTCGTTACGTCGCGAGCAGACGTGCACTACGTGGTTACCGAGCACGGCATCGCCTACTTGCATGGAAAAACGTTGCGCGAACGGGCGCAGGCGCTGATCGCTATTGCCGATCCGCGCTTTCAACAGGAACTGGAAGATTTTGCAGTGCGCGCCCATTATCTTGAGCGCGAAAAGACGGCAGCCGCGTTTGCCTGAGAGGCACACGGCCCGCCGAAGAGGAGCAGGGAATGACGGATGTCGGCAAGCGGGATCGAGGCTTGTTGCGGATCGATGTAGATGAATGCAAGGGATGCGGGTTGTGTATTGAAGCCTGTCCGCCCAAAGTGATTGCCATGAGCGAGCATCTGAACCACTACGGCTATCGGACCGCGATGTACGCGGGCGCGGGCTGTACCGGTTGCGGAATCTGCTTTATGGCCTGTCCTGAGCCCGGTGCGATAACAGTATTGCGTGCCGTGATGCAAAAGGCTGGTGCGGTCCCCATGATCAATACCGGCACTCAGGGGGTCAGCCAATGCGCAAACAACTGATGAAGGGAAATGAAGCCATCGTCAAAAGCGCAATTCTCGCCGGATGCCGCGCGTTCTATGGCTATCCCATCACGCCGGCCAGCGAGATTACCGAGGCTGCGGCGGAATACATGCCGCGTGCCGGAGGAGTTTTCCTCCAGGCCGAGAGCGAAGTTGCCGCTATCAATATGTTGTACGGCGGTGCCTCCGCGGGGGTGCGCTGCATGACCGCCTCCAGCGGCCCCGGAATCAGCCTGATGCAGGAAGGCATCAGCTACATGGCCGGCGCGCAACTGCCCTGCGTCATTGCCGACATTACTCGCGGTGGGCCTGGTCTGGGCAACATCGCCGCCGAGCAGAGTGACTACCACCAGGTGGTAAAGGGTGGCGGCCACGGCAACTACCGAACCATCGTGCTGGCTCCGCACTCCGTACAGGAGATGGCGGATCTTACCGCGCTGGCCTTCGAACTGGCAGACCGCTACCGGAACCCTGTCGTCCTTCTCGCCGATGGATTCATCGGACAGATGATGGAGCCGGTCGAATTTCCGCAGACTGCCATCCCACCGCAACAGCCTGATTGGGCTGTCGCCGGAACTGCCGAAACGCGCGGAAACCTGATCACATCGCTCTTCATGGATATCGACGATCTTGAAGCGCACAACCGCAATCTCGAACAGAAGTATCGCTGCGCGGAGCACGCCGAGGCCCGCGCCGAAGAGTGGCAGACCGAAGGCGCCGAAATTGTTCTCGTTGGCTACGGCATTGTCGGCCGGATTCTGAAAGCCGTCACCGCGGAGGCGCGTGCCGACGGCATCAACGTTGGTGTACTGCGGCCCATCACGTTGTATCCGTTTCCGAAATCCAATTTCCATCGACTCGCCGAGACTGCCCGCGTCTTCGTCGTTGTTGAGATGAGCAACGGCCAGTTGGTAGAGGATGTACGGCTGGCCTTGAATGGCGTCCGGCCGGTCGAGTTCCTCGGCCGTGCTGGAGGCAACGTGCCGTCACACGAAGAAGTGCTCAACCTGGTGCGCAAACTGGCGCGGCGATCCGCGCCCGCGATCGAGTTGGATGAGGAGCGGCTGGCAAATGTCTAGCGAATTGGTTCAGGAATACACGGTGGTTCAAGGCAGGGCAAAGTCTTTCTACGAGCGCTATGAGCGCAAGCCGGAGCTACAGCACCAGACGCACTTCTGTCCTGGGTGCGGCCACGGTATTGTCCACAAGATGTTGGCCCGCGCCATCGACGAGCTTGGCATCCAGGACAAGACGATTCTAGTCGGCCCCGTGGGCTGCTCGGTCTTCACCTATTACTACTTCGACGTGGGCAACGTGCAGGCCGCGCACGGCCGCGCCCCGGCTGTGGCCACGGCCATGAAGCGCAGCAGGTCGGAGAGTATCGTCATCGGTTACCAGGGCGACGGCGACCTGTCGGCCATCGGCGCTGCAGAAATTCTGCACGCGGCCAATCGCGGCGAAAACATCACGGTGATCTTCGTCAACAACGCCATCTACAGCATGACCGGCGGACAGGCCGCGCCCACCACTCTCATTGGACAAAAAAGCACAACCACCCCCGGCGGCCGCAGTGCCGTTACTGAGGGCTACCCGATGCACGTGAGCGAATTGCTGGCCACGCTGCAGGGGCCTGTCTACATTGAGCGCGTGGGCCTGGGAGACAACAAACAGATTGCACAGGCAAACCGCGCTGTGCGCCGGGGAGTCGAAAACCAGGTGAAGGGGCTCGGTTTCTCGCTCATCGAAGTGCTTGCGCCCTGCCCGACCATCTGGAAGATGTCCGCGGTCGATGCGCAGCATTGGGTGCGCGACGTGATGGAGCAGACCTATCCTCTCGCCGTGCTCTGCGATCGCACCAAAGGCAAGCAGCCCAGGCAGCAGCCTGAAGAAGCGCCGTCGCTCGATGCAATTCCTGCGCTTCTAGGCGTTGCCGATGAAGAGTCGCCCGAAAAAATTGCGGCGCTAAGCGAGCAAACAGCAGCAGTAGACCTTCATGTGCGCGTAGCCGGCTTCGGCGGCCAGGGCGTTCTGCTTCTCGGTGAAGTCCTCGCTGAGGCAGGATTGGATGCGGGCCTCGAAGTTTCGTGGCTCCCGTCCTATGGTCCGGAGATGCGCTCAGGCACTTCAAACTGCCACGTGCGTCTGTCGAGCCAGGGAATTGATTCACCGCTGGTAACTTTCCCCGGCATTTTGGTGGCCATGAATGAGCCGTCGCTCAGGAAGTTTGACAAGAGCGTGCGTCCTGGCGGATGGATCATTTACAACGGCGAAGAGTTTCCGGCCGATTGCATGCGCGAAGACGTGCGCGTGCTCGCTGTTCCGTTCACTCAAGTGGCCCACGAATTGGGCGACGCGCGCGCCTGCAACATGGTTATGCTCGGCGCGCTGCTTGAAATTGCGGGCGGATTGCCGCAGGCGAGCATCAATGCAGCACTGCGCCGTCTGATCAAAAACACAAGATGGCTTGCCCTTGACGAACGCGCGCTGGCGCGGGGCAGGGAACTCTTCAGGGAGTCGTGTCAGGAGGTGTGATTTGAAAGCCGATGCGGATCCGAACTTGATCGTGTATTTTGGCGGAGAATATATGCCGTTGCGCGAAGCCCGCGTAGGCATACTTACCCATGCACTTCACTACGGGACCGGCGTCTTTGAGGGCGTTCGCGCCCATTGGGACGAACCCGCGCAAGAGCTTTTTGTCATGCGCCCCATCGAGCATTTCGAGCGCTGGAAGCTGAACTGCGGCATCCTGCGCATTGAAGTCTCAGCCTCGCCCGAGGAGTTGTGCGCCATCACTACGGAGTTGATGCGACGCAACGGGCTTCGGAGCAACGTCTATGTCCGGCCCATCGCCTACAAGAGCGCGGAACGAGTTGGCGTCAGTACCGACGATCAGGACTCCTGGGCCATTGTCGCGCTGCCCTTCGGCGACTATCTGCATGCTGAAAACGGGCTTCACGCCGGAATTAGCTCATGGCGGCGTATCGAAGACAATGCGATTCCTGCGCGCGCCAAGATCTGCGGAGCCTATGTAAACAGCGCGCTGGCCACCGATGAGGTGCGCCGCAACGGATTCGACGAAGCAATCTTCCTCAACGAGAGCGGCCACGTTGCCGAAGGCGCCACCTGCAACATCTTTATGGTGCGCAAGGGCAAGCTGATCACGCCGTCGGTTACTGAAAACGTGCTCGAAGGCATCACGCGCGATTCAATCATGGAACTGGCGCAGCGCGAACTCGGCCTGCAGGTTGTGGAGCGGCCAATCGATCGCAGCGAACTTTATATGTGCGACGAGCTGTTCCTTACCGGTACCGCTGTGGGCATCGCGCCGATCGTGCGCGTCGATCATCGGCCGGTGAAGGATGCCGCAATCGGCCCGATTGCGCGCCAGTTGCAGCAGGCCTATTTTGACGCAACGCGAGGACATTTAACGGCATACCGTAAGTGGTTGGTTCCGGTCTACCGGGCCCAGCAGTCGCCCGCGATGGATGCGGTTCTGCTGGCGGAAACGAGTGTCGCCTGAGCAAGTGCCAATGCGCAGTTACCGCAACGGCTCGGGCCAGGCAAGGAGGAAAGAAGATGCTGATGACAACCGGAATAGGGAACGCATATGACGTTGCCCTGGAGAACTTCGATACAGCAGCAGACGCCATGGGACTCGATCCCGATACAAGGGAAATGCTCAAGTATCCCGAGCGAATTTTGATGGTCACAGTGCCGGTTCGCATGGATGACGGGCACATTCACCGTTTTGAAGGCTATCGCGTGCAGCATAGCCAGGTTCGCGGACCCGCCAAGGGCGGCATCCGCTATCACCCCCAGGTAACACTGGACGAGGTGAAGGCGCTGGCCACCTGGATGACCTGGAAGTGCGCCGTGGTGAACATTCCCTTCGGCGGCGCCAAGGGCGGAATTACATGCGATCCGAAACACATGTCCAAAGGCGAACTCGAGCGGATGACGCGCCGCTACACCAGCGCGATTCTTCCTTTGATTGGGCCGGAGCAGGACATTCCCGCGCCGGACGTCTACACAAATTCGCAAACCATGGCCTGGATCATGGACACCTACAGCATGACCAAGGGCTATCCGATTCCCGGCGTGGTTACCGGCAAGCCCATCAGTCTGGGCGGATCGCTAGGCCGCAATGAGGCCACTGGGCGCGGCGTTTTCTACACCATCCAGTGCGCCTGCGACCATCTGCACATTCCGTTGAAGGGCGCCACCGTTGCAGTGCAGGGCTTTGGCAACGCCGGCTCTATCACCGCGCAATTGCTCCATGAAGCGGGTGCGAAGATCATCGCGGTCAGCGATTCTACCGGCTGTGTCTACAATCGCAACGGCATCAACGTCCCCGAGCTCATTCACATGAAGGTCCTCTGCGGACACGTCGAAGGATTCCCGGAAAGTGAGCCCATCTCTCCGGCCGAACTGCTGGCGTTGGACTGCGACATCCTGGTCCCCGCGGCCCTGGAGAATACGGTCCGCGAAGACAATGCGGCCACGCTTCGGGTGAAGATCGTTGCCGAGGCGGCAAACGGTCCTCTCACTCCCGCGGCCGACAGAATCCTACAGAACAAGGGTGTCTTCGTGATCCCGGATATTCTGTGCAACGCCGGCGGAGTCACCGTCTCCTACTTCGAGTGGGTGCAGGACGAGCAGCACCTGTTCTGGGAAGCGCAGGATATCTACGACCGTCTGGAGCGGGTCATGAAGACGTCCTTCCGAGACGTGCTCAAAATTCACCTGGATCAGAATGTTCCCATGCGCATTGCCGCCAACATTCTCGGCATCGGCCGCGTGGCAGAGGCCGTGCAGATCCGCGGCATCTATCCATAAATGCAGTCGAGTATTTGTTTAATAATTCATGAGAAATTGTCCGTTCTCCACGGCCCGCAATGGGCCGGG
>OBLW0100000427.1_pt1 | contig 36351 bp, 23 predicted proteins | sample 1520161 | NCBI WGS metagenome assembly OBLW01 (sample SAMEA3539309, study PRJEB22396) | soil metagenome | biome: tundra; feature: field; material: soil | place: USA | collected 2010-05 | depth 0.15 m
CACCGAGATCTACACTCTTTCCCTACACGACGCTCTTCCGATCTCAGCGCGGCCGACCTGATTCGCATCCTCCCTGAGATAGTTCTCACCGTCATGGGCACGCTCCTCATGGTGCTCGACCCGGTGTTGCACAAACGTTCCTCGAACGCCTTCGGTCACCTCAGCATTGCCGCCCTGGTCGTGGCGCTCGGCGCGACGGTCTACGCCTACATGAACGAAGGTCCGGCCTTCGGCGGCATGATTGTAGTCGATGGCTTTGCCACGTTTTTCCGCACGCTCGTAATTGTGGTTGGTATTCTCACCATCCTCGCCTCCTACCGATTTCTGCGCCGGCAGGACGCCGAGACCAGCGAGTACCACGCGCTGCTGCTGTTCTCCATCGCCGGGCAGTCGATGATGGCGGCTTCCGGCAATCTGATCGTCGTCTTCATCGCCCTGGAGATCTCCTCCATCTCGAGTTACGTGCTGACCGGCTATCTCCGCGACGACCCTCGCTCCAACGAGGCCGCTTTGAAGTACTTCCTCCTGGGCTCCTTCGCCACGGCGTTTTTCCTCTACGGAGTCGCCCTGATCTACGGTTCCACCGGCACCATTGACCTGCTGGCCGTACGCGCCGCGGCCACCGGCCAGGCCGGACCCATCGCCGCGCCCCTGTTCCTGGGTCTGGCGGCGGCGCTGCTATTCGTGGGGCTGGGGTTCAAGGTGTCCGCCGCGCCTTTCCAGATCTGGGCGCCGGACGTCTACCAGGGCGCGCCCACGCCGGTCACCGCCTTCCTCTCGACCGGCCCTAAAGCCGCGGCCTTCGCCGTGTTTCTGCGGATCTTCATGACGGCCTTCGAGCCCGGCGGCGGCGGATGGGAGCCGCTGGTGTGGTTTTCCGCGCTCGCCTCCATGACCATCGGCAACTTCGCGGCGCTTCGCCAATCCAACGTCAAGCGCATGCTGGCCTACAGTTCCATCGCGCACGCCGGCTATGTGTTGGTAGCGCTGACGGCGCGCTCCGGGGTTGGCGCCGCGGCGGCCATGTTCTACCTGGCCGCGTACGCCTTCATGAACATCGGAGCGTTCGCTGTGGTGGGCCATCTCTCCGGAAAGGGCGAGCAATACCAGGACATTGAAGACTTCGGCGGACTGGGCCAGAAGCAGCCGCTGACAGCCGCCCTGCTCACCATATTCCTGCTCTCACTGATCGGCGTGCCGCTCACCGGCGGCTTCTTCGGGAAGTTCTACATCTTCAAAGCGGCTCTGGAGTCGCATCTGGTCTGGCTGACCGTCTTGGGCCTGCTGAACAGCGCCGTAGCGGCCTACTACTACCTCCGTGTCCTGGTGATGATGTACTTCCGTGAACCCAGCCAGGCCGTAAACGAAGCCGAGCCGCTCACATTCGGCCTGCGAACCGCGCTGCTCTTATCGGCCGCCGCCACCTTGTTCCTGGGAATCTTCCCGAACTGGGTCCTGGATTTCGCCGGACAGTCATCGACGCTGGTCAAGTAGCCCTGCATTCTGAGATACTGCCGTCATGACGCGTCGTGAACTCCTTGCCGTGCCCCTGGCCGCCGCTTCGTTCTCCGCCCCCGCGCAATCCGGCCCGCGCTTCACCAAAGGCATCTGCTCCATCATCTTCCCCAGGGAAATGCCCCGGCCCGAGTGTTTCGCCCAGGCCAAGTCGGCGGGGTTCGACGCCATCGAGCTCTCCGTCGGAACCGATATCCCCCTCGACATCTCTCATGATGATGCGCGCCGCATGTCCGACGCAGCCGAAAAGGCGGGCATCCGCATCGCCACGCTGTGGGTTTCCGAACCCCTGCACCAGAATCCGGTCAATGCATCCGACCCGGCCGTCCGCACCCGCGGGGTGGAGGCCATTCGCAGAGCCATCTCCATCGCCGCCGACCTGAACTGCGGAGCGCTCCTCCTCTACGCCGTGCGGCTGGGAAACGGCGCCAAGCTGGAAGTCGGTTCTCAGGAAACTTGGGACCGCTACACCGCCGAGTTATCCAAGTTAGTTCCCGACGCGGAACGCGCCAAGGTTTTCCTGAACCCCGAAAACGTCTGGAACAAGTTCCTCCTGAGCCCTCTTGAGATGCGTTCTTTCGTCGACCAGTTCCACAACCCGTGGGTAGGCACGCACTTCGACGTGGGCAATGTCATGCAGTACGGCTATCCCGAAGACTGGATCGCCACCTTGGGCCAGCGCATCAAGCGGGTCCACTTCAAGGACTTCAAACTCGCCAGCGGCGCCCAACCCGCTCGCTTTGCGAACCTTCTGGAGGGCGACGTGAACTGGCAGGCCGTGATGGCCGCCTTCGTCAAAATCGGCTACAGCGGATTTATCTCGCCGGAAATCGATCGCGACCCGCGTCAGCCCGATCAGTTGAAAGCCGTCTCCGCCGCACTCGACAAAATCCTGTCGATGGCCTAACCGGTGTAAAGGCGAGACGTACATAGGATAACGGAGGTCACCGATGAGCTCGAAAGCTGCCGTGCGTTATGTAAACGACGTCGCAATCATAGATGTCTCCGGCCGCCTCACCTTGGGGGAAGGCGCTGGAGTACTGCGCCGTTTGATCAATGACCTAGTCAAAGCGGACGAGCTGGAGCTCCTGGTCAATCTGAAAGACGTCTCCTACATGGATAGCGCCGCGATTGGGGAGTTGGTGGGCGCCTACGCCAGCATCACCAACGCGGGAGGCGCAATCAAGCTCCTCCACCCCCAGGGCCGCGTCTCGGAGGTCCTTGCGGTGACCAAGTTGTATACGGTCTTCGAAACCTTTTCGGATGAAGCCTTGGCCGTACGGAGTTTCCCCAGCGCCGCCGGCTAGTTCCTCACTCCATCCTCAACGTCACCGCCGGATCCGTTCGCGTTGCTTTCCGCGCCGGCACGTAACAGGCAAGCAGGCCGATCCCGCCCAACAGCAGCGGCGCGCCCACCAGCAGGATTGGGTCGTACCCTCTGATGCTGGCCACGGTGAAAAACATGCTGGACATCGCCCGTATCGCCGGCAGTGCGAACGTCAGGCCCGCCAGCGTGCCCACCGCCACCAGCGCCGCCCCTTCCTTCATAATCAGCGCCAGTACGTTGCGCTTCTGCGCTCCGAGGGCCATCCGAATGCCGATTTCGTGCCCGCGCCTCGCCACCGAATACGCCGTCATGCCCGCCAGCCCGACCGACGCCAGTACCAGGCCGAACACGCCCATCAGGCCATATGTCCAGGAAGCCGACTTCAGCACGGACATGAACTGCGCAATGTGTTCGCTCATGCTGCTGGCGTTGAACGGTGTAATGCCAGGGTCCATTGCCGCGACTTCCCGCTCCACCACGGTAATCGCATCCACCCCCGGCGCGGCGCGCACCATCAGCGTAACGCCCCGCAGGGAGGGTTGAGCATAATCCACTGGCCGCAGCGGGAAATAAACCGCCGGGTGCTTCTTGCTGGCCACCAGATCCTCGGAAAGGTCGTGCGCTACCCCAACCACTTCGAAGGTTGTGTTTCCCTTTGCCAGTACGCCGGAGCGATAATCGATGGTTCCGGGCCACATCCCAAAAACGCCTGCGGCCGGGGCATTCTCAAGTTCGATCCGGCGGCCAATCGGATCCGCTCCCTTCCAGAACCGTCGAACCGCTTCCTGGCTCACGATGACCGCTGTCGCGCCATCCGCTTCATCCCGCCTGTCAAAACCGCGCCCGGCCATGATCTTGATGCCCGCTGTCTCGAAATATCCGCTCCCCACAATGTGCTTGCGCCCCCAATCCGTGTCCTGAGGCCCAGTCGGTCGCCAGCCGGGAACGGAGAACCGCGCGCCGGCGTTGCCGTCCAATGCCGCCGGCAGCGTATCGGTAATGCACGCCGAGGTTATGCCGGGCAGCCTCTTGAGACGTTCCAGCAGCTTCTCGAAGAAATCCGCGGCGCGCGCCGGGGAATATCCGTCGCGCACGGGGTCGAGTGAGACCAGGTAAAGGTTCCCCGGGTTGAACCCTTCCTGGACGCCCAGCGTGTCTTGAATGCCGAGCCCCAGGTATCCGGTGAGCAGCAGCAGGGTCAGCGACGCCGCCATCTGGCAAAGCACCAGCCCATTGCGCAAACTCAGGGAACGGCGCTTGCGCATAGGCGCCGCGCCCCCTTCCTTAAGCGTGGATACCAGATCGGTGCGCGTGGCCTGCAGCGCCGGCGCCAGGCCGAAGGCCAGCCCGGTCACCGAGGTCAGGACGAAGGTGAACGCCAACGCTCGCCAATCGGGCGCCAGGTCGAAGGATATGGGGATCGGCTGCGGCATTCTCAACTCCGAGAACCCGTGCATGATCCAGATGCAAAGCAGGAAGGCCGGCGGCGCCGCGCCCACGGCCAGCAGCATGCTCTCCGTTAGCAACTGGCGTACCAGCCGTCCGCGGCTGGCGCCCAGCGACAGGCGCACCGCGATTTCCTTGCGCCGGTCCGTGGCGCGCGCCAGCATCATGTTGGCGACGTTCGCGCACGCGATCAGCAGCAGCAGCCCGCCCAACACCATCAGGAACTCTTTGAAGAACGGGACGTCCTGCTTCCGCAGCGGCATAGTTTTCCCGCCGCTCACCAGGGCCACACGCGGGCCCTTTTGATCGCGATCCGGATCGCCGTAATAACCCGCCAGTTCTTGCGCCACCGCGTTCAAGGCCGCCTGTGCGCGACCCTCGGTGACGCCCGGCCGCATGCGCACGGTCACTTGAAACATAGTCAGGTCGCGTCGCTCCAAGGCGTCGTGCGCCAGCTCCGGCGCCACGCGCGCGTCCACCGAGACCGGCAGCCACACATCCGCCGGAAACAGCCCGGGCGATGCGCCTCGAAACTCCTTCCTGCCGACGCCGATGACCGTGCAGGGTTGCCCGTTGATGCGCAAAGTCTTGCCGACTACGGACGCGTCGGACCCCAGGCGATCCTCCCAAAACCGGTAGCTCAACACCACCGACGGAGCATGTCCAGGCCGATCGTCAGCGTCATCGAAGAAGCGTCCCAACAGCGCGTGCACCCCCAGCGTGGAGAAGTACGAAGCCGTGACCAGGTGCCCCCAGGTACGTTCCGCACGCCCATTCAGCCAAATTCCGAATGGGACCGGCGCCACATAGGCGAACGCGCCGGAGAACAAATCGTTGAGTTCGCGGAATCGTTGGTAGTTGGGAAAGGATGTCGGCGTCTGTAGCGCCACCAACTGGTCCGGGTTCGGAACTCCAGGCAAATCGCGCAGCAGCCCATTGACTTCGCTGTAGGAGCAGGTTGCAATGCAAATGCCCAGACTGAGGGAAATCAGCGCCACTGCCGTGAAGCCCGGCGATCCGGCCAGCATGCGCAGGCCGTGCCGGATGTCCTGCCGCAACTCCGCCAGGTACTCGGCGGGCACGCGTATCGCGACGTCCAGCAGCAGCCGGACCAGCCCGGCAAACCCGTGGCGCCGCCAGACGGGCTCAATGGCATCCTCGGCCACCTGCAGCAACTCATCGCCGTATACGTTCTTGAACTCTTGCGGAAAGGCGCGCGCCAAGGCCCGGTAAATGCGCAGCGTGACCGCCGGCGGGCGGTTCCCTTCCCCAGGCGTCTGGTTCATCGCTCCGCCTCCCTTTTCGTTAGACCCCGATTGGCGCGGACCAGGCGAACTAGGTCCTCCAGCCGCTGGCTTTCGGCCACCAGAACACGCTGGCCGAGCCTGGTGAGCCTGTAGTACCGCCGCCGCGCGTCGTCCAGTTCCGCGGCCGGACGGTCGCCCGATTCCTCGATCAACTCTTCCTCGATCAGCCGCTTGAGCGTGCCGTATAGCGCCGCCGGCCATAGCCGTGTTTTCCCCCCGGTGCGCTCCAAAACCTCCTGCATGATCCCGTACCCGTGCCCCTCCTGGCCTGCCAGCGACAGCAACACATGAAACCAGTGCGGCTTAAGTGGGAGAAAGCGCTCCGGATCCCGGTTCTTCATCATGGCGTTCCCTATCTCTATATCAAGTAATATATATATTGAATGGAATGGCATGTCAAGCCAAATTGATTGACTCAGCGTCTCTGCGTCGGGGCGCCCGCGGCCTTTGCGGGCCCGTCGGGTCTTGACTGCCCGCTGTTATAATCGCTCTTCCTTGAGACTAGGAGGTTACACATGAGGCGTCGAGAATTTCTTCCTGCTTTGGGCCTGGGTGGGCCAATGTTAGCCGCTGCAGCGCAGTCTGCCGCGCAGGGCAGCCGCCGGCCCAGGTTCGGCAGCGTGAGTTGGAATTTTCATGCGCTCTCGCCTGGCGCGCACCCCGAGGCGGCCATCGACATCATCGGTAGCCTGGAGTTCGATGGCATCGAGCTGATCGCCAATTCCCGCCGCGACGTCGACGAGTATTGGACGGACGCGACCATCGACCGCATCAAGATGCAGTTAGAGCGAAATCATCTGGTGTTGAACCAGTTTCCATTTTTCCAGCCGGTCGTGGAAGGGCTCACGGGCAGGGATCCGGAAGAGCGTAAGGTTAGCTTGGATTACTTCGATCGCGGTTGCAAGATCGCCAAGAAACTGGGCGCCCCGATGGTCAACATCGTCGCCCCATGGGCCCGCGAGCTGAGCGCCCCGAAGACCGACTACCTGCCGCGTTATTTCATGAACGACCCCAAGCCCGGCGAGAAGTTCCACATCGACATCGCGCCCGGCTACAACTATGACGAGTTGTGGAGTTTGTTTACCCAAACCGTAAAGGCATGCCTGGAGCGCGCCAAGGCATACGGGATGACTTTCTCGATCGAGAATCATACCCACACCATGATGCCGGTGACGGACAGTTTCCTGCGCCTGTGGGACGCCATTCGCGACCCCGCATTCGGCTGCAATCTGGATTGCGGCTGGGCCATGAACCAGCGGGAGTATCCCCCCGTGGCCATCCTCAAATTGAACAAGCACCTCATGAACCTTCACGTGCGCGACATCAACGCCACCATGCGGGACTATGTGGCCATCGGGCAAGGCGTCATGGACTTCAAAGCCATCGCGGACGCCGCCAAAGCTATCGGCTTCACCGGCTTTGTATCGCTCGAACAGGACGGCACTCGCGAGGACATGAAGGTAACCTGCCAACGGTACCTGACCGTCATGAGGGAGTGCTTTGCCTGAACCGGCTGACGGAATGTGAAATAATCGGCCTGTTATGAAACCTCGGACTGGAACGGCGTGGCGGACGCCGGCGATCATTCTGCTTCTGGCCCTGTGCCTGCACGCTCAGACATCGCCCCAATCCCGGACCATCACCGGCTCGCGCATGCGCGCCGTGGTCGAGAACGGCAAACTGGTGGGCCTGGAAAACCGTGCGACCGGAGAGCAATACCTTCGTGCCGGCGCCCCCGATCTGCTAGCTCTGGGCGTGCGCTATAAGGACGACCCTCAAGGCCATTGGGCCGTAGCCGATGGTGTGCCGGTTGCGGTGGAGGACGCCAAAGACTCGGTCGAATACGAGTTCAAAGCGCTGCGGCGCAACAGCGAGAGCATCCCCGTCGTCTTCCGTGTCCGCTACTCCCTGGGCGCGTCGGGCGATCTGGTGGTCAAGGCGTATTGCTCATCCGAACGTCCCGGCGTGGGCGAGGTGGAGTGGACCCTCAACGGGATCGACCCGGATCTCACCCTGATACTGCCCATTCGCAGTGGCGTCCAGATCCGCAAGACCGACGCGTTGATGAAGACCGGGAACTTCCTGTGGCCCGTCTGGTGGAAAGCCCAGTTGGCCATTGCGGAATCGCCCCGTGGCGGCGGTTTCTGGGTCTTCGGGCAGGATACCGCCCAGCGGTTCAAGACTCTCTACGTCGAGCGCAACGACCAGCAGCACGCCCTGGGCTTCGGCACGCAGAACCAGGCGCCCTTCGATGTGCTGACCCGCGGGCAGTCCATCGAGTGGCACATCGACGCTTTTGGGGGAGACTGGCGCACCCCCGCGGGCCATTACCGGCAATGGATGGAGAGTGTCTATCATCCCGCCGAGAAGCACCGGAACCAGCCGGCGTGGGTGAAGGATCTTCAGGCGGCGGTCACTTGGGCCCCTATCTTTCCCAAAGTACCGCCCGCCGCCAACCAGTCCAACCCGTCTCCCGGCCAGCGCCTTGTAACCAAGGAGCTGTTCGAACAGTTTGCCGCGCAGGTGGACCCCTCCAAGACCGTGCTGCACATACCCAACTGGCGCAGCGACCCTTACGACCAGTTTTACCCGCGCTATGAGCCGAGCGAAGACTTTATAAACTTTGTGCAGTGGGCGCGGGCAAAGGGGTTTCATGTGATGCCCCACTTCAATTACTTCGCCATCTCCACCACCAGCGATTTTTACAAGAAGTACAGCCTGTTCCAAATGCGGGACCCGTTCAGCGGAGGGCTGGAGGGCTGGCGTTGGGATACCGAGCAACCCACGCGCATGGCCTACATGAGCCCCGCCCTCCCCGAGTGGCGTGACGAGCTGGTGGGCCGTATCAAGTCGGTGGTGGACCGGCTGAAACTGGACGCCGTATTCATCGATCAGACGCTGCTCAATGTCAACGATGCCGGCGGGCTGGTGGACGGCATCACGAGCATCGAAGGCAATCTCCGCTTTCACGAGCAACTCGCTAAGGCGCTTCCCGGCGTAGCCATCGGCGGGGAGGGCCTCACCGAGATCAGTTACCAATACGAATCCATTGCCCAGGGCCATTGCCAGCCCAACAACAGCCCGGACACGCCCGATGACGTGCGGACCGCTCACTCCATCTGCTCATACCTGTTCTCTCCCTACACGCGGTTCGTAGGTTATACGGGGCGGGACCCGATGTTGGTTGCCGGGTTCATGCGCGCCATCGGAGGCATTCCGACTCTGGTAGGGCTTAACGCCGCGAACACCAACCCGGAAACCTTGAAAAAGATCTTGCAGCCGGCTGCGCCCGAAGCAACCCGCCAGCCTTAAAGTCATGGCGCATACGGCCGGATTCAGCCGGACAGATGTCTACGCGATCGACGATTCGCGGCAACCGCTATAAAATAAAGGCATTTCCCTTGTGTTCACGGTTCTCAGCCTCTTCCCCCGCTACCCTACATCTTGTGGTACCCTCCATTACAACCCTCGATACTGCGGTGAACATGCTTTACTTTTCGCTTCCGCGAGTTTAGTATAGTTACAACAAGTCCCCCGAGGCAGAGGATAATACTTTGCTGAAACTGAAACGCGTCGAGATGCAGGGCTTCAAGTCGTTTTGCGAGCGCACCGAGTTGCGCTTCAATGGGGATGGCGTGGCTGCCATCGTGGGCCCCAACGGGTGTGGCAAGTCCAACATCAGCGACGCCATCTGCTGGGTGCTGGGTGAACAGTCCGCCAAGAATCTGCGCGGATCCCGCATGGAGGATGTCATCTTCGCCGGAACCCGCGACCGCAAGCCGCTTGGCATGGCCTACGTGACCATGACCCTTGTAGATCCAGCGGTTTACCAGGAAAATATCGCCCATCGGATTATGCCTGTGGGGGATGGCGAAAAACGCCCCAATGGCGAAGTCACCATCACCCGCCGCCTGTTCCGGTCCGGCGAGAGCGAATACCTGGTGGATGGCCGTCTGGCCCGCCTGCGCGACATTCAGGAACTCTTCATGGGAACCGGCCTGGGACCGGAGAGCTACGCCATCATCGAGCAGGGGCGCATCGGGCAGATCCTCAGCTCCAAGCCGCAGGACCGGCGCTCGGTCATCGAAGAGGCGGCCGGCATCACCAAGTTCAAGACGCGCAAGCGTCTGGCCGAAGCCAAGCTGGAAAGCGCCAAGCAGAACCTGGCCCGCGTGTACGACATTGTGGAAGAAGTCACCCGCCAGGTGAACTCCCTCAAGCGGCAGGCGTCCAAGACCAGGCGCTATGGCGAATTGAAGAGCGAACTGGACGCGCGTCTGCGAGTGGCCCTGTCCGGCAAGTACCGTTTGCTGGAACGCGACGCCGCTAAGACGGCGCTCGATCTGAACCTGGCGGCCGCCGAGTTGAAATCCGTTTCCGAGCGCGTGGCCGAGCGGGAAGCGGCCCACCAACACGCGCAGACGGCGTGTTATGAACTGGAACAGCGCCTCACCGCCGCTCGCCAGCAACTGGCCGAGAAGAACGTGGAAGCCGAGCGTACCCGCGGGCGCCTCGAAGCTCAGGTGAAAGAGAGCGGGGCCATCGAGCAGCGTATCGCGCAGGGTGAAACCGAGACTCGGGAGATCGGCGTACGCCTCGGAGCCCTCGACGAAGAAATCGCCGCACATCGCCAGAGCGTGGACCTGCTGGAGGGCCAGATCGGCGAGGCCCGCGCGCGCATGCTGGAGATGAACCAGCAGCGCGAAACCCTGCAGGCCAAAATGCAAGAGCGCGAAAAGGCCATTGAAGCCGGACGGCAGGCCATCCTGCGCCTCCTGGGTGAGGCTTCCACGCTGAAAAATCAGCTTGCGCAAATCCAGGAATACCTGGCGGGGATTGAGCGGGAGACCTTGCGCTCGTCGCGCGAGGAGCAGGTGGCCGCGGCGGAAATCGAGCGTCTCGAAGCGGCGGCCAAGCAGCTTAAGCAGGTGGCGGCCGAACGGCAGCTTGAGCTGGAATCCGTCACCGGCGAACGGCGTGGGGCCGAGGAGGATCTGGCGGCGCGGCGCGGCGCGGCCGAGGAGCTAAGGCGCGAAATCGACGCTGCCAAGAACGAGGTTTCCCAGATCCAGGCGCGCAAGGAGTCGCTCGAGCAGGTGCTGGCTCACCGCACCTATACCACCGAGTGCGTGAAGCGCCTGTTCGGAGCCCTCGAAAAGGGCAAGGCGGAGGACCTGAAGCCGCTCGGCGTGTTGGCCGACTTTGTGGAAGTAGACCCACGCTTTGAAAAGCCGGCCGAGGAGTTCCTCCACGAAGAGCTGGAATACGTGGTCGTAAAGGACTGGCATCAGGCCGAGCGGGGCCTTGATTTCATCCGCGCGGAACTGGACGGCCGGGCCACCTTCCTGGTGCATCCCGAGCCGAACGTCAATGGCGGCAGCCATCTGCCCGAGCCGCCCATCGGTCCGGAAACCGGCATCGTCGCGCGGCTGAGCGAATCTCTGAAGCTCACCAACGGATTGCGCGACCGGGCGGCGGACCTGCTGCCACGCCTCTCGCTGTGCTTCCTGGCGGAAGATCGCGCCGCCGCGCAGCGCCTGGCGGCGGGCTATCCGCACCTGTACTTCCTGTTGACCGAAGGCCTGTGCTATCACGGCCATACCGTCACCGGCGGCAAGAAATCCGGGGCTGGACCGCTGGCCATGAAACGCGAGGCGCGTGAGCTGGCCGTCAAGCTCCGCAGCCGCCAGAGCGCCCTCGACGAGCAATTGGCGCGCCTGGAAGGGCTGAGCCGGGAGATCGCCGGTCTGGAAGGCGAAGTGGAAAGGCTGCGCGCGTTGCAGCAATCGCGGGAAAAGGACCGCGTGGCCCTGGATCACGACATGCGAAAGTTGGGCGAGGATCTGGCGCGCGCTAACTCGCGGATCTCGGTGGCCCGGCTGGAATTGGAGCGCCTGGACCGCGACGCGACCAAATCTGCGGAACAGCGCGAACGGAGTCTGGCCGCCATCGCGGCCAAGGAGATGACTCGCGCGGATCGCGAGGAAGCGCTCAGCGCCGAACGCGAGGAACTGGAAAAGCTGGACGCGCAAGCGGGCGCCATCGGTGAAGAACACGCCGAGATTCGCGCGCGACTGGCGGCCGTGGAGGAGCGGCGCCGCGGCGAGCATGCGGCCATGGCGCGTCTGGAACAACAATTTCGCGAGATCGGCGCACGCCGCGCCGCCCTCGCTCCGGAAATCGAGCGGCTCGGCGAGCAACGCCTGCGCCTGCTGGCCGACAACATCGAACTGGACCGCCGTTCGGCCGCTCTGGCCGTGGAGATCGCCGAAACGGAAGCCGCCGCCGCGGAGATGGCCTTGCGGGAAGCCGCCATGCGCGAAGGGTTGCGCGAGGGCGAGGAATCGCTCAAGCTCCTGCGCGCCGCGGTCGAGGAGAATCACGAACGGCGAGCCCGGATTGAGGTCGAATTGGTTCGCAAGCAAGCCGAGCTGAAGTATCTGGATGAGATCAGCCGCCGGGATTTGAACTGCCCGGTAGAGCAACTGGCCGCCGCGGACGACCCCATTCCCGATCCCGCCGCCAGCCAGGAAGCCGAGCGCGCCGCGGTCGAGATCCGCGAGCGGATCGACGCGCTCGGACCGGTGAATCCCACCGCCTTGGAGGAGTTCCAGGAAGCCCAGCAGCGCCTCGATTTCCTGAGCGCGCAGCGCCAGGACCTGATCGATTCCATACGCGACACGGAGAAGGCCATTCAGGAGATCGACGAGGTTTCGCGCCGCAAATTTGCCGAGGCCTTCGAGGCCATCAATGCCCATTTCCGCGCGATTTTTCAGACTCTATTCGGCGGCGGAACGGGAGAGATGCGCCTTACCGACCAGGAGAACCTGGCCGAATCCGGCATCGACATCGTGTGCTCGCCTCCCGGCAAGCGCCTGCAGAACGTGTTGCTCCTCTCGGGCGGCGAGAAAGCCTTGGCGGCCATGGCGCTGTTGATGGCGGTCTTCCGCTATCAGCCGAGCCCGTTCTGCGTGATGGATGAGGTGGACGCGCCGCTCGACGAGGTGAACATCGGCCGTCTCACGCGCTTGCTGCAAGAGATGTCGATCCAGACTCAGTTCGTAATGATCACGCACTCCAAACGCACCATGGAGGCCGCCCAATCGCTCTACGGCGTCACCATGCAGGAGCCGGGCGTCTCGCGCCTGGTGTCGGTGAAGCTGCACGCCAAGTCCGAAGCCGCAGCCTAGCAAGGAGGCTCTTTTGGGTGGGGCAGGCGCTTTCGCCTGCCATTCCATCCTTCCTCCCGTCAGCCTACAATTCCCGCGCCGCTTCGCCCAGCTTCACTTGTATCTTCTGCGTGGCGCTGTTCCGGTAAATCGTGAGATTGAGCATGTCCCCACCGCGTTTGCCGTCCAGCGCGCGTTGCAGAGAGTCGTTGCTCGTCACCGGTTCGCCCTCCACCGCGACAATCAGATCGCCGCCAATGCCCAACTCGCGGAAACCGCCCACAATCACCACCCGCGTGGGGCCGTGCAGACCGGCCGCCTCCGCCGCGGATCCTTTCTCCACTGCCTGGATCAGCAGCCCGCCCGTGGTGGGCAGACCCAGCATCTGGGCAAGGTCCTCGCTGACGTACGACACGCTGATTCCCAGCGCCGGCCGTGAGATATGGCCGCTTTGCTCTATCTCCGCCAGCATCGCCTTGGCCCGGCTGATGGGCGTGGCGAAGCCGACTCCGACGCTGCCTTGCGACCCGTAAATCGCCGTGTTGATGCCGATGACGGCGCCGTGCGAATCGAACAGTGGCCCGCCACTATTGCCCGGGTTGATGGCGGCGTCGGTCTGGATCATGTGCTCCAACTGCTCGTCCTCGGTCTGAATGCTACGGTCGAGCGAGCTGACTATTCCCGTGGTCAGCGTGCCTTCGAAGCCGAAGGGATTGCCGATGGCCAGGACCTTCTGTCCCACCATCAGCGTGTCCGAGTTGCCCAACGTGAGCGCCGGCAGTTTCCCCGTGGCATCGATCTTGATCAGCGCCAGGTCCACGCGCTTGTCGGTGGCCAGCACCTTCGCCTTATAGATCTTCTTGTCCGCCAACGTTACGGTCAGCTCCCGCGCGCCATTCACCACGTGATTGTTAGTCAGAATCTCGCCCGTTGGCTTGATGATGAACCCGGAGCCGGTCCCTTGCTCGGGATAAACGTTGTAGAACCAATCCCGGCGATAGACCACCGACGTGATATTCACCGTGGCCTCGCGGCCGGTCTTGTAAATATCGATGTTGTTCTGCTCGTCGGGCGTGAAGGCCGTCGCGGCCGAGGCGGGCTCGGACCAAAGCCGTCCCGAGGAAGCCAGCGGCCGTATCAACCGCCCGACGTCCCAACTTGTGCCGGAAGTGAGATACAGAAAACCGGCCGCCAGCGCGACGGCCCAGAGCAATGGTCGCGGAACTTTCATGATTCGAGTCTCCGTAATGCTGCGTACACGGCCCGGGTTTGCCGCAGCGTATCTTCTTTTTCCCCGGATGTATCGATGACGAAATCGGCGAACTTTCGTTTCTCCTCGAGCGGCATCTGCCGGCTCAACCGGGCCCGCGTGCCGGCTTCCACGGCGCCGGGCCGGCGCATCGCCCGTTCCAATTGCTGCTGCTCGTCGCAGGTCACCACGATGATGCGGTCAAACCGCTTGTAACTGCCGGCTTCGATGAGAATGGCCGCTTCCACCACCGCGATTCCGTCGGGGTGGGTGGCGGCGTACTCGTCGATCAGTTGCTCCTCACGGCGCACCACCGGCGGATGCACCAGGCTGTTGAGACGCGCCAGCCGCTCTGTGTCGCCGAACACCTGTGTGGCCAGCGCCGCACGGTCGATGTGGCCGTCTTCCAGCAAAATCCCGGATCCGAATTCGCGCACCACGCCGGCGTGCGCCTCCCCGCCGGGATCGAGCACCGAGTGTCCGAGTTCGTCGGCCTGAATCAGCAGGCACCCCAGCCTTTCCAATTCCTCGCCCACAAACGTTTTCCCACAAGCCAGGCCGCCGGTGAGCCCGACCTTCAACATACTCCGGCCCGCGCCTCCGCCAACTCCACCGTGTTGGCCATGAGCATGGCGATGGTCAGCGGCCCTACTCCGCCCGGCACGGGGGTATATGCGCCGGCCTTGTCCGCGGCGTCGAACGGCTGCACGTCTCCCACCAGCACGTTGCCTCTCTTGTCGAACGCAGCCAGCTTCTCCGGGGAATCGCGGAAAACGCGAGCTACCTCGGCGCGCGAATCCAGGCGGTTCATGCCCACATCGACCACCGTGGCGCCCGGCTTTATGTAGTCGCCCGTGATCATGGCCGCGCGCCCGATGGCCGCCACCAGAATATCGGCCTCGCGGCAAATCCCCGGCAAGTCGGGCGTTTTCGAATGGCAGATGGTCACCGTGGCGTGCTCGTGCATCAGCAACAGCGCCATGGGTTTGCCGACGATGTCGCTCCGGCCCACCACCACCGCCCGTTTTCCGGCGATGGCGATTCCATAGCGCTTCAACACTTCCATAATGCCCGCCGGCGTGCAGGTGCGCGGACCCGGCAGACCCGCCACCAGCTTGCCCACGTTGCACGGGTGGATTCCGTCAGCGTCCTTTTCCGGCGCCACCGCCATCAGAATTCGCTTCGAATCAACCTGTTTCGGCACCGGAAGCTGCACCAGAATGGCATCGATGTCGGTGCGCGCGTTCAGCCGCGTCACAATCTCCAGCAATTCCTCCGTGGTGACGCTGTCGGGCGGCGTCAGCGCTTCCGAATAGATGCCGAGCGCCTGGCAGGCCTTGATCTTATGGCGCACATAGATTTCGGAAGCCGGATTATGCCCCACCAGCACCACCGCCAGCCCCGGCGCCCGCCAGCGCTCCACCAGCGTTTTCACGCGCGGCTTCAGCTCGGCCATAATGGCGTCGCGCACCCGAATTCCATCCAAAATCTGTGGCATCTCTTTCAATCATAACGTGCTGAAATCCATCCGCAAGTCGGCGAGCGGCGTAAGCTAGAGTTGATGACTCGGCTGCTTGCGCGACTTTTGGACCACCTGCATCGCGATTTGCGCTACGCCTTACGCACGTTCAGCCGCAGCCCCGGCTTCACCATCGCCGCCATCGTCACGCTGGCGCTTGGCATTGGCGCCAACACCGCTATCTTCAGCGCCATCGATGAAGCGCTGCTGCGACCGCTGCCCTTGCCCGCGGCGGACCGGCTGGCGCAGATCTACACCTACAATAAAGCTGTACAGACCTACGTTTCCAGTTCCTTCCCGGATTACGAGGATTTCGCACGGCGGGCGCGGACCTTCCAGCAGATTTCGGCTTATGTGCGGATGGCATTCCGGGTGACCATTGGAGACCGCGTCGAACGCATCGCCACGGAAGCCGTCACCGCCAACTATTTTTCCATGCTCGGTTTGCCCGCGCGGCAGGGCCGGACGTTCACAGCGGAAGACGGATCTCCCGGCGCCGCGCCGGTAGCGATGATCGGTGAGGATTTCTGGCGCCAGCGTCTTCAGGCCGATCCCGACGCCGTCGGTAAGACCATTACGATCGAGGAATCTCCCTTCACGATTGTCGGCGTGGTTCCGCGGCGGTATCGCGGCGCCAATTTGAACTGGGGATTGCCGCCGCAAATCTGGATTCCCCTCCAGCAGACGGCCACGCTGGTTCCGTCATTCCGCGCGCTGGATATTTTTCACCAGCGACTGCCATGGCTGGTGCTGCTCGGGCGGCTCCGCCCGGGCGTCACCGTGGCTCGGGCCCAAGCGGAATTGCAGGCCATTGCCGGCGCGCTGGCGCAGGCCGAGCCTGCCACGAATCGCAACCTGACGGCCGTGGTCTTCGAAGCGAGCCACGCCAAGTTCTGGCCGGCGTATCGCGCCTCGGTCACGCAATCGCTGGCCGTGTTCGCCGTCGCGGCGGGATTGGTGTTGTTGCTGGCTTGCGCCAATGTATCGAACCTGCTCCTCGAACGCGCGCTGGGCCGCCGCCGCGAGTTTGCCATCCGGCTGGCCGTCGGCGCCGGCCGGGCCCGGCTGGTCTCCCAACTTCTGATGGAAAGCCTGCTGCTGGTGTTACCGAGCATCCTGCTGGCGCTCGCCATCACCACCGGGTTGCAGAGGGTCATGCTGCACTTTCCGAATGCGCTCGGACTCCCTCTGGCGCTCGACCTGACCGTGGAGAGCCGGGTGCTGGCGTTCTGCCTGGGACTATCGCTGGTCACGACCCTGTTATTCGGTCTGGTTCCGGCGGTCCAGGCCACACGGCCGGATATCCTGCCGTCGCTGAAGGAATCGGGCAGCACGCCTTCCGGCCATGGGCACGACTGGCGCCGGGAGGCGCTGGTCGTGGTGCAGGTGGCATTTTCGATGGTGTTGCTGGTGGGCGGCGGCTTGTTCGGCCGCAGTCTGCTCAAAGCTTATTCCACGGATCTGGGCTTCCGCACGCAAGATCTGCTCACGGCGGCATTCACCACCCCCAGTCCGGGAGCGCCCGAGAGCGCACAATTCCTGCGGCTCCAACAGACGCTGCTCGGCCAACTGGCAGGCCAGCCGGGAATCCAATCGGTTTCCCTGGCTTCGAGCGGCTTGCTGAGTCCGGTGCATGCCAGGGTTCCGGTACAGGCCTCCGGCAGCGCCGCCGCGCCGCTTTCGGTGGACCGCGACTTTGTGGGCCCCGGTTTTCTCGCCACCATGAGCATCCCCTTGCTGAGCGGACGCGAGTTCACGGTGCGCGACGATGGCGGCGCGGCCAGGGTAGCCATTGTGAACCAGACGCTGGCGACGCGCTTATGGCCCGGCGCCGATCCCGTGGAGCGGACGATCTTGGTGCGGGAGAGCGCGGGAAAAGCGACTCCCATCCGGGTGGTCGGAGTGGCGCGCGACGCGAAGTACGGATCGGTGTGGGAGGATGCCCAACCCTACCTCTACCTGCCCGTGGCGCAGGGGCGATATCCCGCGAGCTACCTGATAGTGCGCACGCGTGTCAGGCCGCAAGATCTCATCCCGGCCATCCGTCGACAATGGCAGCCCCTCGCGCCGCGTATGCCGTTCGACGATTTCCGCACGGCGGAAGAACAGGTGAGCTTCTCACTTGGTCCTCAACGAATGGCCGCGGACATTCTGGCGGCGTTCGGGCTGCTGGCCATCACGCTGGCCTCCGTGGGCCTGTACAGCGTGATGGCGTATTCGGTGATGCGGCGGACGCGGGAAATCGGCATTCGCATTGCCATTGGCGCCCGGCCGGAAATGGTCGTTCGGCAGGTCTTGGGCCGGTCCATGCGGCTGGCGGCGGCCGGCCTGGTATTGGGTTCGGCCGCTAGCGCCGTCCTCATGCGGTTTGTGGCTTCCCAGGTGAAAGATGTTTCGCCGTATGACGGCTGGACGTTTTCGGCCGTAGCGTTGCTGCTGATCACTGTGGCGCTGGCCGCCGCGCTGGCGCCCGCGCGACACGCCGCACGAATCGATCCGTTGACGGCTTTGCGCTGCGACTAGGCCTCATCTGTGGAAGAGTGGCAGACGAGCCGCCCGGAATGGGACGAGCGGCTATCCTCTCTTCCGCTTCGAGTACGTCTTTGACCCGCAAATTGGGCAGGACGTCGGCCCCATCTCGCCCAGGTACTCATCGCATCTGGCGCAGAAGAAATAGTTCGATTTACCGCCACCGCTAAGGACGAACACGATGATCAGCAAGCCGGTTGCTATTCCTGCGATGAGTCCGGCCACCCCTGTCGCATCGATAATTGCCGTAGAGATGGCCGCAATCGCCGATCCACCCGGAACCGAGGGTGCATAGTCGATTACTGTGCCCGGAGCTGTCGGTCTTCTTTCCGGGTACTAGCACTTTGCCTGCGAATCGAGCGAAAGTACTAATCGTACCCATGAGTCCGCACAACCCGTCAGCGCTGATTCGGCGCCGCACAAACAAAGTTCACCGCCTCGTCGGTGCTGCCCGTGCCCTTCCACTTGGCTTCCTGCGGATACGGACATAACGGCCGCGTGCGCGTCACCACGCCGTTAGTGAAACGCGAAGCGGTGATGCTCTCCGGCGCTATGCCGCCATTAACCCAGCAGTCCAACGGCGCGATCATGTCAAACGTGGTGGCGCCCGGACCGCCCGAGCAATGCTGCATTCCCGGCGCCATGTAGAGGCGGTAGAACTCTGTCGTGTTCGGACCCATGGTTTTCAGCACGCTTTCGTAATAGTTGATGCTGTTGAATGGCGTGATGTCGGGGTCGCTCCAGCCGTGATATTGAATCAGCTTGCCGCCACGTGCTTTGAAAGCGCTGAGATCGGGATTGATCGCGTTGAACAGCGCTCCGAGCTTGGCGTCGAGATAGTCGATGTCGCTATCGAAACCGTCGGAGGGTTCAAGGCGGAAACTGTGGTAATCCCAGTTGGGATCGTCAAACACCAGGAAGCGGAAGAATGGAATCCCAAGGTTCAGGTGGCCGCTCTGGCCAGGCCCCGTGCCGGTGATCCAGTTAGCCCAGCCGCCGGGACCGGCTTCGCCGCCGCGCGCCAGACCTGGCCAGATCTGACGGCCATCGGCGGTTTTCAGTCCGGCCCAGATCTTCACGACCGCCGCCACCTGCAACGCAGTCAGGCATGCGGACGTGTCTGAGCCTGCGCACAGAAGCTTCGCCGGATCGAAGTGGCAGTCCCGGGGATCGTTCAACACCCCGTCCTTCACGCCATCAAGCTCGTCGCATGCGGCGTTCACGGCATCGGCAATGAGAGGCACTTTGCTGGCCGGTCTTCCCAAGGGTAGCGCCCGTGCCGTGTTTCTGCGAGACTAATCGGGATGAAGAACTTTGACCTTTGGCCGCCGCTGCCGCTACACGAATGGCAGGATACCTACCGTACCCTCCACATGTGGACGCAGATCGTCGGCAAGATCCGGATGGCCCTCTCCCCACCCCTGAATCATTGGTGGCATGTCACCCTGTACGTCAACTCTCGCGGCCTGACCACGGGACCAGTGCCTTACCCGCCTGGCATCTTCGAAATCCAGTTCGATTTTCAGAAACATGAGGTGAGCGTCTCCACCAGCGAAGGCGCCCGCGTTGCGCGGCCATTGCGACCCGAGTCCGTGGCCGGCTTCTACCAGGGCATATTCGAGAGTTTGGCGTCGCTGGGCATCTCGGCGGAAATCGATGTCAAGCCCCAGGAGGTTGCGGACGCCGTGCCGTTCGACCGCGATACCGCCAATTGTTCCTATGATGCCCAGTATGCGCATCGCTTCTGGCGCGTCCTGGTTTCCAGCGCCAAAGTGCTGGAGCGGTTCCGCTCGAAGTTCCTGGGCAAGTGCAGCCCGGTTCATTTCTTCTGGGGTAGTTTTGACCTGGCGTGCACGCGCTTTTCCGGACGTCCCGCGCCGCCTCGCAAAGGCGTAATCAGCGGCCCCGCATATTCGCACGAAGTATCGAGCGCCGGCTTTTGGCCTGGAGGCGGCTTCGTCGATGGCCCGGCGTATTATTCTTACACCGTTCCTCAGCCCACCGGCATCGAAAACCAGTCTATACGGCCCGCGGCCGCAAGTTGGAATCCGCAGCTCTCGGAATTCATTCTCATGTATGACGACGTGCGTCGCGCGGAGTCTCCGGAGCGATGCTTATATGAGTTCCTGGAAAGCACCTACGATGTCGGCGCCGGTCTCGCCAAATGGGATCGCGCCCATCTCGAAGCTTGAAACTTGGCCGAACGCTGCACACATCTGCATCGGATCGAGATTGAGCGCTGCAATCCCTCGGCCCCCCGCGCGGATCTCTTTAGTACCTTTTGGTACCTTTGGGCGCCGCTCCGGATGGAATATCCACGCCAAATCAGAGCGGTTAGAAGTATGATAATCACGCCGGAGGGAAAAATGGGAATCTCGGTTCAGACCTTTCAAACCGCCCGATTCGATTCCATGCAATCCGGCCCGAGGCGAGACTGGAAGTCTCGTCTCCCCAACGGTAGTGAGGCAATACCAATAGAATCCTCAATATTCTGTTGTAACCTCTACCTTTCACCGCACCAACTAACCGTCGGATAGACGTTCCGTCGACACAACGTGCAAGGAGGAGAAATTATGCCGAGCCGAACGAGAAAGATCGGTGGCGTCGATGCGCAGCCTGCCCCGCACGGGGGACCTCTGCCTGTTGCTGCCGCCCATGGGGATTTCGTCTGGAATGGCGGTCCGGTAATCACCTGTCCGCTCATTTATGCCACATTCTGGGGGTCTCACTGGTCCGATGCACCCCACCAAGCGCAGGCCGCGAGGCTCATTCAGTTTCTTAAGGATATGCTTACCAGCACCTGGATGAATATCATGAGCCAGTACGGCGCCGGTACTGGCGCGAACAGCGGCCTCTATGTGCAGGCCTCCTACGTTAGTAGCGTTCCCGCGAATCTGACTGACGCCCAGATCCATACCGTGATTCAGGGTGCCATCAATAGCGGTTCCATCCCTGAACCGCCCGCGAACAATACCACGAACGTGATCGTCATCTATCTCGATGAAAGCGCCGCGGTGAAAGACCCTACGTTCGGAGTCACGATGTGCGAGCCCGGCGCCGACAACGCTTTCGGCTATCACTACGATTTCGTTACAGCCAAGGGAAACCCCTGTTACTATGCGGTGATTCCCGTGCTCGACGATAACTGCATCAAAGAGACTTGTCCTGGCGGATGCTCACTGACTCTTGCCGAAACCCAGGAACAGCGCAGAACCCAGGTCACCAGTCATGAATTCGCCGAAATGATCACGGATCCCAAGTTTCCGACGGGCTGGTTTGGCCCCTCCAGCGACGAATGCGGCGACATCTGCAACGGGGAGACGACCACCATTACGGTCGGCCCGAATACCTGGAACGTCCAGCGGATCTACAGCAAGACGGACGACATCAAGACGAACGGCGCCAGTTTTTGCCTGGCCTCGTCGGCGAGCCCGATTCCGAAACTAGCCGGCGGCCCGGCGTCGGTTGCCACCACGGCGCAGCTCTCGCCGTCCCGCTTCAGCGCATACAACATGTTCCTGCCCCTTCCCACCAGCCTTTACGACGCGGCATCCGGTAAGGGATCATGGGACGCGCAGCACTTACAATCCTATGTGCGCAACTTCTTCTATCCGTTGGATCACAGCAACGTGTTTGCTGGCGTTCCGAACGCGCTCCGCCAGCTTGCCGATACGCTTGAAAACCCTCCGAAAACTTAAGTAGTTTCGAGAAATTGATCCCTCGTAGCTCCGTTTACGGGGGATCTCTTTCAAGACGGAGGCCGCGATCCTCCGTATGCCTTTCTGCGCTTCTATGGCGACACGAGCACCGTGGAAGCGGGCAGATCGCCCGGCGGCAGCGAAGAGAACACCGGGAATACTTCGGCGTTCAGCGACAGGCTGATAATCGGGATCGTGGAGGTGAGCTCCATGAATCCCGTAAAGCTTTGCAGGCCGAGCAGAGGTCCGACATTGGCGGATCCGTGCCCTAGCGGCCCGAGGTTTATGATTGTACTTCCCAGCAGCGCGCCCGCCGAACTAATGGCGGTCAGCGTAATCGTGGCTGTCTGACTGGTGGAGGGATTGCCGTAAGCCACTCCCGTCTGGGTCTGGGCGAACGTGACGAATTTGGTGGTAGCCGCCGTTTCGGCGTTCACGCCGGCCTCTCCGGAGGGAGCACTGGATTGGTAGTAGCGATAGAGCACGCTGGCCTGCACCGGGCCGCTGCAGTTAGCTTGCGCCCACCCCTGCGCGTTTACCGCGCTGAGAGACGCCACGGTCTGGTCATGGACCACTTGCCCGGCTTGCAGCGTGTCGGTGCGGCTTGTGATCGTTCCCTGGATGAACGGTATCGACAATGGGCTTCCGGTGTCGGCGTAGAAACTGGTTTGACAGGTCACCGTCTGCGGGGAGTAGTTGACATAGGTGAGAGTGGTTTGCCAACCGCCGCCGAACGCGAGTTGGGAAAAGTAATAAGTCTGCGCCGGCGAAACAAATGTCGCGGAACCCGTTACCAGCCCCGTGATGTTGGATCCGGCGGTGACACCCACCTGCGCTAGGTTGCAACTGGCCACCGGCGTACCGCTGCATGTCGGAGTAGGGGCATAGACAAAGCCGAACGTGGTGCCGGTGACAAACGCGCCTCCCGCGAACATCGGCACAGCGACGGTTCCACTTCCGGTCGTCAAGCTTAATGTCATGGTTGCCGTAGCCGGAATCGACGAAAAAGCGAAGAAGTCGGACCCCGCGGCTTGCTCGACGCCCAGGAGCGGACTAGGGCCAGTGCCAACATAGGTAGTGGATAGGACATATGTGCCCGCGGTGAACCCTGACGTAGCGCCGGTAAAGGCGCCGGAAATGGTGCAGGTTGTATTGCCTGCGGCGGCGCTGCAGGCGCCCATGGTCACGACGTATGTACCGAGGCCGGCGCCGTTTGGCCCGGTGCCGGCCATAGGAAAGTTCTGCGCACTCAAGCCCAGGTTCACGGTGACCGACGCCCCTTGCGCCATAAAAGCCGTCATCGGCAATACCAACAAACAGAGGGCGATCCGTGAGATGGATTTCTTAGGCGGACCAACCGGGAAAAGCGTGGAATTCAAGTTCTCGATCATAGCGTTCATTAGACGACATCCCTTCCTTTGAGTGAGGCGCGAGCTCCTGCGCGCGCATTGGTCGATTATCGCACTAAGGTGTCGTCCGCTGTCAGCCTATTTTGTAGCGGCGGATCTGGTCCGCCGAAACTTCGCTGCTCATTCCGGGTTCCTCGGGGGCCGCGACTTCGCCATCGGTCATCTTAACCGGTCCGCCGGCTTCCATGTAGATGGCGTTCGGCATGGCGAGAAGCATGTTGAGGTTGGTGGAACCGCCCCCGTGGCTGGCCACCTCGATGCCGTAGCCATCGGCAATGGCGGCTATTTCCATCCACTCCGTAACCCCGCCGGCGCGGCGGTTATCGGGCTGAACGACGTCGGCGCCGTGGCGCGCGATGAGGTCGGCAAAGGCGTATTTCGTATTCAGGTTCTCGCCCGTGGCGATGCGCATATCGAGTTCCGCGGCAAGCAGCGCATAGCCCTCCATTTCCTGCGGCGGGAGAGGCTCCTCGTACCAGAAGCACCCCATCTCCTGGTAGACGCGCCCGCGTCGCAGGGCTTCGTTGCGATTGAAAACCTGGTTGGCATCCACCATGAGGCGGCGGTCCTTCCCGAGCAGGTCGAGGGCCGCACGGATGCGCCGGACATCGTCGTCGAGCGAATCGCGCCCCACCTTGATCTTGACGGCATGGTAGCCCTGCTGGATCGCGTCGGCCACCTGGCGGCGGAAGCGCGAGAGGTCGGCGTCGTTATCGTAATACCAGCCGCACATGGAGTAGACCGGCATGCGGTCGCGGTAAGCGCCCAGCATCTTGTACACCGGCAGGCCGGCGTTTTTGCCCAGAATGTCCCAGAGGGCGATGTCCGTGGCGGCAATGGCGAACTGAACGACGCCGCCGACCCCTTCATACTCCAGGGCCTTCCAGAGATCCGCGCGAATCCGCCGTGGGAAGGCTGGATCCTTGCCAAGGATCACCGGTTTGACCTGCTTTTCCAAGATGGCCTGGACCACCGCCGGACCCCCGGCGATAGCCCCGAAAGAACTGCTCGCCCACCCCGTGATTCCCGCGTCCGTGCGGATGCGCAAAACCACTGAGCCGCTCTCCCCTCCGAACGTGTGAATGGCGTCATAATACGGCGTGCCCGGCGGGTTCTTGAGGAGGTCGGTTTCGAGGGCCGTGACCCTCATCTGCTTCTGCTGCGCGGCCGATGCGGGAAGTGCGGCGCCTGTCGACAGCCCCGCCGCTGAGAAAAGGAGTTGTCTTCGATTCATCTTGCGGAAACTAGTATCGCAGGTTTCGGCGCTCGTCACGAGCCCGGTACGAAGACCACCTTGTACGCCTGCTTCGGGCTGCTAAGCAGCAGATCGAACGCCTGTTGGTACTCGCTGAGCGGGAGACAGTGCGAAATCATCGGACCGGCTTGAACCTGCCTTGAAAAAATCAGATCGTACGCCTCCCGCACGTCGTCATAGAACCCGTTCGAGGAGGTCGTGATGGTTCTTTCGGACCCCAGCAGCGCGGCATTGAAGGGCAAGGAAGTGGCGTGGACCGCCAGGTCTACGTACGTTCCCGATGCCTGCAGCAGCGGGAGCCCCTCGCTGATGGTTTCATTGCTTCCGACCGAATCGTAGATGGCCGCGACTTCCGGACGGCCCAGATGGGTGGCCAGCGCGTCGCGAATCGGCTGCTTGGCCGGATCGATGACAACCAAGTCGAATTGCTCCAGGATACGTCGGGCTTGAGGCGACGTTTCCGTAACGAATACCTTTCCGGCGCCGCGTGTCTTGGCTACTTGCGCAATGCTGAGCCCCGCCGGGCCGCCTCCAATGCACAACACCGCGGCGCCCTTCGAAATCCTGGTTCTTCCGACCACGTGGACCGCCACGCCGAAGATGTCCGCCATGGCGGCGTCCGGGAACGACACGTCATCGGGCAAAGGGTACAGCAAATCGCCCCAGCCCAGGCAGTATTCGGCGTAAGCGCCCGGATAGAACTCCATTTCACCCCAGCCCTGCCCGTGGCCGATGTGGATGGTTTCTCTACAGAGGTTGTGGCGGCCGGAGCGGCAAAACTCGCACTCGCCGCAGACGCGGTACGGTTGGACGCCGACGCGCCGGCCCAGCAGATGTTCGTACTTGGCGGAGTTCACCCGCACTACTACGCCCGCGTATTCGTGCCCCAACACGATGTTGGGAGGATTATCGACGTGATGCCCAAGCGTGTGCAACGCCCAGGGATTGTCACCGTTCCAGTAGCGTAGGTCGCTCCCGCAGATGCCGCATGCCTTTACGCCGATGAGCACGTGCTCCTCGCTTTTGAGCTCGGGCATAGGCACTTCCACATACTCAAGGACTTTCGGCTTCCTCAGTACCACGGCTTTCATAATGTAGATAGTATCATTCGCCGTCGCGGCTGCTGCTTCGCGAGGTTGCCGCCACTCGCACAATGCCTTTACAGTAAAGGTTGCATGAGATGAGCATAGCCGCGGCGGTGCTCGATGCCGTCTGCGCCGAAAGCGGCCTGCACGGCGGCGCGCACGTGATCCGCGCCGGGTTGCGGATCGGCGAACTTTCGGGCGTGGAACCGGAATCCCTGCGCTTTTGTCTGGAAACCCTGGTGGCCGGCGACCCCCTGGAACCGCTCGCGTTCGATCTTGAAATCCGTCCCTGGACGCGCCGGTGCCGCGATTGCGGCGTCGAATTCCGCGTGCTGGATTACAACCCCGCTTGCGCCGCTTGCGGGTCGGTCCGCACCGAGGCCGCCGGAGGTGATGAAATGGAACTGTCCTATCTGGAGTTGGAGGATTCCGAGTGCGCGTCCCTCTCGAACGAAAAGTCCTGAATGAGAACGACCGCATCGCGGCCGGCCTGCGGGAGCGCTTCCGGCGGAACGGAACGTTCTGCCTGAACCTGATTAGCTCGCCGGGCTCGGGGAAGACGGCGCTGCTCGAACGTACCCTGGAAGGCTTCGACCCCGCCCGTCGCGTGGCGGTCCTGACCGGCGACATCCAGACCGATAACGACGCCCGCCGCCTGGCCCGCTACGGCTTCCCCGTCCGGCAAATCACCACCGGCGGCGCCTGCCATCTGGACGCCCGCATGGTGGAGCGCGGCCTGGAAGGCTGGCCGGAGGACTTCGAGATTCTGTTCCTCGAAAACGTCGGGAACCTGGTCTGCCCCACCAGCTACGATCTGGGCGAGAATGCGCGCGCCGTGCTGCTCAGCGTCACCGAAGGCGAGGACAAACCGCTTAAGTACCCGGCCACCTTCCACCACGCCGATTTGATGGTGCTGAACAAGGTAGACCTGCTCCCGTACGTGCCCTTCCAGGCCGCCCTGGCCTGCGAAAACGCGCGCCGCGTGCAGCCGGAAATCGAGATTGTCGAAGTCTCCTGCACCAGCGGACAGGGTCTCGACGGCTGGCGCGCCTGGCTGGAGGCTCATTTATGACCGGCTCCCCCATACTCAACGCGATCCTCTTCACCTGCCTCGGCTTGGTGGCGTTCGCCGTCGCCCTGGCGGTCGCCGCGAGGGGCGCCGGATTCGACGTGCGCAAGGCCATTGTCGAGGAGCGCAATATCGCCGCCGCCATTGTAGCCGCCGCAATAACCCTGAGCATCGCCTGGATCATCGCATCCACCATGCATTAGCCGTGGCGCAGCCTTTCCAGGCGGCGATGCCCGCATTCCTGTGGGCTTTCCTTAGTTCACTCGATCCCTTCCACCTCTAGCGCAACTCGCGCGGCGGCCGAGGGCGCCACCAAGGACGTGGTGCGGACCACCTGCTATCTTCGTGACATCGAGCGCGATTATGCAGCGTTCAACGAGGAGCGCACTTGCGTTGCACTGCGCGATGTTCGATGTCCGGATGGGTTGGGCGAACCGGCCGAAGCGAGCGCGTACGCCGGACGCGCTGGTGTATACTGAGCCAATCGGGATCGAGGAGGGATGGGACCTAAGAGAAAGACGTCTGCTCCGGCGGCTCGGCCGCCACTGGACGCCGGGCGCACTCTCGGAAACCGGGCTGACTCGCAAGCCAAACCTGCCACCCTCATCAGCGAACCGATGGCGAAGCAGCCGTTACTGCGGCTACTGCTTCTCGCCGGATTCGGTATGGGTTCGGTCTGTGCGCAGACTGGGACCGCGCCCATCATGATCGACTATCCGGCCAACGGATCGGTCTTTCCGCCTGACATGGCCGCCCCGACGTTCCTCTGGCGCGACCCCGCTCCGGCCGCCAGCTCCTGGCGGATCGACATCACGTTTGTCGAGGGCGCCGCTGCCATCCATGTGACCGCCAAGGGCGAGCGAATGCGCATCGGCCCGATTGATCCAAGTTGCGTCGGGCCTACCAATTCGCTCCCCACCCTTACGCCGAAGCAGGCAGCCGCCCACACCTGGATTCCCGATCCCGCCATCTGGGCCGCGATCAAGAAGAGGTCGGTGACCGGCGCCGCCACCGTCACCATCAGCGGCTTAACCGCCGCGAACGCTAACCAGCCGGTTTCGCGCGGCAACATGCAGCTGCATACTTCGGCGGACCCCGTCGGCGCGCCGATATTCTATCGCGATGTGCCGCTCATGCCGTCGCAGACGCAGACCGGCGTCATCAAACCTCTTGACCCCAGCGCCAACCCCCTGATCAAGTGGCGCCTGCGCGACGTTTCCAAAGCTGAGAGCCGCGTCGTGCTGCAAGACATGCATACCTGCGCCAACTGCCACTCTTTCTCCGACGATGGCAAGACGCTGGGGATGGACCTCGACGGTCCTGCAAACGACAAGAGCCTGTATGCGCTCGCGCCGGTGCAGCAGATCATGAGCATCCGGAAGGAGAACGTCGTTTCCTGGGCCTCCTTCCGGGGAGAACTTGGCAGCCAGCTCCGCGTGGGCTTCATGTCCCGCGTTTCACCCGCCGGCCGGTACGTAGTCACCACCCTACTGCCTCCCGGCGTGAATATCAAGCAGTTCTATTACGTGTCCAATTTCACGGACTACCGCTTCCTGCAGGTGTTTTATCCCACGCGCGGCATCCTTTATTGGTATGATCGCGACACCCGCCAGCTCCACCCGCTGCCCGGCGCCGACGATTCACGCTACGTGCAGACCGATGCCGTCTGGAGCCCCGATGGGAAATACCTTGTGTTCCTGCGCGCCGAGGCCAAAGATCCTTACCGGCCCGACGGCAAGAGGGCAGCTTACGCCAACGACCCGTTGGAAATCCCTATCCAGTACGATCTGTACCGCATTCCTTTCAACGGCGGCAAAGGCGGCAAGGCGGAGCCCATCGCCGGCGCCTCCCAAAACGGCATGAGCAACAGCTTCCCGAAGGTGTCGCCCGATGGCCGCTGGATCGTCTTCGTTCAAGCTCACAACGGTCTGCTGATGCGGCCCGACAGCATACTCTACATCGTGCCGGCGGCGGGCGGCCAGGCGCGCCGCATGAACTGCAACACGCCGCTGATGAACTCTTGGCACAGCTTTTCGCCCAACGGGCGCTGGCTGGTGTTTTCCTCCAAGAGCCGCTCGCCTTATACGCAGATGTTCCTCACGCACATCGACGCGGAAGGGCGCGACAGCCCCGCGATACTCATTGAGAACTCGACGGCCGCCAACCGCGCGGTGAACATCCCCGAGTTTGTGAACGCTTCTCCCGGCGGCATTGAGCGTATCGACGTTCCCGCAGCCGATTTCTACAGGGAGTTCGACGTGGCCGCAGCCTTGACGCAGAAGGGCGATTATGCGGCCGCCATCCTGGAGTGGACCAAGGCCCTGGCGCTGGGCGACGACGATCCGCGCGCCTACAACAACTTCGGCGTCAGCCTGGAGGGAGCGAATCGGGTAACCGATGCGATTGCGCAGTATCGGCACGCGCTCGCGCTCAACCCCGATTATCCTGAAGCGCACAACAATCTGGGGAATACGCTCGCCCGCACGGGACGTCTGGACGAAGCCATTGGACATTTTCGGCAGGCTCTGGAGGGTGACCCCTCGTCCGCCGAAACCCATTACAACCTGGGCTTGGCCCTTATGGAGCGGGGGCGCATGGCGGACGCGATCGAGAACTTCGAAGCCGCGCTCGGGACGCGCCCGGATTACGCGGAGGCGCACGACGATCTCGGCGCCGCGCTGGCCCAACAGGGCAAGTTCGACGATGCCACGAGGCATTTTCTGAAGGCGCTCGAATTGCGCCCGGGCGACGCCCGGACGGAGGCTAATTTTGGGCATGCTTTGCTGGCCCAGGGCAAGGTCGACGAGGCCATTCCCCATTTGGAGAAATCGCTCTCCGATGGCCCGGAAACAGCCGATCTCCACAACAACCTGGGGACGGCTTTGGGCGAGACGGGGCGGCTGGACGAGGCGATTGCTCATTTTGAGAAGGCGGTCGCGCTCGACCCCGCAAATGCGGATGCGCATGCTAATCTGGGACGCGCCTACTCCAACGAACGGCGGTTTGACCAAGCCATTCCGCAATACGAGAAGGCCCTCGAGCAAAACCCCGGGTCCGCGGAGCTGCACGCCCTGCTGGGTTCCGCGCTGGCGAACCGGAACCGCGTCGCCGAAGCTATCCCGCATTTCGAGCGGGCGCTGCAGATTTCTCCCGGCTCGGTAGATGTGCGCTACGATCTGGGCGCGGCTCTGATGCTGAATGGCCAGAAGGCTCAGGCGCTCGCCCAATGGCGGCAGGCGCTGCGCCAAGCCCCGGACAATCTCCGCGCGCTCAACGACGCCGCCTGGGCGCTGGCTACCTGCGCCGACGCCGCACTGCGCAACGGACCCGAGGCGGTCACCCTCGCCGAGCACCTCGTGGCATTGACCTCCGGACGCGATCCGGTACCGCTGGCCACGCTTGCCGCAGCCTACGCTGAAGTGGGCCGTTTCGACAAAGCGGTCGAATCGGAGAATCGCGCAATTGACCTCGCTACCCAGCAAGGGAACGCGCCCATGGCCGCCACCCTGCGTACGCGGTTGGCGCAGCTACAAGCGAAAGATCCTATTCGACAGCCATGATCGCTGGCTTCGCCTTGCAGGCGGGGCCGCAGGCGGCTCCCAGAGGCCTGAGCGAAAGTCGCTAAAACTGAAACCGCAGCGACATCGACATGTATCGCGGGTTTGCAGCCGCACTGTACCGGCCCAGAGAGGCACTGGTCTGCTCTAAAAGGCCATTCTGCCAGTTGGGCCAGTTGTATTGGGGCGTAATGCCGGCCGAGGTGAACTGCGTGTGGTTGAAGATGTTGTACATCTCCGCCCGGAACATGATCACTCGCCTTTCGCTCTTCAACGGAAAGTCCTTCGCGAAGGTCATGTCCCAGTTGTTCAAGCGCGTATTGGGAAGCGTGATGATGCTGCCCGGTCCGGCGTTCCCAAAGCACTCCATGGATTCCCCGATTCCTTTTTGCGGGGTCGCTCCGGGCGTGTAACTGCAAGGCCACGGATACACGAAGGCACTCGCATTCACGATCTGGTTGCCAGGGGACCCGTTGGCGTTGGCTCCAACGGCCTGCACGAGCGGCGTGGCCCCGGCGAACGATACCTGGCCGGAGGGAAGTTCCGGGTTTCCAACCATGAACACCCGCGCCCCTTCATAGCTTCCGGTCCAGTCCATTTGGGGGTTGGTGGACGTGGTGCCGGAGAAGGAAATCCCGGGGATGGAAGTCCGGAGGTCGGAGTGCCATTGGGTAAGGCCGGAAACGGTCCAGTGGTCGGTAACCCACCCCAGCGGCTTAAAGTTCAGTTTCTTCCCCAAGTTCGGCGCCTCGTAGACGTAATTGACCGCCAAGACCTGCGGACTCGGCGAATAGGAAGGCCCGTAGTTTCGGAACTTGTCCGGGAAGTACGGGCTAGGGCTGGTGGCGCTCATGCTCTTCATATCGGTGAACGCCAAGCCATAAGACAGGTGCCTCGTCATGTTGCGCCGCACGCTGACCTGCAAGGAGTTGTAGGCAGAGTTTCCGGAGAAGTTGACATACGTCAACGCACCCAGACCGGCCAGAGGCCGGAAGTAGTTGTCGTTGAGGTTCCTGCCAGAGGTGTTCGGCGGAAGGTAAGCGACCGTGGAGTTCACATTCGCCGGATTGTATTCCGCGAACATGGCAATGGGGTTGAGCTGGTGAGTCCCCGTCGAATACAGGTGCTTGCCCAAATTAAACACCCAAGATGCTTCTACCACGGTGCCGAAACCGACTTGCTGCTGGATCATAAAACTACCGTTGTAGAACGCCTGGAACGGTTGATGGCCCGTGGTTCCCACGGGAGAAATCGGCGTGATGGCCCCGGCGTTCGCAAAGCTGGGAATCTGGTCGACTGTGGAGTAGTAGATCGACCGAGTGGTAATATCCGGTGGGTTGCCGGTTGAATTCTGGGCCGTTTGGGTCGAGGGGAGATCGACGAACTGCCCGAAGCCCCCGCGGATCGCCGTCTTGCCGTTGCCGAATACGTCCCAGGCGAAGCCGATACGGGCCGCGGGAGAAATCGACGGGTTTATCCACAGCGAGTTGGGGAGGCCGGGGTTCGTCCCTGCCTCCACCATGCCGGGAAAAGGAGTTGGCGTGCCGGTATACCCCCCCACCGACGGCGGGACGAAGGTCCCCGCGAGAGCGAAGTACGTAAGCATTCCGGTCACTGGATCGTAGGCCTTTTGATTCGCCGTGGGACACGCCTTGCTGGCGGTGGAAACCGTGCAGTACGGGTAGTAGAGCCGCTCGGCTTGCGCGGAGTTGTAGGCGGTGGGAACCCAGTCCGACGTGTTGTGGGAGGTATTTACGGTGCCCGTCTGGTGGTAGAAGCGAACGCCCAAGTCCAGGGTCAGCCGCCGGCTGAGGCGCCAGTTATCCTGCACGAATGCCTCTGCGTCGGTGTAGTTGTAATGCCCGACTATCCGGCCGCCTTCGGTGTAGGTGTTGAAATTCCCCAGGTAAGCGTTGCCGTACCCGTCCTGGGTGTTGTTCGGCATTGCCGCGGAGCTGGCGAAGCTGTAGCTGCCCAGGTATAGGCTGCTGACCTGGTTCATTTCCATTTTGTAGGCGCGTTCCACATAGATGCCGGCCTTGAGATTGTGCTTGCCAATCACCTTGCTGACCGTGTCGTTAGCGGTCCAGACGTCGTCTGTGGACGTGTAAGGGCATTGCTGACTGCAATAGCTGCCGAAACTGACCTCGCTGGGCTCTTGGCCGCCCCCAAAACTGATATTGGGAATGCCGACCTGGAAGTTCAGGTAGCCCGTCCCCAGCCCGGCGGGCAGCGACTGGCTCCCGTTGTCGGCCACAAACCCCGGGTCGGTTGCGAAGTTATCGAACGAGGGCGGGTTCCCCATGTTGGACCGGGCGAGCTGGGTCGGATCGGCCGGATAATAGTCCCACGTGTGGAAGCCCTTGCCCAAGGTGAGCTCATTCACCATCGTCGGGTTAATCGTGTAAGTGAGCCCGACCGCGTAATTATGCCCGGGAGTAGGGTGCTCGGCGGCGAAAGGCACCCACTGCCCTTGGGAGTTCAGCGCCCCCACATTGTCGCCGACGGTGTCTACGTCGGTGTCCTTGCCGTAGCGCACCCAACTGGTCAGCTTCGAGGTCGCGTTGTAGTCTCCGCGGAACGTGGTGTTCCGCCGCGGATGTTTCTCTACAAAGCTCCAGTAATAGTTGCGCGCGTATTGATTGGCGGCGAGCGAGGGATCCTGGACACAACCTGTGGTCGCGACTCCGGCGTGGCCGCAAATATTCGGCAAAGGGAAAAAGTTCAGCATTGCCTGGCCGGCCTTGGCCGCGGCCGAATCCAGTACTAGGCCGGAAATATTGTTGTTAGGGACCGCATTGCCAGTGGTGGGATCGGTAAGCGAATAGGGGACGCCGTTCGTGTCCGTGTAACCGGCGAAGTTGCCCGCCCGCTGGGCCGCCGTCGGCACATTCGAGTACCCCTGGTTGGTGGCCGGCTTTTGCCTGGTGAATTCCTGGGAAAAGAAGAAGAACAGCCTTTTCTTCTGGGTGTTCCAGTGCTTCGGAATGTACACCGGTCCGCCCACGCTATAGCCATACACGAAGAAGCGGTAAAAGCTCTTCTGCAGGCCGTTGTAGTTGTTGAAGAAGCTGTTGGCGTTGAACATCTCGTGCCGCTTGTTGGCATAAGCGCTGCCGTGGAACTCCTGGCTGCCGCCCTTGGTCACCACGCTAATCGTGCCGGTGGCGAGGCGGCCGTATTCCGCCTCGTAGTTGGTGCTCAATACGCGCAGTTCGGCGATGGTGTCCAAGGTTGGCTCGAACATCGAACTTCCGTTCGAGCCGGTGTCCAGGTCTGGGACTCCATCCACCATGAAGCCCACGCTGTATTCGGTTCCGCCATTGATCCGGGTATTTGAAGGGCCGCTACTACTGGTGGTCTCGGCCGGGCTGGCGGTGATGCCGGGCAAGGTGAGCAGGTAACCGAACATATCGCGGCCCCTCTGGGTGAGGTTCGTAAACTGGTTATTGTCGACCAGCTTCGCGTTCTCGCTCGACGCCGTCTGTACCGGGGTGGCTGCGGCAGTTACCGACACGAGCTCCGTTATTCCCCCCAGCGACAGCGCTATTTGCCCCAAGTCGCGAACTTCGTCGGCGTTGACAACGAGGCTCTGCTCCCTGTATTCCTTAAAACCCGCAGGCGCCTTGATCGTCAAACCGTAGGTAGCGGGCTCCAAGCTGTTGAACCGGAAAATGCCTTCCGGACCGGACACCGTGGAGCGGGAGGCCCCTGTGCTCACGTTTTTCAGCTCGAGTTGAACGTTCGGTACAGCGGCCCCTCCGGGGTCGGTGACCGTTCCCTGCAATGTTCCAGTAGTAGATTGGGCAAACACGCTGCCACACAGAATCAGCGGGACCCAAAGGGCGTGGACGATTCGACCACTCATTATGAAACGACCTCCTGCCACCGTTGCGGTGTTAAGCCATTATACACGGATTTTCGATTTTTTTATCGTTTTTGGTTCTGGAGGTTCTGGAGGTTCTGGAGGCCGGCGCAGTTGCAAGCCAAGAGGCCGATTCGACAGCCGTAGCGCGGTTTCACGCCAGCGCCCGCATGCCGATGTCTTCGATGCGTTGCAGTTCCGCCTCCTGACGGGCGTCCAGATAGTTCGCGGACTCCGCCGCCAGAATCTCCGCCACCTTTTGTTGCGCCGATTCCTCCAGCGTCCGTGCGCCCAGGGATTCCCACCGGGAACGGCGGCTGCGCGTGGCCAGCAGCGGACGGCTGAGCGCCTGCCGAAAATGGCTCAGGGTGTGGTCGGTGGTCAGAAAGTCGCCCGTCAGTCCGACTTGCTCGATCGCGTCCATGGCCAGGCTGTCCTCGTCCACCGGGATGCCGCGTTGATAACGCAGGAAGCAGCCCGCGATCTCGTCGTCCACCACCAGGGCCTCGGGCGACATCGACAGCGTGGATTCCAGGTTGCCCGCTCCCCAAATGAAGTTCACGCCCGCCGCTGCGTGCGCCAGACCGGTCATCGTTTTTTCGAAGGCGGCTTGCGAATCCATGACCATCGATTCGGTAGACATCCAGGACGCGGAAGGAAGGCCATGAAAACGGGCCAGGTCGGCGCCGGCGGCCTGAAGCAGGGCGTTCTCCGGCGCGCCCGTCAGCGCGATGGCCGATGCCATGTCGAACACGTGGGCAAACCCGATGTTGTAGAAACAGGGGCGGCCGGGCTCCAGAAGCTGGTTAATCACCAGACCGCTCAAGGTGTCGGCATCCCCGATTACCAGGCAGCCGGCCAGGGTGACCGGCGCGGTGACGCCGCCGAGCGGCTCGGAATTAATCATTACCGGAATGCCCTGCCCCGCGGTTTCCCGGAAGACGCCCAGGGCCAGCGACGTCCAGTGCAGCGGGCTCAGAATGCTGAAGCCGGTGCTCACGATGGGGCGCTCGCCGAGAGGCGCGCCGGCCAGCACCTGGGCCATTTCCATCACCAGCCGCGCGCCTTGAGGCGTATAGATGCACGGACGGAGGTGTTTGTTGGTGTTCCGGGCCATGATATGGAATCCAACGAAGTCGCGGCAGGAGGGAGGATAGTCGCTCACCGTGGTCCCGACCATGCCATGAATGTTCCCGCAGGCATCCACCACCCTCGCCAGGTCGCGCAGGCCGGACGACGTCAGATCCTCGCGGCAGCGCCCCCGTATGATGTACAGAGCGTTGCCGGTGAGCACCAGGGAGCCGCTTCCCGCGCTCAGGTTCCACCGGTTGCCCCGGCGATCGGAGATGGGAACCGTCCTGGGGCTCTGCCCGAGAGCCCATTCCACCAGGCTGCGCGGAATGTGAGCCACGTTGGACCCGGTCACGGCGGCGCCGGCCTCCCGCAACTTGGCGAGCACTTCCGGATCGTCCACGCGCACGCCTACCCGGTTGAGGACGCTGAGCGCAGCCTCGTGGATCCGTTCGCAATCTTGTCTTTCGAGAATCAACCCCATTGCCGCGTCAGACCGAAGGCAGCAGCCGCACCGGCCCGCGGAGGCCCGCCGGATACAACGGCTGGCGCGCTGTCCAGACTCTCGCGACCGGGTTGCCGGTCAGCGATTTCACATAATTTCCGAGTACGGTCGTGATTTGCACTTCGAGGCGATTCTCTCCGGCCATCAATGCGGCGCCGGTGGCGTATCGGTGACAGCCATACCACTTTAGCCCCAGATCCCGGCCGTTGAGAGCCACGCTTGAAATCCCGTTTACCGGCCCCAGATCCAGGAACGCCTGGGTGCCGGCTCTGGAATTCTGAAAGGTTGCTCGATAGGTAGCCGTGCCGGCGAAGGAGCGCAGCGCTTCATCGTCCTTGAAATCGATCAACGTGTCCAGGGTGCGCTCTCGGCGAGTTCCGTCCACGTGCCGCAGTTCAAGCTGCCACGGCCCGGCAATGCGCACTGCGCCGGCTTCCGAGGGCCGCGGCGCCTGGCGCCCCGGTTGATCCATGCCCGGTTCGAACACCAGCACCAATGAACCGCACGGCTCGACGCGCACGCTGAGGCGGTTCTTGCGGCCATTGGAAAAGTACGGCGTGCGCTCGCCCGTCTCCGGGTTCCACTGCCACGGAGTCTTGCCGCCGGTGGAGAACTCGATATCGGTCTCGATCTCGCGCTCCGGATCGGAATTGGCGAAGAAGAAAACTTCCCGCTCGCCCGACCGCAGCGCAATCTGGCTGAGGTTCATGTCGGGGCGCGCGATGCGCATGTACGGCTGGATTCCGAACTGCTGCTGGATGCGGCCGTACCACGCC
>OBLW0100000428.1_pt1 | contig 36316 bp, 27 predicted proteins | sample 1520161 | NCBI WGS metagenome assembly OBLW01 (sample SAMEA3539309, study PRJEB22396) | soil metagenome | biome: tundra; feature: field; material: soil | place: USA | collected 2010-05 | depth 0.15 m
CTAGGGCGTTTCAAAAGTACGAGGCCGGCAAGCAGGCTGTGAGCGTTCCCATGAGCCGTCTGTTGACCCTTCTGGCGAACAACCCGAAGCGCCTACGCGAGCTGCCCGGCGCACCGAGGGCGGCCAGGCGGCAGAGAAAGAGCGCGTGACGGGGTAGTGCCGCGCGGTCGCTTGCTCGGCCATGTCATGCGTGTCGACGGTGGCCTCCGCGAGCTCGGCCGCGCTTACGCCTCCGCGTGTTCGGGCTCGGGTCTTCGGCCCGCTAGGTCGATTTCATCACGGCAAATCCTGGGCGAGGTCGTCGCCCCAATCGGTCGCGGTTTCGTGGTCGAGGGCGCGTAACACGTCGTAAACATCGACGGTCAAGTCTTCCGTATTCTCCGCGTACCCGAGAGGTGCTCGCCACGCGCGTACCCGATGGCGCGATACTCACGCAGCCGCTTCTCGAACATACGCAAGAGGATCGGCTCGTTGCGGTCGACGTAGTCGAAGATGCGTACCTCACGCTTCCCGGGATGCAGCCGGTGAAGGCGCCCCGCGTACTGCACGAGAGTCAGGATCGCGCGCTCGCGTCGGCCTTCGCGCATTCTCGGGACCGGTACCGCGACGACCGGGTTGGTCTCCACGAGCTCGTCGGCCAGCGCTGCGGAGAACAGCCGCGCGTCGCCGGACCCTTCCTTGGCGGCTGCACCTATCTACGCGTGACTCGCTGTAGGCTGGACTGCCGCGTGTGCGACCTATCTCGCACGCGATGAGGGCTGCTAGGACAGGGCGCGCTAGTCTGAAAGCGTGGCATCACCGTCGATCGTAGGCGAAGTCGTGCGAGGCATCCCGAAGCGTCCGGGCGCGCTCGTCGCGGCGACGCAGTTTCGAAGCACTCCGATCATTACGTCCCAAGAAATACTTCGAGCAAACGGCCACTTCCACCGATACGTCGAGTTGCTTGGCAATAGGCGCGAAGAGATCCTGCAGTGCTTCGCCGGTACTTGGCTGCCCATGACCACGGCCCGGGCTCACTACGAGGCGTGCGATGCCCTGAGGCTTTCGCCCAGCGAACAGTTCGCCATAGGGCGAGCGACCGCCGAGCACGCACGCACGGGCTGGCTGTCGACGTTTATGAGCCTCGCGCGGGGCGCTGGCGCCACGCCCTGGGTGTGGGTCGAGCGCGCCGACCGCATATGGCCGAGGCTCATGAACGGCGGGTATGCAGCGGCCTTTCGACTTGGTCCGAAGGAAGCGCGACTCGAGTACGTCGGGTGCGAGCTGTTCGACGTGCCTTATTTCCGAAACGGCTTCCGGGGCACGATCGATTTGCTGGGCTCCTTGCTCTCCAAGAAGCACTACACGCGAGAGCTGCCGCGACGGACCACGGGCGAGGCGATCTTCCGTGTGCAGTGGGTGTGAGTCAGCTACAAGCAAATCGGCTCGCGACGAAGTTTGATGGGCGTCGGATCAAGAATGTTGAGGGTCGGGAGGGGCGCTTTCCGTTCGGACGCGGATCGGCGAATAGGGCTTGGTTGTCCTGGCACGAGGTGCGCGCGCGCCATCGCCAGAAGCTGCTTCACGCTCTCACCGCGAACCGTTTGCGAGCCCGCAGCGCTGCGCGAACGACTCCCGTCGTATTTCGTGGCAACGCTCTCGCGGTACCACCGGAGGATGGTCTCCGGCGTCGCGAGCGACGCCACCTCGGCGAGCAGACTTCGCCCCAGCGGCCTTCCGGCTTCGGCGAGGACCCGTGGCTCCGCGTCCGTGAACCGAAGACGCCGGGGACCGAGGCGCGCCCGGAGCACGCGTTTCTCGACACGCAAAAACTCGACCGCCTGACCTTGTCGACGACCGAGCCAGCTGCGACTCATCCCCGTGGAGGGCCCTCAGGGCGCGTTGGGGAGGTACCTCCGGTTCTTCCAGTCGTATTCGAAGTAGTCGAAGAGCTGGTTCCCCTTGCTGTAAGGCTCCTGGGGACGCGGTACTTCGTAGTAGCGGCCGGTGATCGTGGTCGGCGTGACCTCGATGCGCGCGAAGCCGTGGTGGTCGTCGGAATACTTCTCGAGGGTGGCCTTGTCGCCCCCGCCCACGTCGAACTGCGCGGGAGTGACCAGCTTCTGCCCGCCGACCTTCATGATGGCGTGGAGGTTCGGGTAACCCCCCGCCCCCGTGACGAGATACGGAGTCAAGACGCCGTCGGAGGTCACGTGGGTGATGCGCTGGTAGTCGTGCACGTGCCCCGCGAGCACCATGTCGGGGGCGCGCCCGGATTGCGCGATGGAGGTCTCGAGCATGGTCTTCATGTGCGTGCTCCCCGAGTGGAACACATCCGCCGAGTAGATCGGGTGATGCAGGGCCACGAGGAGAGGCACCTTCTTCGAGAGAGTCTTGAACTGGTTGACGATCCAGTCCGTCTGCGGGGCGCGAACGTCGCCTCCCTCGGGCACGTTGCTGTAGATGCCGACGATGCTGGCGAGCGGCGTCAGCAGGGTCCAATACACGTAGGGCTGCACCATCGCCGTCCGTGGGGCGTCCTGTGCCTCCGGCCGCTTGACGGGGTCGTGCGCGCAGAAGTTGTAGACGAAGCCGTCGAGCGTCGACCCGGTGGGCAGGTTCTCGCCGTCATGGTTGCCGGGGACGGCGAAGATCGGAACACCGTAGTACTCGTACGGCTGATAAAACTGGGCGAAGTACTGGGCCTTCTCGCCATTGAAGTAGACGCAATCGCCGACGACATAGAGAAACGAAGGATTGTCTTGCGCCGGCGCGCCCGCCCTGAAGTCGGCCTCCATGCCACTGGCCACGAGCACCTGCTGCGCCGACTGGCCGATGCCGCCCATGTCGCCGTTCAGGTGAAAGGTGAGCTTCCGTGCCTTGGTGATCGCGGCCATCGTGTCGGTCGGCAGAACGGACGCCAGATCGAGCTGGAAGGGAGGCGTTCGCGGGATGTCGAAGAGCGCAGTGTCGGAGGGGTCGGGCAAGTCGCGGTAACGCGTGTCGCGCTTCGCCGTGGTCTGCAGCGTGGGCTTGGCCACCGACGGACGCGCGCGCCCGAAGACGTGCTTCGACGCGCTCTTCTCGGCCTTTTTGGCTGCCATGACGACCTCCCCCGGTAAGGCGCGCGCATCGCGCCAGGCGGGGATGACATCACGCCCCCGGGACGCTGGCAACGAGCGATCCCGTGGATACACGTCGCCGCACTCGATGCGTCGTCAGGGCGTTGGCTACGCCTTGGTGGCAATACGAGACGACGGCGAAGTCCTCATGTGCGCCTGTGGTGGCGAAATAGTCGTTTTGCGCGAGATTTCGGACGCTGCGCCCCGAGCACGGATTGTTTACGGCAGGCTCATCCGGCAGGATGTCGGCGGGCCGCCCGCGTCGGGTCGCCACGACGAGGTTTGCGGCGGGCGAAGGGCGGACGCCTCTTTCGGCGCACACCCGTCGCGCCTGTTGGCTCACCGAAACCTGTGCATCGAGTTTCTGCGGCGCACAAGTGTTGCGGAGCGATGAGTAGAAAGCGCTGTCCCGAAACCAGATTCGGCCTGGCATCCACGCCTGCACCCGGTACGCTTGCGACCTGCGACTGCGCCGCTGCCGCTGATGGCAACGGAAATGCCCTCGCCCTTTGGGCTCCTTTCGGGGAAGGCGTCATGCGAATACGGGGACCGAACGCGAATCATCCGAGCCGCATCGTGGACAGGTTGAGACCGGCGCGCCTTGGGGCCATCGCTCTCGCGGCGGTTGCCGTGTTCACGTCGGCAAGTTGCAGCAGCACATCCAACAGCGTGACGCCCACGGGCCCTGGGCCCATCGGAGCTTTCGGTGGACCGCTGCAGCCAACCTTCCGCAAAACGGCCGCTGCATCAAGCCCGCCACCTCCTGTTACGGGCGGCACGCTGCTCGTGATGAACGACGGCAAACATGCCGTTGCGGCCGACCCGGATCGGGACGTCGTGTACGTGGTTGATCTCACGGCAAGGTCCGTGCTCCACACGATCTCGCTGCACACGGGCGACGAACCGGGGCGGGTCGTCGAAGACGGCGCAGGGCACGTGCACGTGGCGCTCCGGCGAAGCGGAGCCTTGGTCACCGTCGACCCGCTTGCGGGCTCCATCCTCGAGCGGCGGCCCGCATGCCCGGCTCCACGCGGGGTGGCGTGGGATTCCACCACCAACTTGGTCTGGGTTGCGTGCGCCACCGGAGAGCTCGTCTCGCTTCCAGCCGCGGGCGGCGGACCCATCATCCAGGCGACCGTCGAGCGCGACTTGCGCGATGTCGTGGTGAGCGGCGGTTCGCTCTCGGTTTCGACCTTCCGCACCGCCGAGGTTCTTCGGGTCGCGCCGGCGGGCGCGATCGCGCGCCGTGATCGGCTCCCTTCCCCAGACAGCCAGTTTTTGCCGCACGTGGTATGGAGGACCATCGCCGGTCCGGTCGGCGCCGTCATCGCGGTGCACCAAGCCTCGAGCACCCAATCGCTTTCGACGACGGTTCCTGGTGGCTACGGCGGCGGCGGATGCGGCCCGGTCCCTGCCCCATTGGGTAGCTCGAGCGGCGCCGCCGGCGGCAGTTCGAGCGGCGCGCCCGTCTCGCCGGGCCTGGCGGACGGCGCAGGCGAAGACGGCGCAGCCGGTCTTCAAACCACTCCCCCTTCGGGCTCGAGCGGTTGCTACACGAGGGTGGATGCTGTCACCAACGGGGGCTCGGGCGTCGCGCCGACTTCTCAGCCGCCTCCAGGGGGCGGGCCATGTGGACCGGAGACCGGGGCCGTCGTGGGCGTGCTCACGGTCGTGGCGAGTGACGGAACCGTCACGGTCAACACGAAGTTCGCCGGTGTGCTCCCCGTCGATGTGGCGGTCTCGAAGGACGGCTCCCGCTTGGCGGTTGTGGCCGCAGGCAATGCATTCACCCAGGGTCTGAGCACCATCTTCGAGTTCGACGGCTGCGGGGTCACCCAGAGCGCTCCCCAGAGCTCGCTTCAGGCAACCGCTGTTGCCTTCGATCCAGCCGGCGACCTCATTGTGCAGACGCGGGAACCAGCCAGCCTCGTCGTCTTTGCGTCGAGCGCGGATTCGGGGACGACCATCTCTCTCTCCGGCGATTCTCGAGCGGACACGGGCTTCGACATCTTCCACACGCAGGCCGGTGGCATGATCGCCTGCGGGTCGTGCCACCCCGAGGGCGGTGACGACGGGCATGTGTGGCTACTCGATGGCGAGAGCCGCCGGACGCCCTCGCTGCGCGGAACGATCGCCGGCACCGCGCCTTACCACTGGCCCGGTGACGAGCCGAGCTTGGACGTACTCGTCAACGACGTCTACACGAAGAGGATGAGTGGCGCGTCGCTCAACTCCGATCAGATGAACGCCGTCAACGGCTGGGTCCAGCACATCCCTGCGCCCCCTGCGCCCACCTGGGTCGACACCCACGCGGCTGCACGCGGCAAGACTCTCTTCGAGAGCGCGTCGGTCGGCTGCTCGACGTGTCACTCGGGGCCAAAGTTGACCAACAACCAAACCATGGATGTCGGCACGGGTGGGCTCTTCCAAGTCCCGCCGCTCGTCGGGGTCGGTTGGCATGCACCGCTTTTCCACGACGGATGCGCCACGACCCTCGGAGGTCGCTTCAGCGCGTGCTCGACGCCAGCCCATGGGTCGATTGGGTCGCTCACGGCGGATGACCTCTCCGACTTGATTGCGTATCTCGAAACGTTGTGAGGGCGCGGGCTGCAGCGCGTTTCGGGCGAGCGCTCGCCTTGGCGGCGGCCGCGTGCGGGGGTTCCACCAGCGCAGCTGGGCCGGACGGAGGCGCGGCTCCGCCCTTTGACGGTCCGGGCGCGTCCGTCGTGCAGGTCGACACGGGCTGCGACGCGACGCAAACCGACCCCCACAACTGCGGCGGATGCGGCATCGATTGCGAAGGAGGCGCGTGCGTGGAAGGGGTCTGCTCGTCGCCCCCTCTCGGAGTGCTCGCGTCCGGGCAGCAAACGCCCGTCGGCATCGCGCTCGACGATGCCAACGTGTACTGGATGAACCTCGGGATCTCCGGAAGCGCCGCTCAGGTCATGAAATGCGCCAAGACAGGCTGCGGCAATGCGCCGACCGTGCTCGCTTCCGCACCGTGGAGCGCTCCGACGAGGCTCGCCGTCTATGGCGGCACCGTCTACTGGGCGACGGAAAGCGTTCTCCTGAGCTGCTCGACCGATGGGTGCCCGGCTGGTCCCACGGTGCTCTCGTCCGGCGCCCTTCAGCCAACAGACATCGCGGTTGGCGACGCCGGCATCTACGTGGGGGACTCGATACAGCACGCGCTTCTTGTGTACCCCCTCGCCGGCGGCGCGAATCCCACTGCCTTGTGGAGCTCGTCGGCGGCTCCCGCTGCGATCGCGCTCGGCGGGACCACCGTCTACTTCGCCACCACGGGCGTGTCGCTTCTCTCCTGCGGGGCGGCAGGCTGTGCGACCATCGTCAGCGGGGGCATGCCCACCGCCCTCGCCGTCGATGGAGCGAACGTCTACATCGGCACGGAGACCTCGATGTCCCCTGGAACGGTCGCTTGGTGTCCAGAGGCCAGCTGCGCTGCGGGGCCGAAGCTCTTGACGAGCCGAGTGACCTACTGCGCAGGCATCGCGGGTGACGGGACCAATTTGTACTTCAGCGACCGCGGCATGGCCGGGGCAGACGGAGGAAGCGCCTTTTCGGGCCTCGGGCGCGTCGCGAAGTGTCCCCTCGCTGGCTGCACGGGGAATCCGACGCCGGTCGCGGGCTTCGTCAACTTACCGCAACAGATTGCGGTCGACGGAACGACCGTTTATTGGACCGACTTCGGGTCGAGCACCAACCCGAGCGGAACGATGGATGGCCGAGTCATGACGGCATCCAAGTGAGGAGCCAGGAACTCGGCTGGCGTCAACCGCCACCCTCCTCGGACGTGTCCGAGCCGTCGTCCTTGCCCCCCGTCTTTCGGCGATGCGTCCTCTCCCGGCGACGCGTCATCGCTCGATGACGCTTCACTCCCTGACGCATCGACATCAGGCCCACCCTCGGCGCGGGGCCCGGCGTCCTCGGGTCCTGCACATGATGGGCGAGGAGGGGACCGCGTCCTCGACACCGAACGCGACGCCAGCGTCCACAGCAGGTGATTCGACGAATGCAGTGGTCTCCGAGCTACACGACGCGAGCGTGAAACAGCACACAGCCCAAAGACCCGCTCCGGCACGACGCGAGACCACAAGATCAGCCATCGGCCGAGCCCGCATCGACCACGTCCGACCTTCCCGCGTCGCTGTTGCTTGCTCCGTCGCCCTCTGAGCTCGCATCGCCCGGTGAGGGCCCATCGCTCACGTGCGCATCGCCCGGTGAGGGCCCATCGCTCACGTGCGCATCGCTCGGTGAGGGCCCATCGCTCCCATCGCCGAGGCTCGCTTCGGCATCGGTCTCGCCGTCCTTCGCAGGGCCGCAGACCATGGGGCTGTCGATTGGCGTCTGCGTGGTCGGCGGACACACGTAGCCCGCCTGCAAGCATTCGGCGGACATGCCGCAGAGTTGGAGCATGTCCATCGGGCAGGCACCGCCATGGCAACTGCCACCTGCACCCAGGCCCGCAGGCTCGCAGCACACCTCGCCTGGGAGGCATGCTGCGGACGTCGTGCACGCTACGCCCGAGTCCAGATCGATCGGACCACCACCTCCGGACCCAAAGGAGCCACCAAACGAACTGCTCGCGTTCGTCGAACTGCAGGACACGAGTGCGACGGCCATCGCCGCCGCTGCCGCGCCCGCCATCACCGGAGCGGCCGCTCGATGCATCTGCCCCCTTCCTTTCCTCGGACATCCTACACGTTGTTGTGAACCGAGGACCGCGGAGTCGTGCTCGCTCGGTCGGTCGATAGTGCCTCAGAACCGCTCGGCGTCGTTCTTCGCGCTTGCGACCAGGGCTCGGACGGCTGGCCGTTGAGGGTCGTGCCTGTCCTGGCTCCCATGCTTGTCCGCGGCGGAGCCGTGCGGAAGACGCGCGTCATCGCAACAATTTCCATCCGTTGGGGCTGACGGACCTGCGTCAGTGGAGCCGCGGACTTTGACGCAGGACTTTGCATCAAGGCCGCAGCCTCCAATGGGCGCTTCAGTTGACGCGCGCTGCCGCGACCGTTCGACGTCCTACGTCCGCGCGCGGATCAGGCCGACACCAAGCGTGATCAATCTTGCCGCAAGAACGACGACGCCGACCCACAGCAGGGCGATGAGCGCGCCTGGGCGCTCCTTGCCCATGCCGCCGCCGAAGAACCCGCCGCTCACCAGGAGCGCCGCGACCACAAAACCGATCCGCGTCCCATGCGATGGCATCCGGCAGGTTCGCTTGATCTACGAGTTGTCCGCCGTTCCGTCGTGGTCGCGTCCGCGAGATGGGTGGTCGCGTCGCTTGGACGGGTACTCGTATCGATGAGTCTCAGTGCGCCGAAGACGATTTCTGGGCGGTCCCCATCTTCAGGCCGCAGTGCTTGCACGTGTTCGTGACCAGCATGTCCGCCGAACCGACGAGCCAATCGCGCATGGCGTAAAGATCCTGGCACCTCGGACACGAGTACAACTGCACCCTTCCGATCGCGAAGAGCACGGATGCCCAGAGTGTGGGCACCAGGACGGCGCTCGTGTGCGGAAACAGGTGCGCGCTCAACGCGACAATCGGCAGAGCGATGAAGGAAGCCCACATCATCAACCGACGTCGACGGAGATCCGCCCAGGCCACAAGGTAGGGATCTCTCGTGGCTGTCGGAAGCTGTTCAGGTACGCGATAGGAGCTGTGGTTCGTATCCATTGCTAAATACTCGGAAGAGTATCGCGTCCACGCGCTCTCTGGCAAGGCGCTTTTACGTAGTCGGAGTTTACGGCGCGAGCACGGGATGGCCCCTGGCGCGTCCCGCTGTGCGTCCCGGTCAGAGCCGAAGTCTCCTCGGGCGAGAGCTACAACGGGCGGTGCTGGGTGCCCTACCGGGCGTGATGACGATCATCTCGCTCGGTTCGTGCACGATCTGACGGTGCCAGACTCCGCTCGGGACGATGCAGGAGCCTCGCTTGCGCAGAGCGACGACTTGCTCGCTTCGCGTCGTCTCCAGGATCACGTCGACCGATCCGGAGAGCAGGATCAGGATCTCATCGCCCCGCGGGTGCATCTCCCAATGGCCGGGGCTCCCTGTCATCCGGGAGGCACTCAACAAGCGACCTTGGTGAAGGTCGGTTCGATGCGCGATCTGGCTCCAGAACTCCTCGTCGACGTCGATGATCTTTGCGGCGCCGTCGTCCGCAAGGTCGCGGCATGACGACGGCGGATGGGCTAAGGAGCCAGAACAGCCCGCCCCACGAACTGAGCGCGCCTAGCCGCCGCCGACGACCGCGCTGAACGAGCGTGTCGCCAGGCCCGACCCGCCCTGCCAGATCTCGAACCCCGCCTCGACGTCGATCAAGTACCACGCAGGGTTGATCGTCCCCCGCACGAGCGCGTCCTGAACGAACTCGCGGAGGTCGAGATCGACCGAGTCCACCGGCATCTGCCTCACGTAAGCGGTGTACGTCCAGCCCGACATCGGCCCCTTCCAGACGTCCCACACGGCCCCGCCGATCAACACGGCAGCGATCCGGGAGCCCGCCGGCTGGACGCCCCCTGCGTGGTCGAGCCAGATCATGAGCTCGGTCCCGTTGGGCTGCCCGCTCGCGGTCGCCGTCTGGTTGAACCAGAGGTCGTAGGCGATGTCGTAAGCGCCGGAGGCTGCGGACGTCACCGTCCAGTGGCTGGGCACGGCAGGGAGAGTCGACACGAGGGCTGGCAGGCCGCTGCGGTCAGTGCAGTTTCCCCAGTGACAGCCCTTGTAGATCGACGGAAAAGACGCCGGAGGACCGGCCGAGGGCAGCGAGAAATTCGCCTCGGTCACGGCGAACGCGGTCTCGTTCACGCTGAGGCACTGGATCTGCTTGCTATTCCACTCGTTGGCCTGAACCACGTACTCCTTGCCGTGGACGTCGATGCTGTCGAAGGGATCACAGTGGATCGAGCCTCCGGCCAGAGCCGTGGCCGCACCCGGGCCGGCTCCGCCTTCCGCGCAGGCTGCAAGTGCTCCGGCGACGAAGACAGGCGCGTAGTGACGGGGGAGTCGCATGGACCAATGGTCGTTTCGCCGCGATGCGGCGGCTCGGCTTTCGCGGCCGTCGGTCCGCGCCTCGCGGACGAGTGCCTGGAATCGTGGCAGCCCGAGATGCTCGAGCAACGGCAAGAACGCCGGCTCGACCCCGTCTTCTCTTGCGACCTCGGCGAAGGTGCGTATGCCGACGTCGTTGGACGCCAGAACGAACAGCACCACCTCGGTGATCTCCGTCTCGCAGCCCGCCGCCGCGAGCTGCGCCTTGAGAAACTGGCTCGCCGATACGGCATCCGTGGACCGGCGCCGATCGGCTTCGTAGCGAGGAGCGCATAGCGCTCCTGCCTGCCGACAATCAGGCGCTCGAAGCGCGGGGTCGCCGAGGAATCTCTCATCAACGACCGGAAGCCCTCGGCCGCCGCCCACACCTCGTAACCCCGGCGCGTGCCTTCTTCGGTGAGGGCCACGGCGACCGACGAGTATCCGGGCGCGTCTCCACCATCGCAGACGACGAGCAGCCTGCGATCCGACGAGGCAACGGACCGTGGCGGCGCGAACTCGCCCAGGTCGCTCATAGGTCGGGCCACGCGCGCTCGTAGCGTTCGAGGATGCGGTCGATCACGGCGTTCGTCTCCCCGTCTACCACCTGGCGTCGCGGATCCTCGTCGTACCACGCGGCCTGCCGCTCGGCGCCTCGTGCGTACGGAATTGTCGCGCGGTAGTCGGGCACCAGCCTTCTTATCTTTCCGTTGTCGAAGACCATGCTGTGGGCCTTGTCGCCGAGCAGGCTCGCGCCCCAGTGCGGATCGCAGGCCGCGATGAGCTCCGAGGGGACGTGCACCAACCTCGGAGAGGCTCCGGCCGCACGACCGAGAATTTCATGGATCTGGTTCCACGTCAGGGTCTCGTCCGACGTGATGTGGAACGCCTCGCCGACGGCCGATGGATGGCCGAGCAGACCGACGAAGCCGCGAGCGAAGTCGTCGCAGTGAGTCAACGTCCAGAGCGATGTCCCGTCGCCGTGAACGACGACGGGGAGGCCGCGCCGCATCCGGTCGACGACGGTCCAGCCGCCGTGCATCGGCAACAGGCCGACGTCGTAGGTGTGTGACGGACGCACGATGGTCACCGGAAACCCTTCGCCTCGATAGGCAGCTCGAAGCTTCTCTTCGCAGTCGATCTTGTCCCGCGCGTACTGCCAGAAAGGGTTGTGAAGGACCGTCGACTCGGTCACCGGAAGACTCGCGGGGGGCTTCTGGTACGCAGCTGCGGAGCTGATGAAGACATACTGGCCGGTGCGCCCTCGAAAGAGCTCGATGTCAAGCTGTACATGGTGAGGCAAGAAGCCGACCCACTGGACGACCGCGTCGAACGCGCGGTTGCCCAGGGCGCTTCGCGCAGACCGAGCGTCCCGGATGTCGCCGAGCAGAACGTCCACTCCCGACGGGATCGGATGACGCGTCGACTTGCCTCGGCAGAGGAAGCTGACGCCGATTCCCCGCGAGAGCGCGAGACGGGCGCACGCCGAGCTGATGATCCCGGTGCCGCCCACGAAGAGAACGTTCATCCCATCGAGGGCAGTCGCACGGAGGGCGCCTTCAAGGCTCACATTTCGACGTCGGATCACCTGCATACGACGAAGTGCGCGAAGTCCACGAAGGTATCGACCGGCGTGGACCAGTCGGCGTCGTGCCCTCCGAAGAAGGTCGAGAAGAAGAGCGTGCCGGCCGGCGTGTCGTCCCGGCGGTATCTCAGGTCTTTCGCTTCGAAGGTCGGCGCGAGCGCCGGGTCGGCGTCGAACCACACACGCGCGATGCCGTCGGCCGCGTCGCCCGAGTTCAGGACGATCTCCTGCGCCAGATGGTGCCACGCGCCCGTGGAGAACGTCCAGGTCCCGAGCCCGAGCTCCGTTCCGTAGGCCTATGGGGTCGTGTCAAAACTGATAGGCCCGATCCTGGCCATCGGATGCCTTGCCGCTTCATGGGCGTTGCGTCCGTCATCCCGCCGCCTCGCTGCGAGCTGATGTGGGCCCGGAGGACCTCGCGAGGAAGTGCCCTACGCAGGTGGCAGCGATTACCCACCCCCGCAATCTCGGACGGAAGAGCGCCACAGCGCGGGCGTCCTTCTGGTCGGCTCGACGCTCTGGAACGGATCGGGACGCGTGGCGCTGGCCCGAGGACCTCAACGGTTCCACCTCGACCCGCCCGATGCTTTGCGCCTTCACGTAGAGCTCTCGAGCACTGACGCGGTCACACGGAGGACGGAGCTCACGGCTTCTTCGACGCATACGGCGAACGGTGGCCCGTCTCGCAGCACGCGCGCCGTCCCGCAGCACGACCGATCTGGCGGTCGTCGGCCCGCCAGGCGCGCCGGCCCGCGGTGGAGGCGATCGCTTCGAGCACGGTGGCTCTTCGAGTACGAGAGGTTCGACCAGTCACCCACATGCACCGGCAGTGGCGCTCATTGGGCCTCACGCGCGTGCCGGCAGACGCACGCACCGGCGGCCTCCGCGGGCGATCGAGCGCAGCGGCCAGAGCGCCGGGTGCTACGGTGAAAAGGGCAATTGACGATGAATCGCGTGCCACCCATAGAGGCTGGCGGTCCTCGGGTCGTCGGCCGCTATCTGCTCCATGGCGAAATTGCGTCGGGCGGCATGGCGACTGTGCACTTCGGGCGCCTCATCGGCCCTGCGGGCTTCGCGCGGCCTGTGGCGATCAAGAAGCTGCATCCGCAATTCGCGCGCGACCCCGAGTTCGTGAAGATGTTCTACGACGAGGCTCGCCTCGCGGCCTGCATCGCGCACCCCAATGTCGTCCCGACGCTCGACGTCTTCGCGGAGGGTGACGAGGTGTTTCTCGTCATGGAATACGTGCGTGGGGTATCTCTCGCGCAGCTCGCACGCATGGGACGCGTCGCAGGCGCACGCATGCCAGCGAACATCGGCCTCGCCGTCGTCGGCGGGATGTTGCAAGGCCTGCACGCGGCCCACGAAGCGAGGAACGATCGGGGCGAACCGCTCGAACTCGTGCACCGCGACGTCTCGCCGCAGAACGTTCTGGTCGGCATCGACGGGATCGCCCGTTTGCTCGATTTTGGCGTTGCGAAGGCGGCCGGGCGACTGCAGACGACGCGCGAAGGTCAGCTCAAGGGCAAGCTCGCGTACATGGCGCCTGAGCAAGTTCACGGCGCGGCGCTGACGCGGCGGGCCGACATCTACGGCGCGTCGGTGGTCCTCTGGGAGGTGCTCACGGGGCGCCGCCTGTTCGTTGCTGACAATGAAGCCCACGTCCTCGCGCGCGTGCTCAGCGCCGAGGTGCCGCGGCCGAGCTCCATCGTCGCCGAGCTACCCGAGGGCCTCGACCGCATCGTTCTGCGGGGTCTGCAACGCGACCCGGAGAGACGGTACGCCTCGGCGCGCGACATGGCGTCGGACCTCATGGCCTTCTCGGGATTCGCTTCGCCCGGGGAGATCGGCGACTGGGTCGAGCAGACCGCCGCGAAGGAGCTGAGTCTGCGCGCGTCCCACATTGCCGAATTCGAGCGCTCTGCCGTCGAAGTCTCGGAGGAGCTTATGATCCAGAGGTTGTCGGGGCGGGACGCGGCCGAAGCGCCGACCCGCGTCGCCCGACGGATCAACGAGATCGCTACCGTATCTTTTCGGAAGCCCTCGACCGCGACGGATGGGGGGGGCGACGAACCGCAGGCTTCGATCCGGTCACGAGCGGGGTGGTTCGTACGGACGCGGTCGCTCCGCGCGTCCGTGTCTGTCATTGTCGCCTGCGCGGCCGCCGTCGTGATCGTATCGGTCGCCCATTTCCGGACGCGACCGACGCGCGAGACGGCCGTGCAGCCCTCGCTGCCTGGTGTTATCGCACTCGCGACGCCCGCCCGCGCGACGACGGCGATCGCGGAGCGCCCGTCGGAGCCCGAAGATCTCGCCCCGGAACCAGCCGCACCTCCGGGTCCATCCCGGCCTGCAAAGGAATCCGCGAAGGAGACGGTAGAAGCCGCCAGGCGACCCTCCGTGAGACCGTCCAGCGCAATCCCCGGCAACGCCGCCGCCGATTGCACTCCGCCATACACCGCCGATCCCAAAGGTCATATCCATTTCAAACCGAATTGCCTATGACGCGCAGTCTCGATCCGCACACCGGCGGGCGCACGTCTCTCACGACTCGATGCGGACCGTGAGCCGGCCCCGCGCGGTCGCGGGCATCGCCGGGTTGCTGGCGGCGCTTGCCCTTCCACGCGCTGCGAGCGGTGACGTGAGCTCCGATCGAAAGCAGCAATGTCTCGCCGCTTCCGAGCAAGGACAGAGCCAGCGCGACGAAGGGAAATACCGCGCCGCGCGCGAATCGTTCGTGGCGTGCTCGCGGGAGTTCTGCCCGGCGATTGTCTCGCGCGCCTGCACGCAGTGGTTGCGCGAAGTTGACGACAGCGCACCGACGGTTGTCTTGGGCGCTCGCGACAAGGCCGGCAACGACGTGAACGCGGCCAGGGTGACACTCGACGGCGAGCCGTTCGCCGAGTCCCTCGACGGCAAGCCGATCGCAGCCGATGCGGGAGAACATGTCCTGCGCTTCGAGCGGGACGGCAGCGCGCCCGTCGAGCAACGACTCGTCCTGCGCGCGGGGGAGAGAGCTCGGGTCGTGACGGTCACGTTCCGGGCCATCGATCCCGGTCCCCCGACCGTGCTCGCCGCGGCCGCAACCCCCGCGGGGACCGCGGCCGGCGGCAAGAGCGAGGCGCCGCCTGCGGAGCCGCTCGCGTCTGCGCGTCACGTCACCGCCGGCGCGATGGCGCTCGGTGCCCTCGGTGTGGCCGCCGTCGGCGGCGTCTTTCTGTTGCAGTCGAATCGCGACAAAGACAACGCCGCCACGTTGCGCGAGGGTCTCGCGTCGAACGCCTGCACGCACGCCGCCACGGCGACCTGCCAGGCGCTTGCGGGCGCGGTCGATTCGCAACATCGCGAACTGAACGTGGCGACGGCCCTGTTTGCCGGCGCCGGCGGCCTGGTCGCGGGCGCCTTCGTGGCGTGGTTCGTGTGGCCGAAGGCGTCCGCCTCCGCGTGGATCGTGCCGATGCGTGGAGGTGTGGCGTTTCAGCTGTCGCGAGACCTGCCATGATCGGGCGGCCGAACGTCGCCCGCGCCGTCGGCGCGCGGCGCTGCCGGCATCTGCTCGCGATCCTCGCGAGCGCGATCGCCGCCGCCGTGATCGCAGCGGGCTGTAGAGCCGTCGACTGCACCGAGACCGCGACCTGCGCCGGGTCAGCCGATGCGGGCGCATGCGAGCCGGGGCGCATGGAAGACTGCACCAACGGCGTCGACGACAACTGCGACGGTCTCGTCGACTGCGCGGACCCGCAATGCCAGCCGGGTTACCGGTGCGCGCCGGAAGCCCCGGCGGGCTTCCAGGGACCGGTGGTCCTCTACGATGAGAGCGGCGGACCACCCGCGCCCTCGGTGCCCCCATGCGAGGCCCCCTACCCGAGCGACCAGCTCGACGGCTATGACGCCCCGAGCTTCCAGGCGTCGTCGTGCGCCTGCCAGTGCGGATCGGTCGACAGAGGCTGCATCGGCCCGGCGATCCGGACCTTCACCGACAACACCTGCCGGAACTCGTGCAACCTGGCGTCGGCCATCGAAGGCTGCGCGAGCGACGCGTGCACCCAGCCGGTGCAGTCAGCCATGATCGTCACGCCGCCGGCGGTGTCGGCGGCCGGGTCGTGCTCGGCGTCCGCTCAGGCAACCGTTCCCGCGTGGGACGCGGCGCGCGACTGGGGACGCAGCGGGCGCGCTTGCGGCACGGGGCGGTCCCTTCTTCGCGGCGGGTGCTCGACGGCGCAAGTCTGCACACCGAGGCCCCCGTCCACGTTGGCTCCGGGGCTCTGCGTCTTCGAGAGCGGCGACGCCTCGTGCCCGGCGACCTACCCGGGCAAGCACACGTATTTTGCCGGGGGCTCGGACTCGCGGAGCTGCACCGGCGGCTGCCGTTGCGACCCGCCGACGGGAGTGACCTGTACGCTGATCTCGGCGGCCATCTCGTCGTCATGTCCCGGCGGGAGCGGCATCTCCACGATGACCGGCCTGGAGGACGGCGGTTCACCGAAATGCTCGGCCTTCAGTTCCACTCCGACCCCCTTCGCATCGGCCACGCTGGCACCGTCGGGCGGATCGTGCGCACCTGCGGGGACCACGGGCCCGACCGGGACCGTCGCGCCGACCACTCCGACCACGGTGTGCTGCGCGCAATAGTCAGGCTCCGGCGGCCGTCACCGGCGAGACGTGTTTCTGAATCGGCCTGAGCGGCGCCGAGATTTATGCCATTTTGCTTGGAGCAATGGATGAATCGACGCTCGGGAGGGCGCCGGCGGGATATCGCCGACGGAGCTGGGCGCGAGCGCGCGATACGAGGTCTCGAAGTGTATCGGCGAAGGGGGAATGGGCGTCGTCTACGAGGCCTTCGACACCGTATCCGTTCAGGGGAGGGGTTGAGGGGGGAACGCGGAAGGCGTCATCCTGGGCCGTCCCATCTCGACGGGCGCCGTCCAGCGTGTCCTGCACACAGTCGTCGTCGGTGCCGGAGGGGAGACGGCTCGCGCGGCCGGTGATTCCCGAGTCAGCTCGCGGCGCGCCTCCGGGGCTCTTCGCTCTCGCATAGGAAGCGCAGAGTGTCCCAAAACGCGATGCTTGCGAAAGTCCTTTCGCCGCATCGTGGAAGGCGCGCCGTGTTCGCTCTCGGCGCTACGCGTCAATCATGCGATGCGCCCGCGTCCAGCATGACCGGGGGACCCGCGTCGACCGGCGGCGGTGGCGGCCCCGCGTCGGTCGGGGGGCAGACGAGGCTAGTCAGATCGGCCCTTCTCCTCCCCAGGTCGTTCACCGTCCTCTGTTGACCGGCGGGATCCGTGACCGTCGTCCCCGTCAGGAAGGGGGACAGGATCGCCTGGCCCCCGGGGTTCCGTGGCGTGATCTGCAGGAACGTCGTGTTGACCTCCGGTCCGTGGCATCCGTTGCACGTGTTGAGCGACGCATGAAACCGGGCGTTGTCGTCATTGATGCCCGGCGCCGACCACTCGACGAGGTCATTGAACACGGAGCCGGCCAGAAACGGGCTCCCCTCGAACTGGGCGGGAACGGCGCCGGTCGCCCCCGGCACCTCGGCGATGATGGCCGAGGCGTTCTGGTTCACGAAATCGGCGAACGTCTGCGTCCCGTTGAAGCCGAGGTCAGGCGTCTCCTTGACCGTCGTCTCCTGAAGGAAGCCCGTGGTCGGCGACAGGGCGAACTCGCGAAGCTCCCACCGGCCGACGTTGGAGAGGGCGATCTCGTTGGTCCGGAGCGTCGCGAGCGCACTCCCGTTCACGCCGCCCGACTGCGCTCCGCGATCGCTGAAGCGGCGCGTGATCATCTCGAGCGCGGCGTTGTATTCTTCCGATGGGAACGGGTGGGCCTGGAGCCCGTGCCAGAGGGACGCCCAACCCGCGACATCCGCCTGGGTCTGCGCTGGCAGGTTGTACTCGAAGATCACTGTGAACTGCTGGGGAAAGCCCCCCGGGCCGTCGACGGCGAACACGAACCGGCCCTCGCCGGCGGATCCCGCGCTGAGGTTGCGCAGATCGACCCGGTCGACGACCGCTTGCAGCCGCAGTGGAGCCTGATCGAGATCGAGCTGCCCGTCGGGCGTTCGGGGCCAGATGTCGAGGAGCAGCTGCTGCATGGCCGGGCGCGCCGCGACGGTGAACCCGTTGACGTTCTGGGGCGTCAGCCAGTTCTCGAACAGGCTCAGGGCCATCGCAGGTGCTTGATCGGGCGTCGGCGCCATCTCGCGCATCAGGTGACCGAACGACCAGACGCCCAGACTTGGCGAGCCGCTCCCGCCGTCCGTGTCGGCGGCGACAGGCACGGGATCGACGACCCCGGGCGTGGGACCCACGCTCGCGTCTTCGAAGACGATGCCGCCTTCACCCCCGTTGCCGGGAGAGCTCATGCCGAAGGTCCGGACGGGGTCATCGACGACGCTCGTGTCGAGGATCATCAACTCGCGCGACGTCGACACGAAGCAACCCGTCGGTTGCGCGAGCTCGAACGAGAGCTGACCGGGCAGAACTTCGAAATTGTTGAAGTTGTTCCCGAAGGAGACGACGAAGAAGGGAACCTGGTGCACGCCGGGGTCGGCGGAGTCCGAGCCGCTGACCTCGGCCCCGAACGTCACCGTGGTTCCGGGCGCCCCGTTCGAGAAGTTCCCGGGCGGGTCCACGTTCGAGGTGATGCCCGGGTCGCTCGACTCGGTGATGAATTGATACTGCTTGGACGAGCAGAACCCGGTGTCGTTGTCGGTGACCGCGATGTCGTAGTGGAAGTTCGTGTCGACCGGCACCGGGCCGCTCGTCGCCGGATTCACGGCGAGCGTGCTCGGGTGCGCGAAGCAGGCGAGGGCCGTCAGCGTGTCCGAGCTTATGACCTGGGTCGAGACGAAGACCTCGTCGATGATGCCGTCGAGGAATTGCGTCTGCGTCGTCGCCCCGATGCGAAGCGGCGCGAACACGTCTGCCACCGTCCCGGCTCCGAAGACCTGACCGAACTGCTTTCCGTCGATGAACAGGAAGACGAACGTGCCGTCGAACATACCGGCCACGTGCGACCATGTGTTTGCCGCGATCGGCGCGCTGGAGACGATCGTCTTGCCGGTCGTGAGGACGACCGACATCTCGATGTTCCCGTTGTGAATCCCCAGGGAAAACGCGGTCTTGTTGTTGAGCCGCTTGAGGACGATCGGCTGGTTGCCGCTCACGGTGTTCGGGTGCACCCACGCGGCCACCGCAATGTTCGACCCCACCGTGAACTGCGGCTCGTCGGGGACCTGCACCACGTCCTTCACGTTGCGAATCTGCACGCCGAGGCCGTTGATCCCCGGGACGCAGGAGCCGTTGAGCGCATGCTGAGCGTTCGCGCCGCCGCCCGAAGAGTCGATGAGGAAGTTCGACTTGGCGGAGCAGTCGTCGAAATGCCATTGGCCGAATCCACCCGACGTCCCGCCGTCGCCGGGAGGCCCACCGTCCCCGATGAACGGTCCTCCGTCGTCAACGGGCCCTCCGTCGACGCTGCCCGTCCCTCCGTCGGTCGGCGGCGGGACCATGCCGCCACCGGTCGTGCCGCCTGGCGAACTGCTGCTGACGCCCGCCGAGTCAACGGTGACGACGCCGGACGGAGTGCCAATCACCGCGTTGGTCAGCGGCTCGGTGTACTCGTCATACGTCTGCGCCGAAAATTTGTTCTCACTCGCGCCTGGACCCGCGCCGCCGCAAGCGGCGGAGCTCACGGCCAAGGCCAGCAAACCACAAAACGATGCGATGGCGCCCGCTCTTTTGCGGACGTCTCCCTTTACGATATGACCCATCGGCGCCTCCTCGAAGTTCACGAATGACCAATTGAAACGGCAATAGAAGACCGCCTCGCCGCGGGCGTCACACGCCCGCGGCCCCGAGACGGCTTTCCTTCGTCTTCCCCCCTTCGCTAATGGCCAGACCAGGGCCGGTTTGTACGCAATTCGGATCGCCCGAGACGAAATCACGGGCGACGATGTGCGCGCCACCTTGCAGCCAGCATGCCCGGCGCTCGCTACGGCCTTTTCACGATCCACTCACGACGCGCTCCCGGACAGCGCTGTCCTGGGTGGCACGAATCGGCACGCAAAGAGAGAGAGCGTGTCAGCCCAAAATTTGGAGCGCTTTCGCTGGCGTTCTGCGGGTCCGCCCAGCGGCGGCGAAGCCGTCCGCGTCTTGGGGACGGCGGGCGCCGCGCGCAGGCGGACCTGGTGGAGCACCGAGCGCGTCACCCCGTCTTCCCGCACGACGGCACCGGTGACCAGTTCTACGACGAGGCGCAGTGGGAGTCGTACCGTCCAGGGGCTCGGGACGCACGCCTCTCCGAGCGTGTCCGACCCCGCGAACCATGTCGACTCGAGGCGATAGAGGCTCGGCGACCGGATCGCACCCGAGATCGTGCTCGGCGGATGAGCGAGCAGCTCCGTCAGCGTCTCGTTCTCCGCGGCGCTCTTCGGCGGCGAACGGAGTTGCGCCTTCCGGAGCACGCTCGTCGCCCACGCCAGGAGCGAGCTCCCACACCCCGCGAGGCGGACGCGAGCCTCGTACAACGCTCGGTAGGGCACCGAGCCAGGAAGGATACGTCGCGAGAACGGTCGGCGCGCCGCCGCAGCCGCTGATCGGGCACTCGAGGACACGGCCGGTCGTGTAAGACGAGAGCGGGAGCTTGCCACCCCCGACGGGCGTGCCGGGATCGACCCAGTAGACGTGCGTCGCGTCGGCGGCAACGACGCCGGATCCGACGCCTCCCGTGGCGAGCACCGCGGTGATCCCGGCGCAGCCATCGACGCCGCACCTCATGACCTGGCCGCCGACGGCGCTGGCCGATGACGTGGTCCAGAACACGGCGGTGCCGTTCGAGGCGACCGACGTGGGAGAGCTGAGGTTCGCGGCGAGGATCGTAGGACCGGAACCGCCGCCGGCCAACGCGCACTGGCGCACGTAACCGGCGGTCGTCGTGAAGTACGCGTTGGCGCCGTCTGCGGTGATCTCGCCTGACGGTGCGCGCCCCGGCCCATTTTCGATCAGGGGGACACCGGATGAACCATCGATCCATTGCTCGATTCGCAATCGCGATTGCGCCTTCGTCCCTCGCGTTCGGTGCTGCCGCCGTCTTCGCGGCTTGCAGCGACGGCGCGCCGAACGACTTGGCGCCGCGGTTCGCTCTCGACCCGAACCTGCACGTGGCCTCGTCGCCCGTGTCACTCGCGTCGGTTCCGCCCTCCGAGCTCGCCCGTGCGCAGCAGTACCTCGATTCCCTCTACACCCACGCCGACGTCGTTCATTCGTTCCAGACGATTATCGGCGAGGAGATCGAACTGCACGAGCGTCGACGCAGTGCCGTCGGTGAAAGCGATGCGGGCTGTCGGAACTGATCGCGCAAGTAGCCATGACGGCATGCGTGGAGCGCGCGAGTTCTCGCGGATCCGTGAAGTAGCCAGCACGAGAGCCAGGTGCACGTCCGCGCACGCTCCCGAGCGAGCCGCTCACGTTCGACGTCGTGCCGTCGGACGGACGTTCTTGCCCACGGGGGACCGACCGGACGGCGCCTCGCGACAGAGCGCGAGCCACAGCTCCAACCCCCGCCCGCGGTACTTGTGCTTGTTCAAGAGAAGGTAAAGCTCCCGGCGGAAATCGCGGTGGGGCACGCGGCAGGGCACGAGGGTGCCGTGGTCGAACGCCTGCCGTGGTCGAACGCCTCGCGCAAGGCGATGCGCGAGACGCACCCGAGGCCGAGGCCGGCCACGACGGCCCCGCGGATCGCCTCGGTGTGCTCGAGGGCGAGGACGATGTGGAGCTCCCCGAGGAGGCCGTGCATCGCGCGATCGAAGGTCTGTCGCGTGCCGGAGCCGTGTTCGCGCACGATCCATCGGGCAGCGAGCAGATCGGCGTCGGTGAGCGCGCGCTTCTTCGCGTAGGGGTGGCCGGGCGCACAGAAGACCACCAGCTCGTCTTCGCGCCACGGGATTACCTCGAGATCGGGGTCCTGGATCTCGCCCTCGACCAGGCCGACGTCGATGTCGAAGTTGGCGACCTGCCGCGCGATCTGCTCGGTGTTGGCCACGGCGAGCGTGAGTTCGGCCCCGCTGTGCTCGCGCATGAAGCGAGCCATCAGCGGGGCCACCAGGTGGTTGCCGATCGTGAGCGTGGCGCCGATCCGCAGCCGCCCAACGACGGCGCGACCCTCGAACGCGGCCTCGAGCTCGCTCGCACGGTCGATCACGCCCACGGCCTGCGCCCGCACCGATTGCCCCAGCTCGCTCAGGCGCAGCCGCTTGCCGATGCGATCGAAGAGCTGCAGCCCGAACTGCCGCTCCAGGTCCCCGAGCGCGCCGCTCACCGCGGATTGCGACATCGCGAGCACTTCGCCCGCGCCGCTGACGCTGCCGACGCGAGCGACGGCAAGGAAGACCTCGAGCTGCCGGAGGGAGTAACGCATATCGGTTCCGCCGCAGAGTCATATCAGATCATCCTGTTTTACCGATGCGAAAGGGCGGGTCATCTTGAGTGCAGGTGAGGCCTGAACCTCCCCGAACCCCGGAGAAACTGTCGATGAGCGCCTTCAACGAAGAACGAGTCCTCAGCGTCCACCACTGGAACGACTCGCTCTTCAGCTTCACCACCACGCGCAACGCCGCCTTCCAGTTCCGGAACGGGCACTTCGTGATGATGGGGCTGGAGGTCGAAGGCCGCCCGCTGCTCCGCGCCTTCAGCCTGGCCGGTGCCAACTACGACGAGCACCTCGAGTTTTACAGCATCAAGATCCCGGACGGCGCGCTCACCTCACGCATGCAGCACGTCGAGCCCGGCCAGCGTCTCCTCGTCGGCCGCAAGCCCACGGGCACGCTGCTGGTCGAGAACCTCCGCCCCGGCAAGCGTCTGTACCTGCTCGCCACCGGGACCGGCCTCGCGCCCTTCCTCAGCATCATCCGCGATCCGGTGACGTACGAGCGCTACGAGAAGGTCGTCATCGCCCACGGCGTCCGCCGCGTGAGCGATCTCGCGTACCGATCGTTCATCGAGGACGAGCTCCGGAACCACGAACTCGTCGGAGAGCAGGTCCGGCAGCAGCTGCTCTACTACCCCACGGTGACCCGAGAGCCCTACCGGAACCAGGGCCGCATCAACGACCTCGTCGAGGACGGCAAGCTGGCCCGCGACCTGTCGCTACCCGCCGTCGACGCCGAGCATGATCGATTCATGCTCTGCGGCAGCCCGGCGATGCTGAAGGATCTCGTCGGCGTCCTCGAGGCGAAGGGCTTCGACGAGGCCAACAGCGACCGGCGCGGCTCGTACGTCATCGAGCGGGCGTTCGTCGAGAAGTAGAGCGGGCGCTTGGGGACCGGGGTCTGCTGATGGATCCCTTGGTGAGGGCGGACAGCGTTGTGGTAGCGGACGTACTCGGCGACGACGCGCTGGAAGTTGTCGTGGCTACTTTGGCCCGTGCTGCGGAGGTCGTGCACGCCGAGGTGCGGGTGGGCGACTCGACGACGGAAGGCGGCTCGCGTGCCAGAAAGAACGGCTGTCCCGTGGACCTGCAGTACACGTCCTGGTCGGACAGCGCCATCGTTATCGATGGCTTCGGGACCCGTAGTGTCCCAGATCTCGATCGCAGCGGATTGCAGCTGGAATCGTAGAGCTTTCGCGCGACCGGTCGAGCGACCGCGGTGGCACGACCGCAAGGTGCACCGCGGCTACTGAACACCCGGCCGCAAAGGTGCCTGGGCGCACTTGCGTGCTTCGGAGTTTATCCGGGGCTTTGGCCATGGATGAGACTGTTAAATGTGGCGCTGCCCCGCTCGCTTTGGGACTGATCAATCGAGGCAGTGTGAGACGATCTGACCGCGAAACCCCGCGCGAAACGAGTATTTCGCCAGGACAGGCAAGAATGTTGACGTCGATCAGCTGGCATCGCGACGACACAACCCATCGATGTGGGCTGAACGTCGCGTCCCATCCGCGACCGTCACGGAGCACTTGCGGAGGCCGCTGTCGCACCGATGCCGGCCTGTGGGGCTCCCACCACCGTCTATTTCCGTGGCCACGCGACTTGCCGAGCGCGTCGAGAGACCCTTCGACAAGGGCATCCCCTTGTGCGCGACAACTTGCTCGAACTAGAGTCCGCAGCATGCGCAAGCGTGCTTCGTTCCCGGTCTCTTTGAACTCGACGACACGTCCGGTCGGCTGGCTCGTGCTCCTCCTTGCGGGCGCCGCTGGGTGTTCGAGCAGCAACGCTTCCCCCACCTCCAATGTCCTCAGCGCCGACGCCGCGGCGGACGTAGTGAGCCCGGAGCTCGATTTCAGCGCGTTCGACTCCGCCGTCACCGCCTTCCTTTCCGAGAAAGGCCTCGCCGGAGCGAGCGCCGTCGTGGTGCAGCAGGACCTCGGGATCGTGCACGAGAAGGGATACGGGCAGTTTGCCACCGACCGGCTCTACCTCATTGCGTCGTCGAGCAAGGTGATGAGCGTCGGCATCCTCATGCGTCTCGCCGACGAGGGGAAGCTCGACATCAATGCGCCCATCAGCAATTACCTGTCGGCCTTTGGCAACTACAAATCGGACATCTCCGTCGCGCAGCTCGTTTCGAACAGCTCCGGACTCGTCACCCTGACCGACAATCCGCTGTATGCGCCATACCTCTGCCAGTACCTGAGCGCCGGCACGCTGACCGATTGCGCCAAGACGATCTACACGGCCAATGACTCCGCCGACCGGCGGTCGCCCGACACCAAGTTCGACTACGGCGGCGGTGCGTGGCAACTCGCCGGTGGCATCGCCGAAGTCGTGAGCGGAAAGCCGTGGGCGCAGCTCGTGAAGGAAGCATACGTCGACCCTTGCGGCACTCCGTCGATCGGATTCAATAACCAGTACCAGCAGGCGTACCGCAGCGGGGACGCCGGCCTGACGGGCGCGCTCAGCTATCCGCCCTTCTTCAAAGGCGATGCCGGAGTCCTGGCCGCGACCCAGAACCCGAGCGTCGAGGGCGGCGCGTATACCACCGCTCATGACTACGGCAAGATCCTGCTAATGCACCTGCGCGGGGGCGTCTGCGACGGCGGGCGCGTGCTCTCGAAGGCGTCGGTCGACCTCATGCAGGCGGATCGCATCGGCCAAGTGTACGGAGGAGCGACCTCGGATCCCAACTTCGCGGGGTACGGTCTCGGGTGGTGGGTCGACCGGCAGCATCCCGGCGTGGTGGCCGATCCGGGCGCATACGGGGCCATCCCCTGGATCGACGTGCCCCGCAAGTATGCCGTGATGATCTTGCTGGAAGCGACGAGCACCGACGGCGCCGAGCTCCTGCAGAAGGCCAAGCCGTCGCTCGACGCGATCTTCGGGCCCATCGCGGGTGACGCGGGATCGACCGTTGCGGCTCCACTGTGGGAGGCCGGGACGATTGCCACCGCCTCGATGGACTCCGGCGCGGCCGACGTCGGGACGTCCGAGGGTGGGACTTCGAGCATCGGTGACGCGTCCGCAGAATGAGTACAAGCGGGCTCGGAGGACCCCCGCAGACGGGCGCTGATACCCTTCGACGGCGCGACGGGACGTCCGCTTGCTTGCAGAGTCTGCGATCGCCCCGTTTCGACTCCAAGAAGTCACGACATCCCAGCCGCGAGGGCGGCGAAGATGCGGCAGGCCCGCGAGGGTGCGCTGCTTCAACGGCGGCGGAAGTGCAGGAGGGCCATGGGAGAAGAAGACCGGCGTAGGGGAGCGGCTGCGAAGGACCGTTGGAAACGCCGCTGGTCGCGATGCCGGCGAGGACGAGCGCGTGGATGCTCTTGGCGCTCGGTGTGGGCCGGACCAGTGCGAGCCGCACTTACTGATACGGGGTCCAATACGCCGGCGCGACAACGTACGCCGCAAACCCGGCGGGGTCAAACAACGACACCACCTTCGTCGCGGTGAGCTGCAGGGAAAATTGCCTGCCCCTGGGCTCGGTTGCTGCGTCCATTTGCGAAAGTAGGGTTAGATAGCCGTGGCTGCCAAGCGTGCGGTGCTCCTCGGACTGAGAAGCTACGTGTTCGGCGGGCGCGCCGCGAAGGACATCGTACAGTACAGTAGCGACGTGCTGGCCTTTCGCATTCTGGGAGGAGCCGCCGGTTGCCTGGCAGTAGGAGCCTGCGCATCCCTCAGCGGCTTGAGCGCCTACTCGGTTTGCGCCGACGACTGCCTGGATGCAACGGATGGTAGAGACGCGGCGGGCCTCGCGCAGAACCACAGCGAGGGAGGCAACGGCGCGGGCGACGCCGCAGACGACTTGCCCGCCCCGCCGCCCAACAGCGGCTGCGACGCCGCCCTTGCTACCTGCGGCGATCAGTGCGTCGACCTGACGAGCCCCCTCAACTGCGGGACCTGTGGCAATGCGTGCCCGACGTCCATCGCCAATGCCCAGCCGACCTGCGGCGCCGGAACGTGCTCGTTCGCGTGCAACGCCGGGTACAGCCTATGTGGGGGCGCATGCATCCAGTACACGACCGCGGACAATTGCGGAGGCTGCGGCAATGCGTGCTCGGGAAGCACGCCGGTGTGTGGCCCGGCGGGCGTCGCCGGGGCGGATGCCGGCGAGTACACGTGCCTGTCGGGCTGTCCGTCGGCTACTACGACGCCCTGCAATGGTAGCTGCGTCGACCTCGCGAGCAACGCTAGCCACTGCGGCACCTGCACAACCGCATGCTCGACGACCGTGACGAACGCCGTGCCCGACTGCGTTGGACGGGCGTGCACCTTCACGTGCAACAGCGGACACACCCTCTGCGGCGGGTCGTGTGTCGACACGACAACCAGCCCGGGCAACTGCGGCAGTTGCGGCCACACGTGCTCCACGAGCGTCGCCAACGCCGCGGCCGCGTGTGCGAGCAGCGCGTGCGGCTTCACCTGCAACAACGGGTTTTCCCTCTGCAGCGGAGCGTGCGTCGACGAGATGACCGACAACAACAACTGCGGTGGTTGCGGCCTGCTGTTCGCATGCGCTCCCGGGCATATGTGCCAGAGGGGGCTGTGCGTGTGCAATGCGCCCGCGTGTCCCGCGTGCACCGCGCCCCAGGCCCCTTGCTGCACGGCACTTGGCCTGTGCGGATGCGCCCTGGCGGGGGCGACCTGTAAGTGAGGCGCTCGCTGTCAGGAGGGGATTCCGTCGGCGCATCGGCGCGGCGTGATCCCGCACGACGATGCTTCCGCAATCCTCCTCGCGATGGCGCGTTGCCGCGCCGCAGCCGGGCGGGGCGGCGCGCGAACGGCGGAGCTCAATGACTCGACCGCTTGTAACACACCGACCCCCTTGTTACACGAGAGGCGGCCTCTTGCGCCTCTTGGCGGGCGAACGGCGCTATCACTTCCTCGCCTTCGGTCGCCCGGCCCACGCGGAGCCGAAGAATTCGAGCGTGAGCCCGTGCGGCGCATCCTCGCGCACCTCGGCTTGCCCACGGAGACCACGCCACCCGCCCGAGCCCGCGACCCGACCGACGACCTGGACGACATCGAGCCCGCCGGCCAGCTCGACCTCGGGCTGGCGTAGGGAGACGGGGCCCCGCGGGGGGGAGCCCGAGCACGGAAGGCCCGGGGCGGGAGGGGTGCGCCTTGGACGGGCTCAACGTGGTCGGCGTTCCAGCGCGACGGGAACTGGTTGGGCGTCCGATGGGCGCTATGTTGACCCCGCGCCGCGCTCCGGGGCGCCTTGATCGTGCAGGAGCGTTTGGGCTTCCTGCTCGCAGAGCTCGCTCGTGCTAGACGGCGAGTCCATTCTCGGAAGGAACTTCATGCGTCGCGTCCTCGCTTTGGCCCTCGCTCTCGGAGCCGTCAGCTGCTCGAGTCTCGTTCCGACAGGGACGCCGAAGCCCAAGAAGGACGGCGGCACCTCGGCACCGACCGCCTTTCAAGCGTCGGGCACGCTCAGCGGTGCCCTGACCGGCACCGTGACCGGCGTGGCCGGCTACGCCGAAGCCAACGTGTCGGGGGAAGATCCTTTCGGGGTGACGCTTCAAGGAGCGCTGGGGCAAGCCGTGACGATCACCTCGCCGGATCCGAGCACCTTGTCGAACTTTGCCTTCGGATGCACGCTCGGTTTCTCTTCGGTTCCGGGCAGCGGAACGTTCACCCAGGCAACCGCTGGCGGTAAGGCCTACGACTGCTTGATCAGCTATAGCGCGCAAGGGGCCACCACTGCGACCCAGTTCGGCGCCGGCACGAACGTCACGAGCACGAAGGATGCGCTCTCGATCGACATCAGCTCGATCGATAAAACCGATTCGATCGCCGGGATCGATTACTACACGCTCCACGGCTCGCTCGACATCGTGTTCGTCGCTGCGGACGGATCCGGCACGACGGTCACGGCGTCGCTCACCTTCTGAGCGGCGGCCGCAGATCACATCGAAGGTCGTCGACTATGCGCCGGCGATCGATGAAGGGCCTTGGAGGTCGCCGCGACCGAGCCTGGAACATCCCCTGACGGGCCTTGGACCTTGCCATGACGGGCCTTCCATCGTGCCCCGGTCGCTCATGGCCCATGCGATGGGTCGTGATGGCAAGGCCGATAGTCGGTCGTGGCAAGTGCGATCAGCGACCATCGCAAGGACCATGAGTCGTCATGGCAAGCGCGATGACTCGCGATGGCAAGTTCGATGACTGACCATGGCAAGTGCCATGGTTCGTCACCGCAAGGGCGATGGTCGACCATGGCGAGTGCCATGGTTCGTCAGCGCAAGGGCGATGGTCGACCATGGCAAGTGCCATGGTTCGTGATCGCATGGGCGATGACCGGCCATGGCGCTCGCCATGGGTGCCCATGGCCCTTTGCAAGGTCGGGGATCGCGCCTTTGCGGGCCGTCTAGACTAGGCCTGTCAGGTTCTCCGTGTAGCCGGCCTTCGCGGTGACGTCCTGGCCGTCCTCAACGAGGCCACACGCTGTCGCAGAAGGCATCGTACAAGCGCCCGAACGCCGGCGAGGCGTCCCATCGGTTCGTTCGACGCGAGCGCCTTGCCGCCCACAGTTGGGGCGTCTTTGACCGGCCCGTGCCTCGTAGCACCGCGGGCGCGATGACGCCCGCGCGAGCAACGTTTTCATCGCCCCGGTGAAGCGCAGCTTCATGCCCAACTACTCGCACAATTTCATTCCAAGAGCCTGATGTCGTGCCCGAGTTCTGAGAGGTCGTCGTTGAGCTGATGGTCGCGACCCTCCAAGCGGCGGATGATGGCATGCGGAAAAGCTGTTGCGAACTTCTCGATATGAGAGAAGGGCACAGTCTCATCATCGCGACCCTGATAAAAATAGAATGGAGCGCCGTCGTGAAGCTCGACGGCCATCTGTCTGGTAGGTCGGAGGTCGTCGCTCGGCCAGCCGCCGTCACCTATGAAGGGCGTCGCGATCAGGAAGACGGCCGCAGGCCGCCGCTCCACTGTGCCGCCTGCCAGGTAGTCCAGGAGGATTGCGGCACCGACCGAATGGCCGACGAGAAACACACCGTCGCTCAACTTTCTCAGTTCCCGGGCGATGCTTTTCTTCCATACCGTGGGGTCGGGATCGGCCTCATCAGGCATCCGCGGATAGTGGATCGTGTAGTCGGGGCCGAGCGCCCCCTTGAGGCTCGCCACGAGCTTGTTGTCCCACGAGTCATGGGCGCCCCTTCCGCCACCTTGGACGAACAACACCTGTCTCATGCGCATATTGGTACGCCGGCGACCCGATTGGGTGTCGGTTTTCTTGGACAGTCTTCAGCGCTGGCGCGACGACGGAGTCCCTGAGCACCCGCGCGCCTGGCTCATCCAGACTGCGCGAAACCTGGCGATCGATCGCATCCGGCGAAAGAAGACGCTCGCGGGCAAGCTCGACGCCTACGCCGCCGACCTCGTCGCGGTCGTCGAGCCGCCGGCCTCGCTGGAGATCCCCGACGACCGCCTGCGCCTCATCTTCACCTGCTGCCACCCGGCGCTCGCGGCGAGATCTCGACCCCAATGTGGTACGGAGGCTCGTGACCGTGCCCTCATCTCCGAGCTCCGCGGGCCCTCCGTCCAATCCGCTCAAACCGTCGCCTCGGCACCACCCTCTCGACGTCGCGCTGCGCCTCTTCGCCGACGTGCGCGCGGGCGAGGGGCCGACGGTGCTGCTTCTCACGGCGAACGTCTTTCTGCTCCTCACGGCCTACTACTTCCTGAAGGTCGCGCGCGAGCCGCTGATCTTGCTTGGCGGCGGGGCCGAGGTGAAGAGCTACGCGTCGGTGGGCCAGTCGATCCTGCTCGTGGCCGTCACCGTCATCTACGGATGGCTCGCGTCGCGCGTCGGGCGCATGTCGCTCATCGCGTGGGTCACCGTGTTCTTCGTCGGAAACCTCGTTGTCTTCTGGGCGCTGGGCGAGCGCGGCGCGCCGCTCGGCGTGCCGTTTTTTCTGTGGGTCGGCATCTTCAACCTGGTCACCGTCGCTCAGTTCTGGAGCTTCGCGGCCGATATCTACTCCGAAGAGCAAGGCAAGCGCCTCTTCCCGATCATCGGCATCGGCAGCTCGATCGGCGCCGTGGCGGGGGCATGGATCGCCGACGAGCTGTTCTTCATCGGGCCCTTCCGCCTGATGCTCATGGCCGGAGCGGTCTTGCTCGTCAGCCTCGCGCTCACGTACGTCGTGAACCAGAGAGAGCACCAGGCCGAGGGCCTTCGGGCGCGCTCGCAGGAGAGCGTCGAGAAGGCGGAGCCCATCGGCGGTGCCAACGGCTTCTCGCTCCTGATCCACGATCGCTACTTGATGCTGTTCGCGATCCTCATCCTGGTCCTCAACCTGGTGACGAAGACGGGCGACTACGTCCTCGATCGCAAGCTCATCGCGGCCGCGCACGACGCGGGGCAGGTGACGCACGCCCAGGCCACGCTCTTCATCGGGCAGTTCAAGGCTCGCTACTTCGAGTGGGTCAACGGCATCGGCGTCGTCCTCCAGCTCTTCGCGGTCTCGCGCATCATCAAGTACCTCGGGCTCCGCGCGGCGCTCGTCATCATGCCCATCGCGTCGCTCGCCGGGTACTCCGCGGCGCTCGCGGTTCCGCTGCTCTCGGTTCTCTTCATGGCGCGCGCGGTCGAGAGCAGCCTCGACTACTCCCTGTCGAACACCACCCGTCAGGCCCTCTGGCTCGTCACCTCGCGGGGCGCGAAGTACAAGGCGAAGCAGGTGATCGACGCGTTCGTGGTCCGCTTCGGCGACGCGGCGTCGGCGGGCGTGGTCTGGGTCGGGGCCCACGAGCACTTCGAGCTCTCGACGTTCATCGTGATCAACATCCTTCTCTGCGTGGCGTGGCTCGTGTCGGCCGTGCTGCTCGGCCGCACCTACGCCGAGCGAGCGACGAACGCGCCGCCCAGGTCGATCCCGCCGGGTGCCCTGTCGAACGCCTGAAGGGCACGCCGCCGCCGGCACCTCCCGGGGCCCCGTCGCGAACGTCGGGTCGCGTACCGCTCGTGCGCCTGCGCGCGCGTGACGACACCTCGGGGGGCCGCCGGGCATCCGAAATGAAACGCGCGCGCGGCCCGACCTGGGCTAGAGCGCAGTACGGGAACGGAACGTCCAGCGAGGCACGATGAGCCACCGGATACGACAAACCATGCGAGAGAGGCCCGCGAAAAGGGCCCGGCAGGAAGAAGATTGGCCCGCGCGGCCAATCGCTGTCCACGCCGCGTCGCCCGTGCGGCCGACCGGACCCGGATCGCCTCCGGTCCGGGTGGCATCTGAGCTGCAGTTGCTCTCGTGGCTCTGGCTACGGCGGTCGCCCTCGTTGGCCGCGGGCACGGGCGCACAGAACGGAGCCACAGTCGGTCCATGAGCGCGCGCGGTCGATGGTTCGCACTCGGCGCGGCCGCTCTCCTGGCCGCGGCGGCAATACCGCAGTCGAGCGCCCGCGCGGACACGCCGCCGAAACGTGACCTGCCCGACTATGACGGGCGAGGCAGTCCGCCCACGACCCCCGGAGACGTCGCGCTCTGGGTGCCGCGGGTCATCTTCTCGCCGATCTACTTCGTCACCGAGTTCTTGATCCGGCGGCCGCTGGGCGCGCTGATCGCGGGCGCCGAGCGCGCGGGCTGGCCCGACCTCTTCTACAACTTCTTCTTCTTCGGCCCTGACCACAAGGCGGGCTTCGCGCCGCTCGTCTTCGCCGACTTCGGCTTCAACCCGAGCGTGGGGCTCTTCGCCTTCTGGAATGACGCCTTCACGAAGGGCAACGACCTGAGCTTGCACAGCGGCATCTGGACCAGCGACTGGATCGCCGGAGATTTCGCCGACAGGATCCACCTTCACGGCAAGGACACCCTGACGTTCGACGCGCTGGGGGTCCGGCGGCCCGACAAGGTCTTCTACGGAATCGGCCCGCGGTCGCTCGAGGGCAGCCAGAGCCGGTTCGGCATCGGCGAGCTCCAGGGGTCCGCGACGTTCGATTTTCCGCTCTGGCGCTCGAGCCGCATCAAGGCCGGGGTGGGCGTCCGATCGGTCGACCTCTACCACGGTCACTACGGCCGAGACCCCAGCGTCGAGGTCTCCGCGGAGCGCGGCACCTTCCCCCTCCCGCCGGGCTTCGGCAGAGGATACACGGCGGAGTACAACCATCTCCTCGCGGCGCTCGACTCGCGGCGCGAGCGTCCGGCAGAGGGGTCTGGCTTCCGCGTCGAGGTCGAGGCCGAGCAGGGGAGCGACGTGCGGCACTCGCCGGCGAGCGGCTGGATTCGCTACGGCGGAACGGCGGGGGCCTTCTACGATCTCAACGGGCGGCACCGCGTCGTCAGCCTCTCGGTGACGTCGCTCTTCGCCGATCCCCTCGGCCAGGAGCCGATCCCCTTCACCGAGCTCGTCACGCTGGGAGGCGACGGCCCGATGCGCGGCTTCTACCCCGGCCGGCTCGTCGGTCGGAGCGCCGCGGTGGCGACGGTGCGCTATCGCTGGCCCATCTGGGTCTGGCTCGACGGATCGCTACAGGCGGCGGTCGGAAACGTCTTCGACGAGCACCTCGACGAGTTCAGGCCGTCGCTCCTCCGTTTCTCGAGCGCGATCGGGGTCGAGAGCGTCGGGACTCCCGACAACTCGATCGAGATCCTGTTCGGCATCGGCACCGAGACCTTCGATCACGGCGGGCAGATCGACTCGTTCCGTCTCGCCCTGGGGAGCAACCGTGGCTTCTGAGCGCGCTTCGAGGAGCGTGGTGGCGGCTCGCTCATGGCCGGCGCACGGGTTGCGCTGGCCGAGCGCGGTGGGACTCGCGATCTGCGCGGCGGCGGCGTCGTGCGCGAGTGCGCGGCTCTTCCCCCTCCGCGCGCCGATGGCGACGGACACCGACCTCCGTTCGTTCAGCGCCCCCTGCCGCGTCGAGCCCAGCAAGAAGGACCCAAACCACCTCGCCTGCACGCCCGACCTCTACGTCTCGCCGCTCGCGTGGGACGGGAGCGACAACTCGATCTTCCGGCCGCTCGCGCGCGTCTTTGCAGTCGACCCGGCGGGCGAAGCGCCTAACGTCAACAGCATGGACGAGGTGCCCGACTCGGCCTGGTTCACGAATCGCATCGGCGCGCGGCCCATGAGCCTCGACGAGGTCTCTCGCGGCGCCTGCGAGCCCAGGCTGATCCTCGACGACCCCACCGAGGTCGGGGTCTGGGTCGTGGATCAGGGCAAGATGAACGGCTCGTCGGAAGGATTCCGCGTGAACATCCCGGGCAAGGGGAAGTACCTCTTCAAGTCCGACGAAGGGGGCGGCGTCGAGCGCCCCACGGGGGCGAGCGCCATCGGCGCGACCGCTTATCACGACGTGGGCTTCTTCACGTCGTGCGAACAGATCGTGTACTTCAAGCCCTCGGCGCTGAAGCTCACGCCCGGGCTCCGTTTCGCCGACAACTCGGGCATCGTCCGCGACTTCGATCAGGCCAGGCTCGACAAGGTCTTGAAGGGGTCGGGCCGGCGCGGCGAGTATATACGCATGCAGGCGTCGGCGTGGCTGCCGGGCCACCTGCTCGGCCCGTTCCGCTACGAGGGCACGCGCGGCGACGACCCGAACGACGTCATCCGGCACGAAGACCGGCGCGACCTCCGCGGCGGGAGGCTACTCGCGGCGTGGCTCGATCATTTCGACGCCCGCGAGCAGAACACGATGGATTCGTGGATCTCCGATCGCGGGAAAGACGATCCCGACGCGTCGCCCGGCTACGTCCGCCACTACTACCTCGACACCAGCGACTGCATCGGCTCCGAGTGGGCATGGGACGCCATCTCGAAGCGCCTCGGCTACTCGTACCTGCTCGACTACGGCGACATCGGGCTAGACTTCGTCACCCTGGGCATCCGCTCGCCGGTCTACGATCACATCGAGCGGACGCCGGGGCGCGAGAAGTTCGGCTACTTCAACGTCCGTGATTTCGAAGCCGAGCGCTGGAAAAACGAGTACCCGAACCCCGCGTTCAGCCGCATGACCGAGCGCGACGGCGCGTGGATGGCCCGCATCCTCTCGCGCTTCACGCCCGAGATGGTGAGCGCCATCGCCAAGCTGGGCGAGTTCTCCGATCCGGGCGACACGGCCTTCGTCGCCGAGACCCTCGAGGGCCGGCTCGAGCGCATCCTCGACCGCTACCTGACGCGGCTCTCGCCGATCGCCGACGTGCACATCGAAGGCAACGCGCTGCTCTGCGGCACCGATCTGGCCGAGCGGCGCGGCGTGCGCGACGCGGCGGCCTTCGCGTACGAGGCCCGGCTCGCCAGGGGGGCACCGCTCGCCGTCACGCGGCGGAGCGGGGGCGAGGTTTGCGTCGCCCTGCCGCGCATCGCCGGCGACGGCGGCCCGGCCGACGAGTCCCCCGCGCGCTACTTCGGCGTGGCCATCGCCGACGGGGTCGCGCCCGGTCCGCTCGTCGCCTATCTCTACGATCGGGGCCCCGCGAGAGGCTACGCGCTCGCGGGGATCGAACGTCCCAGCCGCGAACGGAGCCGCTGACGATGCGCGGGCCGCGCGCCTGGCTCTCGAGGTACTGGGACATCCGCGCCGGCGAAGGCCGGCTCGTGATGCTCTCGTTCGTCGCGCTCCTGCTCATCGTCTCGGCGCATACCATCCTCGAGACCGCCCGCGACGCGCTGCTCTTGACGCGGCTCCCCCCCAGGCAGCTCGGCGTGGTGTACATCGCCGTGGCCGCCGTCGCGCTGCCCGTCGCGGCGTTCGCGACCGGCGCGGTGCGCAAGCTCGGCGCGCGCGTCTCGCTCACCGGGTCGCTGACCGTCTCGGCCATCGTGGTGGCCGCGTTCTTCACGATTCGCGTCGGTTCGGTGGCCGTCATCGCGCTCTACGTGGCCACCGGGGCCATCATCTCGGCGGTCGTCCCCCAGTTCTGGACGCTGCTCGAGGGCGAGTTGACCACGGCCCAGGCGCGCCGCCTCGTCTCGCCCATCACGTCGGCGGGCATCGTCGGCGGCGTGCTCGGGTCCGCGGCGGCGGCGGCGGCGCTCGTCGTCGTGCGCGTGAAGGCGTTGCTCGTCCTGTCGTCGCTGACGTTCATTCTCGCCGCAGCGGTCGTGGTCATGATCCCGCTGCGCTCGCGGCCGACCGCCCGTGCGGCGAGCGCGACCAAGACCCCGATGGTGACGACCTTCGTCGGAGCGGTTCGCGAGGAGCCGTTCCTGCGCCAGGTCGCGCTCGTCGTGACGGTGTCCACGGCGACCTTGCTGGCGCTCGACTACTTCTTCAAGTGGACCGTAGCGCGCACGGTGCCTCACGACGAGGTCGGCATGCTCGTGGCGCGCGTCTATGCCGCGCTGAACGTCGCGTCGCTCGTCCTCCAGCTCCTGTTCGGCTCCGCCCTGGTGCGGCGGGTCGGGCTCGCGGCGGCCATCACGCTGACCCCGCTGCTCCTCTTGCTCGGCGCGGGCGGGGCGTTCGCGCTCGGCGGCGCGCTCGTCGTCGTGATCATCCTGAAGAGCATCGACGGGAGCCTGCGCTACAGCGTCCACCGCATCACGACAGAGCTCCTCTACCTCCCGATCCGAGCCGACCTGCGCGCGCGCGCCAAGCCCCTCATCGACGGCGCCCTGATGCGCACGGTGCAGGCCGCGACCGCCGGCGTGCTCCTCGGGATCAGCGGTCGCGCCTTTCTGTCGCCGCGGCTCTTCGCGGCCATCGTGGTGGGCCTCGCGTTCGTCTGGACCGTGACCGCCATCGGCACGCGCCGGCCGTACATGAGCCTCTTGCGGCGGACCGTGGTCGGTTCGGCGGAGCTCGGGTGGTCCGACGGCGCCGACCCGCTCGATCTGGCCACCGCCGAGGTGCTCGTCGAGTTCCTCGCGAGAGACAACCCCAGCGAGGTCCTCGCGGCCATCGACGCCTTGCACCGGCGCGGGCACGACCGCCTGATCCCGGCGCTCATCCTCCACCACGAAGACGAGCGCGTCCTCGTGAGCGCGCTCGCCCTCTTCGGCGCGTCGCAGCGCACCGACTGGCACACGCTCGCGCGCCGCTTGCTCGATCGCCCGCGCGAGCCGGTGCGTATGGCCGCGGCGCGGGCGCTCGCGATGCACGGCAAGCTCGAGATCACGCGCCTCGCCGGGGACCCGAGCGCACGCGTCGAGGCCTATGCGACGCTCTACACCGTGCTCGCCGGG
>OBLW0100000433.1_pt1 | contig 36158 bp, 39 predicted proteins | sample 1520161 | NCBI WGS metagenome assembly OBLW01 (sample SAMEA3539309, study PRJEB22396) | soil metagenome | biome: tundra; feature: field; material: soil | place: USA | collected 2010-05 | depth 0.15 m
ATTTAGTCAAACCTGGGCGAATAAATCGGGCGAGCGTGATCGAAGATCACGCTCGTCGATTTAGCGCGCGGTCTCTCTTCGGCCCCTCTGCCTCACACGCCCGTCAGCGCGCGCTCGGCCGGCAAGTTGGTGCCGGGCAGCCACCGCCCGGTGATGATCTCGGTCGCCAGCTGTTCGAAGACTTGCTCGGAGAGCGAACGGGTCCGAATCGCGTGCAGCGGCATCAAACCCCCTGGTGGGAAGGCCGGCGTGACAATGGTCGAACCCCTAGTACAACATGCGCGCGTTCTCCCGGCCGGTGCGCTAGAAGCACGAGACCCATGGTCGATACGGTGACCCTCAGGAACGCGCTCCCGAACTGTCTCGCCGAGACGGACCTTCGCTCGCTCGGGTCGAAGTACGAGGGCAAGGTACGCGACAACTATACCCGCGATGGGCAGCGATTCATCGTCGTGACGGATCGGATCAGCGCCTTCGATCGCGTGCTCGGGACCATCCCCTTCAAGGGGCAGGTGCTGAACCGGCTCGCCGCGTGGTGGTTCGAGAAGACGAAGAGCATCGTCCCGAATCATGTCGTCGGGGTGCCCGATCCCAACGTGCTGCAGTGCGTCGAGTGCGAGCCGATCCTCGTCGAGATGGTGGTTCGCGCGTACGCGACCGGCACCACGTCGACGAGCCTCTGGACCAACTACGAGAAGGGCGTCCGCGTGTTCTGCGGACACCGCCTCCCCGAAGGTCTGAAGAAGCACCAGAAGCTCGCGGCGCTCATCTTGACGCCCACGACCAAGGCGCCCAAGGGCGAGCACGACGTGTCGGGCTCGCGCGAAGAGATCCTCGCCACCGGAAAGGTGACGGCGAAGGACTTCGACGAGGCCGCGGTGCTGGCCATGAAGCTGTTCGAGGCTGGCCAGAGCCTCTGCGCCGAGCGGGGCCTCATTCTCGTGGACACGAAGTACGAGTTCGGCCGGACGCCCGAGGGGCGCATGGTCGTCATCGACGAGATCCACACGCCCGACTCCTCGCGCTTCTGGCGCGCGGACACGTACGGAGAGCGGTTCGCGGCGGGCAAAGACCCGGAGCCGCTCGACAAGGACTTCGTGCGCCGGTGGTACAGCGCCCAGGGGTACATGGGCGACGGCGAGGCCCCGCCCATGCCCGACGAGATTCGCATCGGTGCGGCGGAGCGTTACATCGCGGCATACGAGCAGATCACCGGCGAGCCCTTCGTGCCGAACACGGAGCCGCCGGCCGCCCGCATGGCGAACCTCGCGAGTCACGCGAGTCATGCCAGTCACCAGCAGAGCGGAGCCAGCCGATGAAAGCCACCGTGGTCGTGACGTTGAAGCCCGAAGTGCTCGACCCGCAGGGCGACGCGGTGCGCCGCGCGCTCGAGAAGCTCGGTTTCCAGGGCGTGAAGGGCGTGCGGGTGGGCAAGCTCATCGAGATCGAGCTCGACGACGCGCAGGCTCGCGCGCCGGGCGTTGCGGACAAGCTGCGGAAGATGGCCGACGAGCTCCTCGCCAACCCGGTCATCGAAGACTTCGACGTCAAGGTCTGAACGCGCCGGCGTTGCAGACGCGTCACATCCTGATCGGCGTCGGCATGAAGAGCAGGACGAAGAACGCCAGGGTCAGGATCGCGATGAGCGCCCGGCCGCGGCCGAGCGGCTCTTCTCCCGTGGGCGGGTGATCGACGGTGGTGCTCGACGGGCGAAGGGCGCCCCAGCGAGCCTCCATCGCGATCAGGACGCCGAGGCCGAGGAACCAGGCGGCCCACACGGCCGCTGAGCTCCTGTCCCGGAAGAGGCCCGCGAGGACGGCGAGTCCGAGCGTGGCGAGTACGCGGGTGCGAAGGTCGAGCGGCGAGGCGTCGCTCGCGTCGGGTTCCGCGCGGCGGGTCGTAGCCGCGCGCGGTTGCGAAAGGCTCCCGAGGATGGCGAGGGCCTCGAACCACACGAGCCAGAAGAGGGAGTCGTTCACGTGGTGGCCGAGGTGCCAGAGACCCAGGCCGGCGCTCACGTCGCGCGCGGCGAAGCTGGCGATGCTGACGAAGAAGAAGACGAGCATCGATCGGTGCACCCACTGCGCGATGCGGTTCTGCTTCGGCCCGAACAGCGCAAACGCGACGTGACCGGCGTCGAGCTGGCCGGCGGGGATGAGATTGATCATCGTCACGAACATCCCTCCCCAGCCCGCGAAGGCGACGGGAGACAGCATGAGGTCCGAGCCCGGGGGGACCGCCGGTGCAAAGAGGTGATCGAGCAAGCGCGTGAGCAGCGATTCGCCGAGCTGCAGGCCGGACTCGGCGGTCTCGATCGGGACGACCTGCGAGTGTGCGGTGCCCCACGCGTAGAGCGGAATGGCCAGCGCGAGGCCGGCGAGGGGCCCCGCAGCGCCGATGTCGAGCAGCGCCCGCCGGGTTGGAATGCTCGACCGCATGCGGATGACCGCGCCCATCGTGCCGAACGGAGACAGGATGGGTAGCGGGATGAAGAAGGGGAGCGACGCGTCGACCTTGTGGCGTCGTGCGGCGATGTAATGACCGAACTCGTGCGCGAGGAGGATGCCGAGGAGCGCGCCGGTGAACTGCGTCGCGTGGACGAGCGCCACCCGGAAGGTCTCTTGCCGGTCCCACTGCGTGACGAAGACGCTCGCGACCGTCGCGGTGAACAGGAGCGCGTTCGCTCGCCACGCGAAGGGCGCCAGCGTGCGCGCCGAGTCCGGCGCTGAAGGCCGGCTACTCGAGCGAGTCGAGGGCGTCGCGGAGGGCGGCGGCGAGTCGGCCGAATCGGGGGGCAAGGCGGGCATCGATGGTTCCTACATCGGTGTGTAGCCGAAGCTCGCCGCGCGCAAGGGTCTCGTCGCTCCGCACTTCGACGGACCCGAGGTCGAGAGCACCGCTCGCGAGCAGCCGTTTGAGCTCGTCCGCGTCGAGAGGGTGGGCCTCGACGAGCGCGCGCCTCGCCCCGCGGGTCTCGTCGAAGACCGCACGCGCCAGGGCCGCGATGTGCGACGGGTCGAGCGTGAGCGACGCGCCGAGCAAGCGCTCGGCGAGGACCACAGCCAGAGCGATCACGCGCTCTCGGTCGCGACCGCGCGTGGACTCCTCCTTCTGTCGCAAGGCGAGCCACCGGGCCGTGAGCTCGGAAGACGCTTCTTCGCGTGCTTCGCGCGTCGCGGTCTCCACCGCGTGTGCGGCCTGCGCCCGCGCGCCGGCCATCAGGGCTTCTGCCGCGGCCCGCGCCTCGACCATCACGCGCTCGGCCGCCAGGCGCGCATCGAGCTCTTCACGAGCGACGCGTCGCGCGGCGGCGGCCCCGGCGCGCGGCGCGAGGAGCGGTTCGCCGCGCTGGGCTGCCGATGCCGGAATGATGCGCCCCCTCGCCGTCACGCGAGCCTCACGGCGTCGATCGTCATGGCCAGCTCGGAGATGACGCGCGCGAGCCCGCGGGCGCGCGCTTCACGCGAGGCTGCACCGAGCTTGCGTAGCCACTCCGTCGCCGGACCGTTGCCGGGTCCGCCGAGCGCGCTCGCGACGTCGTCGACGGGCTCGCCAACGAGCACGCTCACGGCGACGAACGCCGTCTCCCAGGTAACGCTCGGCGCTGCGTTCACGGGCGACCCTCGTCTGCGAGCTTCTTCAAGTGCGCCTTGACGCTCAAGAGCGCGATGGGCCACCTGCTCGCCGGGACGTCGTCGTACGCTTCGGGCAGGATCTGCTCGGCGGTCGGAGAAGCGAGCCCCCCGGCGCGCAAGGCGGCGCGCGCGGCGACGATCTTGGCCTCGCGCTTCTTGCGATGGGCCACGTAGCCGCGAAAGAGCACCGTGGGTTGGTCGATCGGTTCGCCATGAGCTGGCAACGCGACGCGAGCGTCGAGCCGACCCAGGCGCTCGAGCTGCTCGAGGTAGGCGCGCATGTCGCCGTCGATCGGATCGATGAGGATCGTCCCGACGCTCGCGACCATGTCGCCGGCGACCACGGCCCGCTCGTCGGCGTTCCAGAGGCACACGTGTCCCGGCGCATGACCCGGCGTATGGAGAACCTGCCACGCGTCGGGCACGGGTCCGTCGAGGACGAGCGTGTCGCCGTCTTCGAGGCGCCTCGCCACGGGCGTCGCGATGCGCGCCGCCGTCTCGGCGTGGGCCCAGAGCGGCACCCCGAGCGCCCGCAGCAGCGCGTCGGCCCCGCCGACGTGGTCGGGATGGTGATGCGTCGCCACGACCGCCACGAGCCGGCGCCCTTCGGCCTCGAGCGAGCGCGCCCATTCGATCCACGCGCGCTGCTCGTCGGCGAAGGGCGTCGCCGGCTCGACGAGCAGCACCTCCCGGGCGCCGAGCGCGTAGCTGTTCGTGTGCGTCGCCGGCGGGAGCGTGGGGGTGCGCGCCGCGAACAGCGCGATCGAACGGGCAATCTCTCTCGGTCGCATGATCCGCGTGCGCTGGCCTCTCCTCGGGGCGTCTGCCGGCGGGAAAGACCTCGGCGCCCGCGCCCCTCAGCGCTCGACGACGACGGTCAGCGCCTCGCCGCCGCCGATGCAGATGCTCGCAAGGCCGCGCTTGTCGCCCCGGTCTTTCATGGCGTGCAAGAGCGTGGTCACGATGCGCGCGCCCGACGCACCGATGGGGTGTCCGAGCGCGACCGCGCCCCCTCGAACGTTGACCCGTTGCGGATCGATCCCGACGAGCCGGCTGTTGACCATCGTGACGACCGCGAACGCCTCGTTGATCTCGAAGAGATCGATGCGCTCTTTCGTCATGCCGAGCTGCCCCAGGGTCTTGTCGATCGACTTGGCCGGCGCGGTCGTGAACCATTCCGGCGCCTGGGCCGCGCCGCCGTACCCGACGAGGCGCGCGAGCGGCTCGAGCTTGTGTTCCTTCACCGCCCGCTCGCTCGCGAGCACGAGCGCCGCCGCCCCGTCGTTGAGGCTCGACGCATTCGCCGCGGTGATGGTTCCGACCTTCGAGAACGCCGGCTTCAGCGTGGAGAACTTCGAGGGGTCGCCCTTCGACGGGCCCTCGTCGTCCTTCACGACGGCTGGCTCGCCCTTCTTCTGCGCCGCGCTCACCGGCTCGATCTCGGCGGCGAAGAGGCCCTCTCGCTGCGCCGCGAGCGCGCGGCGGAAGCTCTCCTTCGCAAACTCGTCTTGCTCGGCGCGGGAGACCTTGTATTCGGCCGCGCATTTGTCGCCGCAGGTCCCCATGTGGACGTCGTCGTACGGGTCCCACAGCCCATCGCGGATCATCCCGTCGACGAGCTTCGCGTCGCCCATGCGGTACCCCGTGCGCGCCCGCTCGAGGTAGTAGGGCGCGTTCGACATCGACTCCATTCCGCCGCAGACGACGAGGTGCGCGTCGCCGAGCGCGATGGCGCGGGCGCCGAAGATGAGCGCTTGCATGCCCGAGCCGCAGACCTTGCTCACGGTCGTCGTCGGCGTGGTGTTCGGGATGCCGGCGGCGAGCGAGGCCTGCCGGGCGGGGGCCTGCCCGATACCCGCCGAGAGGACATTCCCCATGAACACCTCTTCGATCGCATCGGGCGTGAGCTTCGCTCGCTTGAGCGCACCCTGAATGGCGGTCGCTCCCAGCTGGGGCGCGCGAAGCGAAGAGAGGGAACCGAGAAACGCGCCGATCGGCGTGCGAGCGGCGCTCACGATGTAGATGGCGGCAGATTCCGACATGGGTGGCCTCTTCGCGTCTGGCGTCTCGCCTATCTTGAGATCGCCTGCGTCTTCCCGTCTAGGAGCTTGTAGCGTAACCCCCTGGGTTGCGCGCCTCGAGACGGTCCTGTAGCGTGCCGCCCCCCGAGGAAACCCATGGCCGAGACGAAGTTTGCCGAGTTCATCGCTTCGAAGAAGCTCGATACGCGCCGCATCCTGGCGGCTTCCCACCGGATGGAGCAGCTCCAGCCGGAGGACCGCATCATCAAGCTCAACAAGCGCCGCGCTCGCGCGGCCGAGAGCGGCGACAGCGCGCCGAAGGAAACCAGGAAGCCCCGCTCGGGCCGGCCGGTGACGCCTCGCGCCATGACCGCGGCGCTGACGGGCGGGAAGCTCAGCGGCCCTATGAAGACGCGGCTACTTCTGGCCGTCAACCACCTCCTCGAGCTGAAGAAGCAGGAGAAGGTCGACCTCCGCCTGCTCTTCTGATCGCTCGCTGGCGTGCGCGGGGTAGCTCCCGCTCCAGCGGTTGACCCCGAGGGCCTGCTCGGCCCCGCACCGGCTCGTGACGCCGAAAAGTGGGCCGCCTGGTGCGCTCGCGGGCAACCTCGGCGAATGCTCGTCGTGGCGGCTGCTGTGGTCTTGAGTCTCGTCGTGCTCGACTTGCGTGATCTGCTGAATCGGCCCAGGCAAGGGTGAAGGCGCGCGATGAGCGGCTCCGCCGCGAACGGGAGCAGCGCCCGTCGACGCAGGCCGTCAACCTTTCCGATATGGCGGCTTGATCGGGCCGCTTGAATGAGCCAAAGGCTGGAGCATCCAATAGAGGTTAGTGGGTGCAACGCTTTTCCCCGCTCCGTTCGTCTCCCCGCTCGCTGCCTTCGTTGCGGCGGCGCCGCCTACTCGCGAGCTGAAGTCGCGCATGTGGGACGAGGACAGACTCATCGCACGCGCGGCCGCTGACGACGAAGCGGCCTTCCGTGATCTCTACATCCGTCATCGGGGCGACGTCTCTCGGCTCGTTTATCGAATGCTCGGGGGTCGGGGCGACCTCGACGACGTCATTCAGGAAGTCTTCGTTCAGGTCCACAAGAGCCTCAAAGACTTTCGCGGGCAGTCGAAATTCAGCACCTGGCTGCACCGCGTCACGGTGAACGTCGTACTGATGCACCGGCGCGCCGCGCGCAGCCGGCCCGTGTTCGCCGACGAGCCTCTCGGAGAGGCCCTCGTTCACGGCGAAGACGTGGCGCCCGACGAAGACGTCGAACGCCGAGAGCGCGTTCGCGCCTTCGCGCGCCTGCTCGAGAGGCTCGCCGAGAAGAAGCGCGTCGTCTTCATCTTGCACGAGCTGGAAGGGATCGCCCCCGTGGAGATCGCCCAGATCGTCGGCGCTCCCGTCTTGACCGTTCGCACGCGCCTCTTCTACGCGCGCCGCGAGCTCGAAGCGATGCTGGCTGATGAGCCGTCGCTATCCGGACTCAACCTCCGGTTCTCCAAAGCTCCTGGCGCCGAAGGCGCCGAAGAGGACGTATGAGCCGCGCGCTCGACAAGATACTCGCCGAAGCCCGCAGGGACTTCGGAACCCGTGAAGCGAAGGCGGTCGACTGGGACGCCGTCGACGAAGCCCTGTTCGCGCGCATCGAGCGAGACCATCGGTCCGATCGCGCTCGCCTCGCTCCGCAACGGCGGCGCGGACTCACGCTCGCCGCGGTCGGGCTTGTGGCCGCCGCTGCTGTCGCCGTGGTGATGGCGGGAAAGGGCCACGACGCGGCCGACGCGGGCGGCTACGCGGTGACCGAGGGCGCGGGGACGATCGTGGCGATTGACGCCGATGGGCACGATGATTCGCTGTTGATCGACGGAAAGCCGGCCGCGCGTGGCGCCGTTCTGCGTCTGGGCGACGTGCTCGAAACGCGAGCCTCTCGGGCGACGCTCGAACGACCTGGAAAGCTCACGGCGACGCTCGAGCCGGGGTCGCGCGCCGTCGTGACGCACGTGCACGGGGCGCTCGTTCTGGCGCTCGAGCAGGGCGCTATCGAAGCCCAGGTCGTGCCGGTGGCGTCCGGCGAGGCGTTCGCCGTCGACGTCGAGAGCTCGCGGGTCGCGGTGCACGGCACCCACCTGCGGGTGGCGCGCTCAAGCGACCATGTGGTAGTCGACCTGAACGAAGGCGTGATCGCGGTCGGCGCGGCTCCGCGCTCGGGCTCGGTGATCGGGACGCTTGTGAACGCGCCGGCTCACGTCGAGTTCCTGGCCGGCGACGCCATCGGGACCCTTGCGCAGACGCACGACGCCTCTGCGGTGCGACGCCCCGCAGGCGCTCGCATCGCGACGGCGGCTCGTCCCTTCGGGTCACCCCGCCCAGACTCCTCGGGACCGCGTACGTCCCCGGCGAGCCCCGGTGAGCCCCGAGCCGAAGGGCGTGCGCCGGTCGCTTCGAGCGTGACCGCGAAGCCGGTCGCCTCGAAGCTCGAGCTGAGCCCGGAGGAGACCATCGTGTATGCCGTGCGCGCCTGCATGGCCGAACGACTGCACTCCGACAACGTGACCGTGGTGGTGAGCACGACGCTCCATCTCGATCTGGCCGACGACGGCGTCGTTCGTGCCGCGCGCTTCGAGCCGCCAGTCGCGCCTGACGTGAACACCTGCGCCGCGCAGGCGATCTACCGCGCGCGGTTCGGCCACGGCGGCGCCGCCGTCGTCGCGGTCGACTTCTCGAATTGAGTTCGAGGGGAGCCGGGGGGCTCCCCTCGAGCTCCCCTCGAGCTCCCCATCCGGGAGGGCTTCGCGCCGGCTTTGCGGAGGGGTCGCGCCGGCGTTGGGGGGGCCAACGGCTCGAGGGCTTCGCGCCGGCGTTGGGGAGGGGTCGAACGGCTCCCCGTCCGGGAGGGCTTCGCGCCGGCGTCGGGGCGCTATCAAACGGCTATTTAGCGCGGGTCAGCTCGGTGATCGCGTGCGTCTCGCGCGCGCCGATGAGCCCGAACTGCACGCCCATCCCGCCGTCACGCGTCCAGCGCACGACCCCCGGCAGCATGAACGGCGCCTTCTGCGAAGGCAGCGTCACGTGCACCGTGAGCTCGCTCGAGAACGGGAGCGGCTCGGTCGTCTCGATGAACATCCCTCCGAGGGAAATGTCTTTGGCCCGCCCGCGGACCCGCGTGTCCGAGCCCTTCCCGACGAACTCGACGGATGCGTCGAGGACTGAACGCTGGTGGCGACGAAGGTCGATCACGGTTCCCCTTTCCGAGAGAATGCTCGAAGCATAGCATCGAGTTTCCGTGCGCGAGGAGACCGGTTCCAGGCTGGCCGAACTTCGCGACGGAATGCGCCTCGCGGCGATTCCCTTCGGCGTCGCGATTGCGCTGGCGATGCTGCTCGTCCCGCGCCACGCCGCGCCGGGGGCGGATGACGTCCCCGTTCCCATTGCCGACGCGCACGCCCTCGCACATTCGGCGGAGATCGATCACGACCTCGCCGAGCGTGCACGCCGCGAGACCTTGCCTGGCGCCGTTCGCGGTCTCGGCTCCGCGATGCGCGCCTACCATACGCTCGAGGCCGCGCTCGACGGCGCCGATCCGTCCCGCCTCGTGGCCGCCCGACGGGCGATCGACGTCGCGCTGACGGAAGCGCGCGGTCCCGGCGAGGTACGCGACGAAGCGATGCTTCGTTTGCGCGCGCTCGAGCTCGAAGGGTTCATCGCCGAAGTGCGGCGCTTCGAGGCGACCGGCACCCAATCCGCCGAACTCTCCGCGCTCGCGGGAGGCTTCGTGAGCGCCATGACGGTCGCCGGCTGGTGCGAGGACCACACCCTCTTGCCGGACGAGTCGGCGCTTCGCACCATGTACAAGCAGATGTGGAACGGTCTCGTCGGCTTCGAGGGGCGGCCGGGCTTCGAGCCTTCTCTCGACGAGCAGCGCGCCCTCTATGCGCTCTTTCTCTCGTCTCCCCACCCTTCGGCTGCGATGCGCGACGCGCTCGACGCCGCCCGGCGTGGCGCGTCGAGCCCCAAGGCATGCGCCGCGGTCGTCGAAGCCGAGCGCTCGGCCACCGAAGCCTGGCGCCTCGAACACATCGCTCGCCTGGCGTCGATCGATCCAACCTATCCGGAGGCCTTCGCGCGCGGGGTCGCGGCGTTCCGCCGTGCCGACTACCACGCGTCCGCACAGGCATTCCGGACGTGGCTCGACGGGCACACCGACGGGCCTCTCGCGCTCCGTGCGCGCACGTTCCTGCGCGCCGCCGAGGCCGGGCAGGCCGAGTGAGCCATGCGCGCGCTGCTCGTCGACGACGACCACGAGCTCGCTCGCTTGCTTCGCGAGTACCTGGGCCCTCACGGCGTCACGGTCGATCACGTCGACGAGGGCGCGGGAGCTCTCGAGCGGCTCGCGAAGACGACCGAGCCCTACGACATCGTCCTCCTCGACGTGATGCTGCCGGGTATCGACGGCTTCGACGTGTGCCGACGCATCCGCGCCAGGCAGGCGATCCCCATCGTGATGCTCACCGCCCGGGGCGACGACACCGACCGCGTCGTGGGCCTCGAACTGGGCGCCGACGACTACGTCCCGAAGCCCTTCAACCCGCGCGAGCTCCTGGCTCGCATGCGCGCCGTCCTGCGGCGCGCGCAGCCCGCGCCGCCGCCGCCGTCGGAGCCGGCCGAGTTGCCCGGCCCCATCGTGGTCGGCGACCTGACGGTCGACGTTCCCGCGCACAAGGCCACCCTCGGTGGCCGCGAGCTCGCGCTCACGTCGTTCGAGTTCCGGGTCCTCGTCGTCCTCGCACGCCGCGCCGGCGAGTCCGTCACGCGCGAGGAGCTCGCGAGTGCTGTGCTCCCGCGCCGCGCGCCCGACGGTGCGCAGTACGACCCGAGCGTCGATCGCTCGCTCGACGTCCACGTCTCGCATCTCCGCCAGAAGCTCGGCGACGGCCCGCGCGAGCCGAAGCGGATCCGTACGGTCCGCGGCATCGGTTACATCCTGGTCCGCCCCTCGTGATCCTCGCAGCAGAACGCGGGCGTGCCCTCGTAAAAGGAGTGTCCGGCTCGTCGCGGGGGCGCCAAGATGGGACGATGCGGCGCCCGCACTCGCTCCGGTCTCGCCTCTTCCGCTGGTTCTTCGGGGCGATCCTGCTGGCGATGCTCACGAGCGCGCTCGTCGTCTCGACCACGCGCCCCGAGTCCATCACGGGCGCCGAGGCGCTCGCCCACAACGTGGCCGACCGGCTCGCGCAGAACTGGGACGATCCCGAGGCGACCCGGGCGTTCGTCGCCGAAGTTCGCGACGTCACCGGCTTCGACGTGCGCCTCGTCCGGGATCCGCGCCGCCTGCCGCTCCACGTGCGGCGGGTCGCCGAGCGCGGCGGGGCCATCGCCCCGGACGGCCCGGAGCACATCTTCGTCCCGGTCATGCGGAGCGGACAGCTCGAGGGTGCGCTCGAGATGGAGAAGTTCGGACCGCGGCCGGTGGCGTGGGCCTGGTGGCGGTTCGTGCTCGCGTTCTTTCTCGTCGTGGCCGCGCTCTCGGCGATGGCCGGCGGGGTCGCCAACCAGCTCGCGAGACCGCTCGAGCACCTGGCCCACGCGGCCGATCGAATCGGCGGCGGGGATCTCGGGTTCCGGACGGACCTCGTCGGCGGCAGCCGCGCAGGAATGCGCAGGTGGGTGGCGCAAGAGGTCCGCGACGTCGCCGTCAGCTTCAACCGGATGGCCGATCGCATCGAAGCGATGGTCCGCGGCCAGCGCGAGCTCCTCGGCGCGATCAGTCACGAGCTCCGTTCGCCGCTCGGTCGCGCCCGGGTGGCGCTCGAGATTGCACGCGATCGCCTCCCACCGCCCTCGAGTGATGCGAGCGGTCGGTCCCCGGTCGCCGCCCTCGACGACGTCGAGAAGCAGCTTGGCGGCGTCGACGCGATCCTCGGCGACCTGCTCGACGTCGCTAGAACAGGCCTGGCCGATCTCCGCACGGAGACGCGCGGCCTCGTGGACTGGCTCGAGGCGCGCGTGGCCGAAGAGCCGTCCCCGCCTGCGATCGAGCTCATCGCCGGCCCCGACGCGCGCGCCATGGTCCTCGCGTTCGACGCGGCTCTCCTCGCCCGTACGGTCCAGAACCTCCTCGTCAATGCGCGTGCCCATGGTCACCCCGCGGACCGGCCCATTGAGCTCCGGGTCTCGTTCGAACGCGACGCCGCGCGCGTCGTCGTTCGGGATCGCGGGCCGGGCTTCTCGGCAGGCTTCGCCGAGCGGGCGTTCGCACCCTTCGTGCGCGGCGACCCGTCGCGGGCGCGCCCCGTGGCGGGCCCTGGTTACGGCCTGGGGCTGACGCTCGTCCGGCGCATCGTCGAGGCCCATGGCGGCCGCGTCTTTGCCCGGAACGCGGCCGATGGAGCCGGAGCCGAGGTGGGCTTCGAGTTGCCCCTCGCGCCGTCTGCTCACTAGGTTAGGCTATAGGCTATAGGGTCGCGGATCGCGATGCGCTCTATCGTCAAGGTCGCCTGCTGGTTGAGCGTCATCGCTGGCGTCGTCCTCGGCGCGCTCTACGCGCTCCTGTTCGACGTATGGGTCGTTCCCACAGACGACCCGATGCTCTCGGTGTCGATCGCGCCGAACCTCGCGCCGGGCGACGTGCTCGTCCTGTCGCGGCAGGGGTCCATCGGCTACGGCAACCTGCTCCGGTGCTCCGATCCGCAGGCGCCGGGGCGGTACGTCATCGCACGGGCCATCGCGCGCGGCGGCGACAAGATCGACATCGAGAACGAGATCGTCAGCGTCGACGGCCGGCGAGCGTCGAGTCCGCGCGGTTGCGACACAATCCGGCGCACGCTGCGCGACCCGAGCAGCGGCGACGACATCGACCTGACCTGCATGGTCGAGGACTACGGGGAGGTCGCGTTCGACGCGCTTCGGGTCGCGACGCACCCCGTGCCGGCGGCGTCCGCGACTGTCGAGTCCGGCCGCTGGTTTCTCGTTAGCGACGACCGGCACCTCCACGTCGACTCGCGCGACTACGGCTCCGTCGACCCTGAGACGTGCAAACACGTCATCTTCCGGATCGTCAGCGCCGCGGGCTTCCGCGACGCGAAGTCGCGCTTCAGCATCATCTGGTGACGGTGTTCGCCTGGATTTCTTGGTAGTCTCGGCTGCGCATCGCCATGGAGATCGAGCTCGGCGTCGCTTGCGGTCGGTGCGACCGGTACAACGTGCTCGGCTCCGGGGTGTGCTCGTGCGGGCAGGCGCTGGCCATCGGCCTGCCGCTGCCGTCGGCCAAGGCGGCGGTCAAGTCTGCCGCCGAGGCGCCTCCGCCATCGCTGTTCGAGAACGACGTCCTCAAGCCGCGCCGCGTCCCGGGCGTCGCGGCGGCCGGTCCGCCTCGTCCCGGCGCCACGTCCGGAGCGGCCATCGCGCCCGCCGTGCCTCGCCCGGGCACGACCACCGCGGCGGTTCGTGCCCAAGCGATGGAATCGGCGTTATCTTCGTCGAGCGCGGCGATCGAACAGGTATCAAGGACCGGCCACGCCGCCGGCGGCGAGCTTTCTGAGGAGGAGCGCATGGAACAAGCCAAGAACTATGTATGCAGGTCGTGCTCGACGCCCGTCCCCTTGAGCCACAAGTTCTGCGGCCGGTGCGGGGCCGCGATCCCGCCCGACATCATGAACGCGCGTACGCAGTTCTTCGGCCAGTTGCAGACGCCCGGCAAGGCGAAGCTCATCCTGATCCGCGGCGAGGGCGTCGAGGGCCTCAGCTACCAGCTCAACGCCGAGCAGCACATCGTCGGCCGCAACGGCCAGCTCGTTTTTCCGGACGACCCCTACGTGTCGCCCCGGCACGCGAACCTCTTTTACCGCAACGGCAAGCTCGTCGTGCGCGACGAGGGGTCGCTCAACGGCGTCTTCTGGCGGGTGCGAGGCGGTATCGAGGTCGCATCGGGAGATCTCTTCCTGGCCGGCGAGCAGCTCTTTCGCATCGAAGGCCCGCCCCGTCCGAACGACGGCCCGGCCCCGGACGGTACGTACTTCTACACGTCGCCGAAGCACCAGACGCAGTTCAAGATCTCGCAGGTCCTCGAGGGCGGCGGCCTCGGAATGGCCGTCTCGGCGCGAGGCACCGTGCTGCAGATCGGGCGCGAAGGCGGCGATCTCAATTTTCCGGGCGATCTCTACATGAGTGCCTCGCACTGCAAGCTCGAAGACACCGGCGGCAAGCTCACGCTTACGGATCTGAGCAGCCGCAACGGCACCTACGTTCGCCTGAAGGCCGAGCGGGAGCTCGCGAACGGCGACTACCTGTTCATCGGGCGCAAGCTGTTGCGGGTCGAGATCACGCCGAGCTGACGGCGGCGCGAGCGACGCTCATGTCGAACACGTTGAACCGCCTCGCCCGCGAGACTTCGCCATACCTCCGGCAGCACGCGGACAACCCGGTCGACTGGTACCCGTGGGGTCCAGAGGCGCTCGAGCGCGCCCGGCGCGAAGACAAGCCGATCCTTCTCAGCATCGGCTATTCCGCCTGCCACTGGTGCCACGTGATGGAGCGCGAGTCGTTCGAGAACGAGGCGACCGCCCGGCTCATGAACGAGTCGTTCGTGAACGTGAAGGTCGACCGGGAGGAGCGCCCGGATCTCGATCAGGTCTATCAGCGGGTCGTTCAGCTCATGGGCCGCAACGGCGGCTGGCCGCTGACCGTGTTCCTCACGCCCGACCAGAGGCCCTTCTTCGGGGGCACCTATTTCCCGCCGGCCGATCGCTACGGCATGCCCGGATTTCCCAAGGTGCTTCAGTCCATCTCCGAGGCGTACCGCGCGCGGCCGGGCGATGTGACCTCGCAGGCCGACGAGATCACGCGCGCCATCCAGGAGGTCGCGGCGGGCGGGGCGGCGACCAGCGCGGCCATCACGCGAGAGTCGCTGGGCCGAGCGACGCACAAGCTCGCGGCCCGCTTCGACGACGCGAACGGCGGCTTCGGGCGGCGCCCCAAGTTTCCCAACACGATGTGCCTCGAGGTGCTGCTCCGCGCCGGCGACCTGCCGCGGGTGCGCAAGGCGCTCGACGCGATGCGCGCCGGCGGCATCTGGGACCACCTCGGCGGCGGCTTCCACCGGTACTCGACCGACGAGCGCTGGCTCGTTCCGCACTTCGAGAAGATGCTCTACGACAACGCGCTGCTCCTGCGCCTCTACGCCGACGCATGGCGAGCTACCGGCGAGGAGCGGTACGCCGCGACCGCGCGGGCCATCGGAGCGTACGTCGCTCGCGAGATGACCTCGCCGGACGGCGGGTTCTACTCCACCCAGGACGCGGACAGCGAAGGCGAAGAAGGCCGCTTCTTCGTGTGGACTCCGGCCGAGATCGACGCTGCGTGCGAGGGCGACGCCGTGGCGGCGCGGGTGGCAAAAATCGCCTTCGACGTCACCGAAGACGGCAACTTCGAAGGCAGCGGCGCCACGGTGCTCTCGATGCCCGAGCCCATCGACGGGGTCGCCGCCGCGCAGTCGATGACGCACGACGACGCCCAAGCGGCGCTCGAACGCGCGCGCACCCGATGCTTCGAGGCACGAGAGAAGCGCCCGAAGCCGTTCCGCGACGAGAAGATCCTGGCGAGCTGGAACGGCCTCATGGCCGGAGCGCTGGCGACCGCCGGGGCGGCGCTCGGCGATCCGGCGCTCGTGAACGCGGCCGAGCGCGCTCTCGGGTTGGTCGAACGGCTGCTCGTCGTTCCCGAGGGCGAAGGGGAGCACGCGCGCGCGCGCGCGCTTCGCCACTTCAAAGACGGCGTCGTGAAGGGGCCTGGCTTCCTCGATGACCACGCGTTCGTGGCCGACGCGGCGCTCGACCTCTACGAGGCCACCGGTCAGCCGCGATGGGTGGCGCTCGCGCGGTCGCTCGCCGACGCGATCCTCGCGCACTTCCACGAGCCCGAGACCGACGCGTTCGCCTTCACCCCCGACGACGGCGAGGCCATTCTCGTCCGCCCGAACGATCCTTTCGACCACGCGGTGCCGGGCGGCGTCTCCACGGCCTGCCGGGTACTCTTGCGCCTCGGCGCGCTCGTCGACGGCGATGGCGAGGGCAAGTACACCGGTCCCGCGACGCGCGCGATCGAGAAGCTCGCGGCGGCCGCCTTCGAGAACCCGTTCGGCATGAGCGTGACCGTCATGTCGGCCGATCGCCTCGCGCGAGGTACGGTCGACGTCGTGTTCGTGGGTGCGCCCGGCCCCGCGCGCGAAGCGCTCGCCGCCGCCGCGCACCGCGTGTACCTGGCAGATCGCGTCCTCGCGTACGTCGATCCAGCCGATCCGCGCAGCCTCGAGGCGTGCCCGGCGCTCGGCGAAGGCAAGCCCGCGCAGAGCGAGCCCGTCGCCTACGTCTGCCGCGGCAGAACCTGCTCTCTCCCGATCGCCACCGCGACCGAGCTAGGCGCCCATCTCGTCGCCGGTAACCAGTAAAGAGTCGAGCTGCCGCCGGCTAGACGGAACGGGTCCGGCTCGGCGGTCGCCGCGCGGAAACGCACTTCCCGTGCGTTGAGCACGGCGAGCGTCGAGACGGGCCCGTTCCGTCTAGCCGGCGGTAGCTCGACCTACTCGGCTCCGCGCCGCTGGCGAGGCCCGCGAACGTCGCGGTAGGCCGGAGGACGCGACGACGCGGAGCGGCCCGGAGCGGCCACGTGTCCCGCGCGCATCTTGTGTACGGCGTCCGTCGACCGGCCGTTCGCCAGGAGCTCGGCTTCGAGGACGTCGAGCGCGGGGATGATGAGATCCGTGCGCGCGAAGCGCCCCGCCTTGCCGGCCGCGAGTCGCGGCAGGATCGCGACGATGCGCCGCACGCCGTCCGCGATCCGGCGAGGGACCGCGACGCGCTCGATCACCGGGTCGAGGAACTCGCTGGCCGCATGGATCTTGTCGCGCTCTCCGTCGCAAGCCTCGTCGAGCGGCTCCTTGAGCAGGAGCGTCCAGAGGGCGATGTCGTCGAGCGGGCGCCCGCGCGCCTTGGTCATCGAGTCGATGGCATCCATCGTTCGAAAGAGCCGGCTGCCGCCGCCGTCGGTCGCCTCGTCGTCGTCGAGGAACGCGGCCAGCTCGGGAAGCATCACCGACATGGCGCCCGTCTCCCAGAGGAGCCACATCGAACGGTGGGCAGCGCCGCCGCGGAGAAGGCGCAAGATCTCTTCGAAGAGCCGGGGTCGCGCCGCCTTGGCGAGATCTTCCCGGGTCGAGACCATGGCGTCGTACACATCGGGCGCGATCCCGAGGTCGAGGCGGGCGGCGAACTTGATGGCCCGGAGGATCCGGATCGGGTCTTCCCGGAAGCGCGTGATCGGCTCGCCGATCGTGTGGATCGTTCGATGCTGGACGTCTTGCATCCCGCCGCACCAGTCGAGCACTTGATGGCGGTCGAGATCGTAGAAGAGGGCGTTCATGGTGAAGTCGCGCCGGAGCGCGTCTTCGTGAGCCTCTCCGAAGACGTTGTCGCTCCGGATGAGGAGGTCGTCGAACACCTCGCTCGACTCTTCTTCGGGGGCTTCCATCGCCGGGTTCCGCCGGAAGGTGGCGACCTCGATGACCTTGCCCCCACCGAAGAGGATGTGGGCGAGGCGAAAGCGCCGGCCAATGACCCGACAGTTGCGGAAGAGCGAGCGCACGTCTTCGGGGCGGGCGCTGGTGGCGATGTCGAAATCCTTTGGCTTTCCGCCAAGTAAGAGGTCTCGAACGCACCCGCCGACCAGATACGCTTCGTGGCCGCCGCGCTCGAGGCGCCGAACGACCTTCGCCGCGTCGGGGTCGATTCCCTCTTCGAGCCCCACGTTGTGGCGAACCAGGCCCGTGCCGGCGTGCCGCTCGAGGGCGTCGCGATTCCGCCGCTTTTCCGGGGCGGGGGCTTCTACGGCGTCCTCGACCGTGTAAGACGGGAGATCGGGCGGTGCAGGTATGTGGTCGTCGGGAGGGGACATAAGGCTCGCGCTCGGCCGCGACGCGCTTGAAATTCTACCGGGCAATCTATCACGGCGGAGTCGGCGGCTCCAGACTGCCTTTTGTCTGAATGACCGGAAGACCTCAACTTTCATGCCGTTGACGCCGCGACCCTGGTGGTTAGGTTCCCTCGCGTTGCTGCGGATCGTCGTGATGAGAAAGAGCATTTCGTCACGATAAGTCGAACGGGAACCGCCGCGACGTGACTGGATGATGAGCTCGGCCGGGGAGGCCTGAGCTCGTATTCGACTGTTCCGCTAGCGCGAAAGGATTCGGAGGCACCCACATGGGCAAGATCATCGGCATCGACCTCGGTACGACCAACAGCGTCGTCGCGATCATGGAGGGGCGTGAGCCCAAGGTGATCGTGAACGAGGAGGGGGCTCGCACCACACCGAGCGTGGTCGCCTGGGACGAGAAAGGCGAGGTCCTGGTCGGCCAGATCGCCAAGCGTCAGGCCGTTACCAACCCCGAGAACACCATCTTCAGCTCGAAGCGCTTCATCGGCCGCCGGTTCGAGGAGGTGCAGGAAGAGGTCAAGCGGGTCCCCTACAAGATCGTACGGGCCAGCAACGGCGACGCCGTCTTCGTCGTGCGCGGCAAGCAAGTGACGCCGCCCGAAGTGAGCGCGAACGTTCTCATGAAGCTGAAGAAGGCGGCGGAAGACTACCTCGGCGAGAAGGTCAGCGAGGCGGTCATCACCGTCCCCGCGTACTTCAACGACGCGCAGCGCCAGGCGACGAAAGACGCCGGACGCATTGCCGGCCTCGAGGTGAAGCGCATCGTCAACGAGCCTACGGCCGCGGCCCTCGCCTACGGCCTCGATCGCAAGAAGGACGAGGTCATCGCCGTCTACGACTTCGGCGGCGGCACGTTCGACATCTCGATCCTCGAGGTGGGCGACAACGTCGTCCAGGTCATCTCGACCAACGGCGACACGCACCTCGGCGGCGACGACATCGACAACTTGATCATCGACTGGATGGTCGCGGAGTTCAAGAAGTCGAACGCGGTCGATCTCCGGAACGACAAGATGGCCCTTCAGCGCCTGAAGGAGGCCGGCGAGAAGGCGAAGATCGAGCTCTCGAGCGTGCAAGAGACGGGCATCAACCTGCCATACATCACGGTCGGCTCGGGCGGCCCGATGCACCTCGACATGCGGATCTCACGCTCGAAGCTCGAGCAGATGATCGCGCCGCTGGTCGAGCGCTCGATGGACTCGGTTCGCAAGGCGCTGTCCGACGCCAAGAAGAGCCCCAAAGAGATCGACGAGATCGTCCTCGTCGGCGGGTCGACGCGCGTTCCTCTGGTGCAGGAGACCGTGAAGAAATTCTTCGGGAAGGACCCGCACAAGGGCGTCAACCCGGACGAAGTGGTCGCAGTCGGGGCCGCGGTTCAGGCGGGCGTCCTCTCGGGCGACGTCAAAGACCTGGTGCTCCTCGACGTGACCCCCCTGAGCCTCGGCGTCGAGACGCTCGGCGGCGTGATGACGGCCATGATCCCGCGCAACACGACCATCCCGACGCAGAAGAAAGAGATCTTCTCCACGGCGACAGATAGCCAGCCGAGCGTCGAGATCCACGTGCTCCAGGGCGAGCGCACCGAGGCGCGTTACAACCGCACCCTCGGCAAGTTCCACCTCGAGGGGATCATGCCGGCGCCCCGTGGCGTGCCGAAGGTCGAGGTCACGTTCGACATCGACGCCAACGGCATCCTCAGCGTTCACGCCAAGGACACGGCCACCGGCAAGGATCAGAAGATCACCATCACTGCTAACTCGGGCCTGAGCGAGGCGGAGATCCAGAAGATGGTGAAAGATGCCCAGGAGAACGAGCGCGAAGACAAGGAGCGTCGCGAGCAGATCGAGCGCCGAAACAAGCTCGACAGCCTCTGCTACACGATCGAGAAGACGCTCAACGAGAACAAGGACAAGATCCCGGCTCCAGACCTCACGCTCCTCGAAGGCCTCATCAAAGAGGGCCGCGAGGCCATCGAGAAGCAAGACGACGAGAAGGTTCAGGACGTGTCGGGACGTCTCGAGAAAGAGGCTCATCGCCTCGCCGGCGTCATGTATGGCGCGAACGCGCCCCCTCCCGGCGGATCGAACGGCGGGCCGCCGGGACCGGAGGGTCCGCCCCCGGCCGACAATAAGGGCGGGAAGGACGGCGGCGTCATCGACGCCGAGTTCGAAGAGACCGGCGGCTGATAAGCCCCGAGGTCTCCGAATGAAAGCGGCGGCGTCGTCCTCGGACGATCGCCGCCGTTTTCACGCCCGCGTGGCGCCGCGATCGGTGCCGTGGGCGCGGAGGCGCCCGGAAGCGGAGATTGGCCGCAGAGGCGCAGAGGACGCAGAGGACAGCGGGTTTTGCGCGCGCTGGAGCAGGCGATCGCTAGGCGCGCGTGGGGACGAGATCGTTCGCGATGATCTCGCCGAACGGGCCGGTGAGGTTTCCCCAGGCTCGAGGCCTCTTCCCTTCGAAGTCGACGGTCTCGCCCTGCATGACTCTGGGCCAGATTGCGAGGAACTCGTCGGTGAGCTCGTAGCGCTCGTCGTGCGAGAGGAAGAGCCCGTCGCCCTCTGCTTCCACCGGGTCACCGTCGGTCACGACGTTGATGAGCAGGCGCCCCTCGGAGAGCCTGTCGACGGTGGCCGCCAGACGCGCCGCCGCGGTCGGAGAGGTGATTCCCGGGCGAATGGCGACGAGGAACTTGAGCCGTCGGGTCAAGGGGACCATCGCCGACGCGACGGCCCACGCGTCCTCACACGACCGACCCGTTGGCAGCAGGCAGCACGCCGTCGAACCCCAGCTCGTCGGCCGCCGAAGCGATCTGCCTCAAGTATCCGACCGAGACGGGGCGAGCGCCGCGCGCCGTCCCGAGAAAGCGACCGTCGCCGTGGGTCGGCAGGAACCAGAAGATGTTCATGGCCGGTCCCTCAGCCGCCGTCGTCCGCGGCGTCGATCACACCGGCGTCGATCACACCGGCGTCGACCGAGGCGTCGCTCCCGCCGTCCCTGGTGGCTTCGACGTCGGACGATCCGTCGAGGGTCGAGCCATCGTGGTCGGACGCGTCGGGGGTTGCGTCGGCTGCCGCGTCACCCTCCTTGCCCGCGTCGGGCTTGCCGGTCGTCGCGTCACCGGCCGCGCCATCATGGGCCTTCCCGTCCGCGCTGCCGCCGTCGGCTGGAAGCGGAAGAGAGTTGTCGTCCCCGGTGCACGCGAGGAGCGGGACCGAACCGCCCGCGAAGAGAGCCCCGAACACGAGCGCAAACCGGTTGAACCGCATGAACGTATCTCCTGAACGAAAGACAAAATTCGAAGGAAACGCGCGCCGATCAGTAAACGACCTGGGCGCGCCCGAGGAAGATGTTCTCGGCTTCGCGATGCCCGGCGGCGAGCTCTGGAGCGCTCTTCGCTCCACCCTGGAACTCGGTGTGGTCGTAGTTCACGACCAGCTTTGCGTTGTCCGACCAGTACCAGTTGACGCCAAACGTCTCCTCCGTGGCGCCGCGGACCGACGCCGTGGGCGAGACGTAGTTCGGGAACGCCGAGGGATCGATCGACAGGTGGCCCGCGCGTGCCGCGAGCTCGACGGCGCCGAAGTCGCCGGCCGCCGGAGCGAAGGGCGTCTTGACGTGAACGAAGTCGTACGACGCGTCGGCGCCGAAGAGGACGAACGTCGCCTGCGCCTGGTACGCCGCGTTCGAGAGAACCGCGTTGCCCTTGCCGGCTCGCCCCACCTCTTGATTCGAAACGTAGTATTCGCCGAGGAGGCTGAACGGACCGAGCGCATAGTAGAAATACGCGCCGTAGCGGTTGTGCGGGCCGTTGGCGACCACGGTGTTGGAGTAATCGGGCGTCACTCCCGACGCCGCCGTGATGTACGCGAAGTCCGTGCTCTGGCCCGGCGTCTTGTATGCCGGCGTCGACGTGGGGGTCGCGAAGGCCGGGTTCGTCGGCGTTCCGTAGACCCGGCCGAAGCTCGTCGCACCGCCGACGAAGAGGCGGCCGAGGGTGTCTTTCAACGGCTCGAACGGACGGAAATACGCGCGACCGACGAACTCCTTCTCTCGATCCGAGTCGAGGTCGCCGCTGCCGTTGTCGGGCACGCCGTTGTAGACGCCGGCGGCGTACCCGAAGACGCGCCCGAAGAGGTCGCCGTACACCATCGCGCCGACGTCGCGGTTGGGCGTGAGCAGCGTCGGGAGACCGAACTCCACGAACGACAGGTTCGACGTCGGCTGAAGGCGCTCGAGGCCGAACGTGGGGCGGTACTTCCCGAAGCGGAATCGCAACCCCTCGCCGATTTGCAGACCGAGGAAGGCGTCCTGGAGCACGGTGGTGCCGCCGCCGAAATCGGGGTTCACCAGGAAGCTGACCCCGTAGGGGAGCTTGCCTTCGAGGGACGGCTGCGCGCGGCGGATCAAGAAGGTGTCCGTGTTGACTCGCTGCGTCTCGTCGAACCAGAACCGCCCGTCGGCCTGGACGAGCGCGCGAAAGCGAATCTCGGACTTCTTGTCGGCCGACGTGATCGCGAACCCGCCGGGACCCGCGGCCACGGAGGACGGGTCGCCCGGCCCTCCGCTCGCGGTCGGCGTCGTACGCGCGCCGAGCGGCAGCGCTCCGTTCGCCGTCGGGCCCGAAGGGGCCGGCACCTCGACCGCCGTAGCCGAAGGCACCGTGCCCGTCGCGGCCGGCGCAGGCTCGGGCGGGAGCGTATTCGGGGGAAGGGGGTTCTGCTGAGGACTCGCTTCGTCCGCTCGGGCAGCATGGGCGAGACCGCCGAGAACGACCAGCGACCAGGCTAACGAAGTGGCTATTTTCATCGCGGGGGCATTCATATCGCGGGGGCACTCATTACGTGAGCCATCGCCTCGGGGCAAGCCCTTGTGGGTGTGTCTGAACGTTCTCGAGTTGGGCAGTCAGTTCGAAATGGGAATTACGGCGTCCGCAATCTTCACGGCGTGAGGCAGGAGTCCGAGCGCGAAGAACGTGTCGGCGACCCGCTGCTGGTTCGCGACGACATCCGCGTCGACCGCGCGGAGATCGAAGACGTTGCGCCTGAGCGAATCTTCGACCGCCTCGACCTGCATGCCGATCTTCGGCGCGAGGAGGGTGGCGACGTCGTGCGGGCTCGTGCGGACGTACGCGTCCACGTCGTGGATGGCCCCCTCGATCGCGGCCAGGACGTCGCCGTGGTGGGACGCATAGTCGCGCGTCGACAGGTAGTAGGGCACATTGCCCGCGAGGCCCGTGGCGTCGCGCAGGACCCGCGCGTCGGTCGAGTGCAGCGCGCTCGCCAGGAACGGGTCCCAGATGACCCACGCGTCGACCGCGCCGCTCTCGAACGCGGCTCGCGCGTCCGACGGGGACAGGAATTCGAGCGTCACTTGATCGTAGGGAACGCTCGCCGAGGCCAGAGCCTGGGCGAGGAAGTAGTGAACGTTCGACCCGCGGTTGAGCGCGATCTTCTTTCCCTTCAAGTCCGCGATCGTCTGGAAGGTCGACCCCTTGCGAACGAGGATCACCTCGCCCCGAGGCGAAGGCGGATCGCACGCCACGTAGACGATCGGCGCGTCGCCCGCCTGGGCGAACACGGGGGGCGCCTCGCCCGCGAGACCGAGGTCGATCTTGCCGGCGTGGAGCGCCTCCATGACCGGCGGACCGGAGGGAAACTCCGACCACTCGACCGAGACGTTCGACGCCTTGAGGATCGGCTCGAGCGTTCCGCGCTCTTTGAGGACCAGGAGGACGCCGAACTTCTGGTACCCGATGCGGACGGTCTGCGCCTTCTTGCAGGCCGTCAGCCCGGCGAGGCACGAGAGCGCGAGCGAGGCGGCGAGCACGCGCTGCAAGGCAGGCGTGAAGCGAAGACGACGGATCATGGGCGTTCTAGACTCTTCCTGGATTCTCGCGCGCTTCGTCGCGTATCGCCGAGGCTCGGGGGACGTGCTCGGGGACGGGGTCTCCCGCCAGGTCTGGCGCGACCGGCGCCGTAGCCGGCGGTAGCGACGATGGCGCCGTTCCGAGGATGCGACCCAGGAGCCGCGTCGCCGTGTCGACGAACCGGCTCTCGTGGGGCGCTCGGGGACGGGGAATCGCGATGGTCTCGTCGGCGACGACGACCCCTTCGTCGAGCACGACCACGCGGTCGGCCAGCGCGACCGCCTCCTGGATCTCGTGGGTCACGAGCACCGCCGTGAAGCCGCACGTTTGCCTCTGCCCACTTCCCGAGCAGCGCGTAGACCACGATGCTCGCCACGACGATGTCGGTTCGCATGAACTCGCGAGCTGACATGGCCAGGTAGCCAATGCCGGAATCGGCGCCGATCGTCTCCGCGACGATGAGCGTGAGCCACATGAGCCCGAGGGCGAACCGCAGCCCGACCATCACCGAGGGGATGGCGCCGGGCAGGATGACGCGGCGGAACATCTCGAACCGCGAGAGCTCGAATACGCGCGCCATCTCGACGAGTGCCGGGTCGATCGAACGGACGCCGTGGAAGGTGTTCACGTAGACCGGGAAGAAGACGCCGAGGGCGACGAGGAAGACCTTGGCGCCTTCACCCAGGCCGAACCAGATGATGACCATCGGGATGAGCGCGAGGTGCGGGACGTTTCGCACCATCTGCAGCGTCGTGTCGAACAGGCGTTCGGAAAGCGTCCAGTACCCGTTCGCCACCCCGAGCCCGAACCCGATCGCGCCGCCGATGGCGAAGCCGGCGAACGCTCGGCCGGCGCTGATCAAGAGGTGCTTCAGGAGCTCGCCGCTGCGAACGAGACTCCACGTCGCCATGGCCACGCTGATCGGCGTGGGCAACACGTGCGACGAGATCGCTCCCGACGTGGTCGACCACTGCCAGATGGCGACGAGGAGGACCGGCAACAGCAGCGGCAGCCACTGGCTCCAGCTTCGTCCGTCCGGCCGCATGCGTCCCTAATAACAGATGAAAAGGTATCAAACAAGACAATTGCACAGCTCAGGCAGGCACTGGCTCGCTGCGATGATTCCGTCTTGGCGCGCCCTGCGAGATGCCCTTGTGAGGCTACGTTGTTCGTACTAAGAGACGCTCGTCTGCAACGGGATGGTGCCCCGAGGAGCGATGGAAGAACGGATCATCGAAGCCGACATCGTCGTCGTGGGCGGCGGGAGCGCGGGCTCGACCGCGGCCATCCGCGCGCGGGAGTCGCTCCCGCGAGGGCGCGTGGTTCTCATCGAGAAGGCCCACGTCAAGCGGAGCGGTGCCATCGCCATCGGCATGGACGGCCTGAACAACGCGGTGATCCCCGGGCACGCCACGCCGGAGCAGTACGTCAAGGAGATCACGATGGCCAACGACGGCATCGTGAACCAGCGCGCGGTGCTGGCGTACGCCGAGAGCAGCTTCGCGATGATCCAGGAGCTCGATCGCTGGGGCGTGAAGTTCCAGAAGACCGAGAGCGGCGACTTCGATGTCAAGCAAGTCCACAACAACGGCCGCTACGTCCTCCCCATGCCCGAGGGCTACGATCTCAAGAAGATCCTCACCCGCAAGATCAGGCGCGAGGGCGTGCAGATCGTCAACCGGCTCGCGGCGACGCGCGTGCTCCTCGACGGCGACCGCGCCTGCGGGATCATCGGGGTCGACGTTCGCACGGGCGAGATCGGCGTCGTCCTCGCGAGGGCCGTCATTCTATGTTGCGGCGCGTCGGGGCGGCTCGGTCTGCCGGCGTCGGGATACCTGTACGGCACCTACGAGAATCCCTCGAATGCCGGCGACGGATACTCGATGGCTTACCACGCGGGCGCCGAATTGACCGGCATCGAGTGCTTTCAGATCAACCCGCTCATCAAGGACTACAACGGGCCCGCGTGCGCGTACGTGACCGGTCCTCTCGGCGGGCACACCGTGAACGCGCTCGGGAATCGGTTCATACGGAGCGACTACTGGAGCGGGCAGATGATGCTCGAGTTCCATCGCGAGCTCCACTCCGAGAACGGCCCCGTCTACTTGAAGCTCACGCACCTGGCCCCGGAGACGATCGAGGAGATCGAGCGCGTCTTGCACAGGACCGAGCGCCCGAGCCGCGGTCGATTCCACCTGGGTCGTCGCCAGTCGTACGACGAGAACCTCGTCGAGATGCACGTCTCGGAGATCGGGTTGTGCAGCGGTCACAGCGCGTCCGGTGTCTGGGTCAACGAGCGCGGCGAGACCACGGTGCCCGGCCTCTACGCGGCCGGCGACATGGCGTGCGTTCCGCACAACTATCTCCTCGGGGCGCTCACCTACGGCAAGATCTGCGCTACGAGCGCGCTCGACTTCATCTCTCGGGCCGGGGCGCCGGCCCTCGACGCGGACCAGGTGGCCGCCGAGCGCGCACGCCTTCTGGCGCCCCTCTCCCGCCCGGACGGGATCCCGCATCACCAGTACGAGTACAAGGTCCGACGCCTGGTGAACGACTATCTGCAGCCGCCCAAGACCGCGAATCGCATGAACAAGGGCCTCGAGTACTTCTTGCGCGCGAAGGACGAGCTCGACGAGGTCGGCGCCGCCGGCGCGCACGATCTGATGCGCGTCGCAGAGTGCGGCTTCATTCGCGACTGCGCGGAGATGGCGGCGCGCGCGTCGCTCTATCGCACCGAGAGCCGGTGGGGTCTCTACCATCATCGCCTCGATTTTCCCGAGATGAACGACGACGAGTGGTTCGTGCACGTGAATCTCAAGAAAGGTCCCGACGGCGCGATGGTCCTCTTCAAGCGGCCCGTGGGCGAATACGTCGTTCCCATGAGCCGCGCGGAGCTCTCGGGTTACCGCGACCTTCGAGTCTCGGAGCGCTCGCCACCGCTCGAACCGCCGACCGTTCACGACGGGATGGCCGCCCCCCCATGAAGAGCAAGAAGGTCGAGGATCGCGAAGGGTTCAAGGCCGCCCAGGCGTTGACGGTCGGCCACGCGCAGACGACGCGCGTCTACGACGTGCCCGTCGTGGTCGATCTCTCCAAGTGCATCACGGGCTGCCAGATCTGCATCGATTCGTGCCCCGTCGATTGCCTCGCGGTCAATCCCGAGACCACGAAGGCGCACATGAAATACGACGAGTGTTGGTATTGCCTCGCGTGCGAGCTCGATTGCCCGAAAGACGCCATCACCGTCAAGATTCCCTTCCTGATCCGCTGAGCGAGGAACTCTCGATGGGATCCGCGCGCGACGACCTCTTCATGGCACTCGAGAGCCCCGATCCGGCCGGGCGGCAGCTGGCGCTGATCGCGCTGGAAGACGGCGTGGAGCCGGCGCTGTTCGAGCCGCTCGTCCAGGCCGCGCACGACGTGGATCCGACGGTGCGGCGCCTCGCGGTGGGCATGCTCGAGGAGCTCGGCGATCCCCGGGCCGTCCCGGCCGTGGTCGAGGCGCTCGCCGACCAAGACCAGGGCGTGCACGAGGCGGCACAATCCGCCATTCGCGAGTTCCGTGGTCCCGAGGCCGCGGCGCACCTGCTCGCCGCGGCCCGCCATCCGAGCGCCGCCGTTCGAACGTGGGTCATCGTCGGTCTCCGCGAGCTGAAAGACGCGCGTGCGACCCCCATCTTGTTGCAGGCGCTCGGCGACGAGTCGGCCGAAGTGCGCCGTGCGGCAGTCGTCACCCTGGCCTATCTCCGGTCGCCCGAGGGCCTCGCGGCGCTGGTTCAACGCCTCGGCGACGAGGACGCGGGCGTGCGAAGGCTCGCCGTGGCCGCCCTGGGGAGAGCGTGGTCGCCGGACCGGGCAGCAGCCGCCATCGCTCGACTCGAAGACGAAGACTGGCAAGTTCGGGTCGAGGCTGCGTCGGTGCTCGGCAGCAGCGGCACCGTCGAAGCGACCGCCGCGCTCGTCACGGCGACGCGCGACTCGCACTGGCAGGTCGTCAAGGCCGCGGCAGCCGCGCTGGGCGCGCTGAAGGGCGCCGACGCGGCGCCTGCCCTTCTTCGGCTCCTCGAGAGCGACGTTCCGGACGTTCGACGCTCCGCCGCGCAGGCGCTGGGCGAGCTGCGTACGCGCGAGGCGGGTCCGCGGTTACGCGGATTGCTCGCCGACGCCGATATCGAAGTCCGCAAGGCAGCGGAGCGCGCGCTCGAGAGCCTGTAGTCGCGCGATGCGATAGCGATGCGATACTGTGCGCGCAGTGAAGCGCTCCTACGTCGTCTTCGGCGCGACCGGCGCGCTGATTGTCGTCGGCGCGATCTTCTTCCGGCCTCCGGCGAGCGCCGATGTCCCGCGTCTTCCCGCAGACGACGCCGAGATCCTCGAGCGCCTGCCGATGCGGTCGAGCGATCCGCGCGAGCGCGAACGCCTGCGCCTGCACGATGCCCTGGTGGCGCACCCGGACGACCTGGGCACGGCGCTGACGCTGGCGCGACTCGACATCCAGCTCTCTCGCGCCCGCTCCGATCCGCGGTACCTCGGATACGCCCAGGCGGCCCTCGGGGCCTGGTGGGAGCTCCCGTCGGCCCCGTCCGACGTGCTCGTCTTGCGCGCGACGATTCGCCAGTCTTCGCACGACTTCGACGGCGCGCTCGCTGACCTCGATCGGGTGCTTGCGATCGATCCCGACGACGCGCAGGCGTGGATCACGCGCTCGGTCGTTCTCGCCGTGCGGGGCCGCTACGAGGAGGCCAAGGCGAGCTGCCAGCCTCTGGCTCGCCTGGCGCCCGAGCTCGTCTTCACGGTCTGCGAGACGTCGATCGACGCCGTGAGCGGCTCGGCAGGGCCGGCCTACGACCGGCTCTCCATGTCGATCCGACGGTCGCGCCGGGTCTCGGCGAACGAGGACGCGGACGAGAGGGAATGGGCGTCCTCGACGCTCGGCGAGATCGCGCTCCGGCGCGGCCGCGACGACGACGCCGAGAGCGCGTTCTCGGCCGCGCTCGCGATCGATCCCGACGACGCGTACGTACTGGCCGCCTATGCCGACCTGCTCATCGATCGGGGCCGACCGGCCGAGGCGATGAAGCTCGTGGCGGGACGCACCGACAACGATGGCCTCCTATTGCGCCTCGCGCTCGCCGAGGCGAAGGCCCACGCTCCGGCGGCCGCGACCCATTCGGAGATGCTTGGCGCCCGCTTCGAAGCGAGCCACCTTCGGGGCGACACGGTGCACCGGCGCGAAGAGGCGCGCTTCGAGCTCGAGCTGAAGGGCGATGCGCGCGCCGCGCTGGCGCTCGCGCGCGCGAACTGGGACGTGCAGCGCGAGCCCTGGGACGTGCGCGTCTTGCTCGCATCGGCGGTCGCCGCGGGCGAGCCCGGCACGGCGGCCCCGGCCCTCGCGTTCCTCGACGAGCACCACCTCGAAGACCCTCGCATTCGAGCCCTCGCCGCCCGCCTACGAGGCGGGGCGCCGTGAAGCGGCGAGAGGGAGCGCGACGCGCGATCGCGCTGCTGGCGTTTGCGCTCGTGGCGCTGGTCGCCTGGCCCGCGCACGCGCACAAGCCGAGCGACAGCTACCTGACCCTCGTGGCCGTCGGCTCGCGGATCGACGTCCGCTGGGACATCGCTCTCCGCGACCTCGACAACGTGATGGCCCTCGATCGCGACGCGAACGGGACGATCACCTGGGGCGAGCTCCGCGCGCGACGGGACGACGTGACCGCGCTCGCCCGTGAGCGCCTGACGGTTCGCTCCGGCGACGACGCCTGCCCGTTGAACGCGACCCGCCTCGAGGTCGCCGATCACTCGGACGGCGCGTACGCGGTCCTGCGGTTCGATGCGGTCTGCCCGTCGGAGCCGCGCGCGCTCGACGTCGACTACGAGCTCTTCTTCGACGTCGATCCCCAGCACCACGGGATCGCGCGAATCGACGACGGGGCCGGCACCCGCACCGCGATCTTCACGTTCGCCGACCGCCGTCAGCGCTTCGAGCGGTCGACACTCGGTCGCGCCCACCAGCTCGGGGCGGCCATCCGGCTCGGGATCGGACACATCTTCTCCGGCATCGACCACTTGCTCTTCTTGATCGCGCTCCTTCTGCCCTCGGTGCTGGTGCGCAAGGGCGACCGGCGCGGGTGGGAGCCCGTCGGCCGATGGCGCCCCGCGCTGATGGACGTCCTCAAGATCGTGACCGCGTTCACCGTCGCCCACTCGATCACGCTCTCGCTGTCCGCTCTCGGCGTCCTCAGGCTCCCGAGTCGGTTCGTCGAGTCGGGGATCGCCGCGTCGGTCGTGCTCGCCGCGATCAACAACGTCGTCCCCATTCTCGAAGAAGACCGTTGGACGGCGGCCTTCGCGCTCGGGCTCCTCCACGGCTTCGGCTTCAGCGCGACCCTGATGGACCTCGGGCTGCCGCGCCAGAACCTCGTGGTCACGCTCTTCGGCTTCAACGTCGGCGTCGAGCTCGGGCAGATGTGCGTCGTCGCGGTGTTTCTGCCGCTCGCGTACCTCGTGCGTCGGACCGTGGCCTACCGGCGGGTCGCGCTGCTCGGCGGCTCCGTGGCGATCGCAGGGGTGGCGACCGTATGGTTGATCGAGCGAGCCTTTGCGCTCAAGGTCTTCTGACCGGCGCGGCCCGCTCAGATTGCCCCGCTCAGATTGCCCCGTTCACATCGCGAGGAACGCCGCGACGAGCTTCTTCTTCAGCGCCGTGGTCGCGTCGTCGTCTTTCAGCTGCACGATGGCCAGCGTGCCGGCCTTGTGGCTCCAGACGTCGCGCACCGTCACGTGCGACAAGATCGTCTTCGAGAGGTCGCGTCCGGCCGTGGCCGCCGCCGCGTCCGCGTACTCGCAGGCGCTCAGTGCGAAGGCCCCGTCGAGCGTGTAGCCGCCGAGGCAGTAGCTGGCCTTGTAGGTGTCGCCGAGCGACTGCTGCCTGGTGGGGACGCTCTCTCCGGCCTTCTCGAGCGTGGCGAGCACTTCTTCGGCCGTGGGTTGCACCTTCGGGCGATCGCGGGCCTCGCGGGCGAGCCGCCCGATCAACCCGTCGAGGGGAACCGCGGGCGCCTCGAACGAGCTGGCCGGCGCCTCTGACGACGGCGCCGACCCCGTCGCCGCCGCAGACGAGGCCGGCGGGTGGGAGGAAGGCGAGGAAGCGGGGACCGAAGAAAGGGGGGCTGAAGAAAGGGGGGCTGGCGGTGAATCCGTGGAGGAGGACTTCTTGTCGCACGCGGCCGAAGCCGGCGAACCGAGCACGAAAATCACGGTCAGGGCCGCTTGTGGCGAAAATGGCCACGACGTCAGTGTGGAGCTCTTCATTTTAATCCGAATCCAAAGACCACCGTGACACGTACGTTGGCGACGACCCTAGTTCCCCGCGAGGGAGCCTTTGCAAAATTAGGAGGATGACCATGAGGATGCAACGAGCAATCACTGCTCTTTCGGTGGGGGTGCTCCTCGCGCTTCCAGGGGCAGCGCTGGCGTCGAGCCATAGAGAAGCGCCGTTCGTCACGAAGAACCCGAAGGTCGACGGGACCGATCTCTATGCGTTCAGCAGCTACGAGTCGGGTCGTACCGGGTTCGTCACGTTGATCGCGGACTATCTGCCGCTCCAGGACGCGTACGGCGGGCCGAACTACTTCGAGCTCGATCCCACCGCGCTCTACGAGATTCACATCGACAACACGGGCGACGGAGTCGAAGACCTCACCTTTCAGTTCCAGTTCCAGCACACGCTCGGGAACAACATGAAGGGGTTGTCGCTCGCCATCGGGTATGCCGACGGCGGCCCCACGCAAGACATCGCCGTTCCGTTCCTGAACCTCGGCGACGTGAGCAAGGCGGGGACCCTGAACGTCACGGAGTCGTACACCGTGAACGTCGTCCCGGGCCCGCGCCGCTCCGGCACTCCGGCTCCGGTGAAGGCCGTCGGGGGCCCGAACGCCGCGGTGGTCGCGGGCGCGACGACCTTCTTCAAGCCGACCGACAACATCGGCGTCAAGTCGTTCCCCGGGGGCTACGCCGCCTACGCGAGCAGCTTCGTTTACCCGATCAACATTCCGAACTGCCCGACGCCGGGCAAGATGTTCGTCGGCCAGCGCGCGGAGCCCTTCGCGGTGAACCTGGGGCCCGTGTTCGATCTCATCGACGCGCCTGCGATGGTCATCACCCACGGCGACACGAGCGCGAACGCCGTACCGAATCCGCTGGCGAAGAAGAACGTCACGTCGCTCGAACTCGAGGTTCCGGCCTCGTGTCTCATCAAGGCAGGGCAGCCGGTCATCGGGGTCTGGACGACGGCCAGCATGAGGCAGGCGCGGGTGCTCAACCCGGGCGCGACCTACACCGTTCCTTCGGTCGAAGGCGGCGCGTGGACGCAGGTGTCGCGCCTCGGCGCGCCGCTCGTCAATGAAGTGGTCATCGGCCTCCCCGACAAGGACCGCTGGAACGCCAGCGAGCCGAAGGACGACGCGCAGTTCGCCAGGTACGTGACGAACCCGACGCTTCCCGCCGTCATCGACGTGCTCTTCGGGCCGGGCCTCGCGCCGCAGCTCTTCCCGCGGGCGGATCTCGTCGAGGCGTTCCTCACCGGCGTTCCCGGCGTCAACGCGTTCCCGACGACGGACGCCGGCCCCCCTCCGGCGACCTGCGAAGAGCTCCGCCTGAATACGGCCATTGCGCCGACCGCGGCAGCGACGCAGAACTATCTCGGCGCGGCGGGTTGCTTCGTCGACGGCACGCTCACCACGACCAACAACGCGGCGTGCGATCCGGCAGGCTTCCCCAACGGCCGACGCCCCGGCGACGACGTGGTCGACATCGCGCTCGACGTGATGGAGGGGTACCTCCTCGGCACGTCGAAGACGATCGGCACCACCACGCAAAAGGCCGCGCCGGCGGCGGGCATCCCCTTCACGGATGCCGTTCAGCAGATGGCCAGCCAGTTCGACGTCACGTTCCCTTACCTGAAGACGCCGACGTCCGGCGCCAACGGGGACGGGACGTGAGGAGGCCTTCATGAGAGCGCTCCTCAGCGGCTTGCTCGCGCCGGTTCTCGCCGGGGCGATGCTCATGGCCTGCGGCAACGGCGACGACAACAACGGCGCCGCTCGGGGGATCGACGCCGGCAGCGACGCGGAACCGCCGATCCCCGATGGGTCTTTTCCGCCAGTCAACGACGGCGGCAAGGGCCCGGCGACCGACGCGAGCGACGGCGGGTGCAACTTCGCCACGTTCGTGAAGGGACTCATCGCGAACGACACGACGGCGAGCGCACTCCCGTCGACCGATCTCGGCCAGAGCTGCAAAGACAACCAGGACCAGGCCGAGTTCCAGTCGCTGTTTCCGTGAGCCGGCGGCGGCCCTGCTCGGTCACGAATCGCGCGCGGCAGCCCGGGAAATCGAGCCGCCGTGCTTCGCGCGCGGGTCGCTGGAACGACCTTTGCTCAGGATCGACGTGCAACCTGGCCCCAACTGGCTGGAGCGCATGGAGGAATCGTCATGGCTGCAAAGAAATCGTCCGGTCGAAAGTACGGCAGAGGCGCGAGCTCGAAGGTGGAGAAGACGATGAAGGAGCGCAACGAGGGAACGCTCCGCTCCGGGTCGTCGGGCAAGCGAGTCACGAGCCGCAAGCAGGCGATCGCCATCGGCCTGTCCGAGGCCCGTCGTGCAGGGAAGAAGGTCCCCAAGAAGCCGAGCGCCAAGCGCAAGAGCGCCAAGCGCACGACGCCGAAGAGCAGCACGAGCAGGTAGAGCGAGGCGCCGACGGCGAGGGGCTGACCCCCGGCTCCGAGGACAGCGAGAGCGCGCCCGCGGCGCCGTTCGGCTACGCTCGCGCTCTCTTGCGCAGCGGCGCCGCTTCCGTGACGGCTCTGGCCGTTCTGGCCATCGGTGGGGCGAGCGTCCCGGCGGTCGCGCAGGTGCGCGACCTCCGGTGGGATCACGTCGCGGACCCCGTGGCCGTCGGCGTCGGTGGGATCGCGTGGCTCACGAGCGAGCTTCTCAAGTCGACGCTCGTCCCCTCCGCTTGCCGCTGGTGCGACGTCGACGGCCTCGACCTCGGCGTGCGGAACGCGCTCAGGTGGCAATCGACGTCGGCGGCGGGGACCGCGAGCAGCGTGATCGCGTTCGGACTCGCGCCCATCGCCGCCGCGCTGACCCTGGGGCTCGCGGCCGATCACGATCACGCCTTCCGCCGCGACATCGTGGGCGACGTGGTCATCGTCGGCGAAGCCACCGTGCTCGCCATGGACCTCGATCAGCTCACGAAGTTCGTGGTCGCGCGCGCGCGCCCGTTTGCGCGCGCGCTCGGCCCCGACGAGCGAAGTCACCGCGCGGATCCGGACGACGACCTGTCGTTCTTCTCGGGTCACACGACCGCCACCTTCGCGCTGGCGGCTGCCGCCGGGACGGTCGCCACGATGCGCGGCTACCGGTGGGCGCCGGCGACGTGGATCGCGGGTGGGACCCTAGCGACCGCAACCGGCTATCTGCGCATCGCGGCTGACAAGCACTGGCTCACCGACGTCTTGACCGGAATGATCGTCGGCACGGCAGTCGGCGTCCTCGTGCCCGTCGCCTTCCACTCGCCTCGCGGCATGCCCGCGGGCACGGACGCCGGCGCTGTCTCGCCGTCGCGTGCGGGGGCGCCCGTCACGGCGTCGCTGTCGTTCGCCTGGTAGCGTGCGTGGCCCGCGTGCGGGCATCTCGTACGACTCCCGAAACATTCGCGGTCGCCGACAGAAACGTCCCACGCTGCCTCTCGGGCCGCTTCTTGCGTACTCGCCCGGTCGTCGCTACGAGGGATCGACACGATGCAAAAGCTCGCCGAGGGCGTCCACGCGTTTCACTCGCAATACTTTGCGACCCATCGCGCCCTCTTTCGTCGCCTCGCCGAGCGCGGTCAACACCCCGAGACCCTCTTCATCACGTGCTCGGATTCGCGCGTGGTGCCGAACCTCATCACGAGCACCGAGCCGGGCGAGCTGTTCATCGTCCGCAACGTCGGCAACATCGTCCCCGACGTCACGCTGCCCGGCGGCACGGCGGCGGCCATCGAGTACGCCGTCGAGTACCTGTGCGTCGAGAACGTGATCATCTGCGGACACACCGACTGCGGCGCCATCGAGGCCGCGCTCAAGCCGGAGATGCTCGAGCGCATGCCGCTCGTCAAGAAGTGGCTCGCGCAGACCGAGCGCCTCCGCGCCATCGTCGCCGAGCGCTACGGGCACCTCGAGGGGCCGGAGAAGTTCGTGGCCACCGTCGAAGAGAACGTGCTCGTGCAGCTCGAGAACCTCCGCGCCTTCCCCTTCGTCGCCAAGCGCATGGAGAAGGGCGAGCTCAAGATCAGCGGCTGGGTCTTCCAGATCGCGACAGGCGACGTCTTCGAATACGACCCGGCGGTCGGTCAGTTCGCGCCCATCGGGCGCCCCTCGATCAAGCCGCTGGCACCCGTCTCGGCGCGCTGACCGGGCTGGCGTCGTCTCCCGGAACCGCGGCGCTGGCGTCGTCGCCCGCGGGCGATGTCGAGGTATCGGCGGTTTCGTCGCTGGACGGGGCAGACGCCCGCGACTTTTCAGAAGGTGGCGAGCCACGCCTGACGCGAATGACGCGAGGCGAAAGAGTCGCCGCGATCGTGGGTTCACCCGCCACTCGGGGCCCGCATCCGGCATCGGAGGATCGAGGACGAGCTCGCCCATGACGCCGATTCGCGAACAGACCGTACTCGTCACCGGAGCGACCGACGGATTGGGCACGGGGGTCGCCCTCGATCTGGCGCGCCGCGGGGCCACCGTGCTCGTGCACGGGCGCGACGCCGGACGGATCGCGCGCACGGTAGACGAAGTGAAGCGGGCGAGCCGTGGCGGCGCCGTGCGCTCGTACAAGGCGGACTTCGCTTCGCTTGCGGAAGTGAGGGCGATGGCCGCCGAGCTCGTCGCGAACGAACCGCGGCTCGACGCGCTCGTGAACAACGCCGGCATCGGCACGACCGTGCCCGGTGGCCCCGCCCGTCAGGAGAGCGCCGACGGGCACGAGCTCCGGTTCGCGGTGAACTACCTCGCGCCGTATCTCTTGACGCGGCTCCTCTTGCCGAAGCTCCGGAGCTCGGCGCCCGCGCGCGTCGTCAACGTGAGCTCGGCGGGCCAGATGTCGCTCGACGTCGACGACGTGATGCTCCACCGCGGGTATACCGGCGTGCGCGCGTACTGTCAGAGCAAGCTCGCGCAGATCCTCTTCACGATCGACCTCGCCGACGAGCTCCGCGTGGCACGGGTCACCGTGAACGCGCTTCACCCGGCGACGTACATGCCCACGAAGATCGTCGAGTCGCCCACGAGCAGCCTGAAAGAGGGCGTCGACGCCACCGTGCGCCTCGTCGTGGAGCCCGCGCTCGACGCGGTGTCGGGCCAGTATTTCGACGGGACGCGCGAGACGAGGGCGAACGGGCAGGCTTACGACAAGGTGGCGAGGCAAAAGCTGCGCGCGCTCTCGGCCGCCCTCGCCGGCGTCGACGGGTGAGCGACGAGGCGGGCATCGATGCGCTCGGCGATGTTGAACGACACGCCAGACTCGGCATCTATCCTGACGCAGGGGGGGCCCGGTGAACGTCGCATCCCGACTCTGCCCAGGTTGGAGGCGGCGGACGGGTATTTTTATGGTCTACGGGTCCA
>OBLW0100000434.1_pt1 | contig 36156 bp, 32 predicted proteins | sample 1520161 | NCBI WGS metagenome assembly OBLW01 (sample SAMEA3539309, study PRJEB22396) | soil metagenome | biome: tundra; feature: field; material: soil | place: USA | collected 2010-05 | depth 0.15 m
GGTCGGTGCGACCCTTCAGGCGCTAACGTAAGGGTTGTAATCCTAAGCGTAGCCTAAGAATCTTCGCCCTTCAGGGCGGAGAGGTTCAATTCGTTTTGGAAACCAGGGGATGGGGAGCACAGCAGCAGCAGCGCATTCCATCCCGATCCTTAGATTAGTGGAGAGACCTCTGAGGTCATCGCTGCTCCTTTACCCGATCTCTCTCCTTTGAAGTAACTTCAGTAACCTTCCTGCAATCTCACAAGTAACTTCTCAGCATTTTTTGTGGCACCTAAGGGCCATTCTCCGGGGCCCTCATTTACGTTAGTACTAGTACAGGTGGCCACTCTTGCCGCTGACTAAAGTTATGCTGACAAAATGGCTTGGCACGATCTGCAATCCCAGGATAGCGCTTCTCTTGGTAATTGCCGGCTGTTGCAGCCCGGCATTCGCGCAGGAAGTCTCTTACGCTCTGCTTCAGCCAGCATCGATGGAACCGATTCCCATGACACCGATTCCTATGACGACATCGGTTCCGACGGTAAACATCCCGGAGGCGTCCAACCATCGATTTTGGGATCGTGAGAATAGCTTCCTGTTTGCGACGAGCATCGCATTCAGTGCCGCTGATTTTGTTATAACCCGGAACAATCTGCGTAGCGGCGGCCAGGAACTAAACCCCGTCACTCGTCTATTCGCCGGCAGCACTGCGGGCTTGGCTGTGAATTTTGCCGGGGAGAGCGTTGGCGTTGTCGGGCTCAGCTATTTCTTGCACAAAACCGGACATCACAAGCTCGAGCGAGCGGTCCCAATGCTGAATATCGGATCCTCGGCAGCGGCTGTGACGTTCGATCTTGCCCGTCGATAGAATCTCTTAATCAAAGACCTTTCAGGGCGAAATTCCCTGTTGCTCGTCGCCACGGCGTGCCATCCATAAGAGCAAAAATATCGCCGCCAGAGCGATGAGAAAGTAGATGATCCCTCCCTGACGATGAAGTCTTCCAGTCAGGAAACTTGGATCGACGCGCGTTCCCAGCATTCCCAAGACAAAGATCCGAAGCCCATTCTTGACGACCGATAGAGGGATCGCTACCGCAATCACCAAAGCCTTCCGCCACGGTGAGCGCACAAGCATCTGGGCAAGAACCATGGTTGTTACCACCAACATCAGGCTTGAACGGATGCTGCTGCACTCTCGGGCAACTTCAATTGTTAAGCCCGGAATGGTAATTAGCATTCCATCCTGCGTTACCGGCACTCTCACGGCTGCGAAAAGCAGATGGGCTGATGCGGCAGAACCGGCCTGCAGCAGCCTTACGATGGGATCCAGCACGACCTCCGGCAGAGGAACGATCCAGAACAAAAAACAAAGGGGAAAGAGAGCGCGCTTAAAAGAGCGCACGCCAAACGAGAGAATAAAGGAGCCGATCCACCATGCCACCAGCGCCAGCATACGCACCGAAAGTTGCTCATCCGGACGCAGGGAAACAAGACTCAGTTTCGCCACCGCAGTCATCAGAGCAGCCGAGGCAAGCAAGATTGCGCCCAAGCTCAAGCTGAATGTCGTGGATGCTTCGGGTAACTTCCAATCGAGAAAAATCAACGCCACGCTGACTGGAATGATGAGCAAGATGTGTGTGTATTGATCGTCGTGGAGAGCCAGCGCGAATGAAGAGATCAGGGGACCAAACCAAATCGCCAGAGAAATCGCGAAAAGGATCGAAAACAGTAGCAGCGGCGACAGTCCAGGGACGGATGCTCGATTGGTTGTGCTCGGCACAAGGTAATGGTACGTCAGCAAATCATCCAACTGCAGAATCAATTGCGGCGAAGTCCAAATCGGCTTCTCAAATGATTAAGAAAAGCTCCTCCAGCCGCGTCGAACTGTAACCTAACCTATTTCTCCTCGGTGGGTACTCGGCATAGTGGCGGAGAGACCTCGGACTGTATTCTCGGCTTCGGCTTGCTCATTGGAATTTCAGCGTGCGCCCCTTTCGAGGGAACGCTCACCTTTCTTTCCGCGCTGATCGCCAGCACTTTGTAATTGTATTTCTTGCCGTTTTCGACCAGGTCATCAGTACAGGTTGTTTTGGGAAAGGGACGAATATTGACTCGCTGCAGCGGCTGATTCTTGCCTTGCAGGCTGCGATAAATGCAATATCCCACAGCGTCAGCGTGCTTGCGATCAGAAACGCTGGCTGTCCACGAGAGAATCACTCTATGCTCCGGCTTTTCAGTAGGCATCTGCACATCGACCCCGCCGCTAAGGGGACACTCCAAAACCTGGGTGGTGGAAGAATTTGCGGTTGACCTCGACTGCGGAAGCGTTCCCGGCTGCGTCCGAGTTACGGCCTCGCTGGAGGCACCTGGCGTTCGGTCACAGCCGCTATGCAACAGCACACCGGCAAGAATAAAAAGCGAGGCCAGCGCAAGCCGCGCTCCCGCAGAGGATCCTATCCAATTCGCCAGGCTCGGATATCGCCCTGTGGCCATAGCCAAGTGTCTCACCAAATTGTTCAGGTATTCTCAACTTATCCAAATTATCCAAACAATTTGTTCGCCCGGTTCGCACACGAGTTCCGACAGTCTCCTCAACTCTATTCGTGAGAAAACGCGTCGTTCACGTAACGACTAAGGATCGCCGCAAGGCTTTCGAAGTGGGTCGTAACCATGTTGAGGTGACTTCCTGGCACGGTCTCGACTTCGAGTGAGGCGGCTAAATTAGCCCAAACGGGAACCGGATCACCCGGAAAGTACGAGTCGCTTTCACTCTTAACAAACTTTATTTTTCCAGGGTAAGGCTGCGGTCGATAACGCGCCAAAGCCACGTAGGCTTTTTTCTGGACTTGCAATGTTGTCCTTGCCAGCGACAAGCGAGGCGCTTCGGGAAGACGCGAGCCGCTGTGATTTTGCGCGATACGCATTCGATGTTTAAGCCCTGCAATGAAGTATGAAATTGCGCCCTTGATCGGCTTCTGCCTCATTTCGGAAATGTGGCGTGTTGTCCGCTGCACACCAAGCCGCAGACGCTGGCCCGCGGACATAAAGCGGGGATGAGGGTAGGCATCGACCAGCACCAGGAGCCCAACATTCTTCCCTGTCTCCAACAGCCGCTGGGCCATCTCCAGAGCCACCAGGCCGCCAAACGAATAACCGATCAGGATATAAGGGCCTTCCCGTTGCACGTCGTTCAGTGCGCCAAGATAGAACTGCGCCATATCCTCGATGCAGTCAAACGGTTCCTCCCTCCCATCAATACCCTTGGCCTGAATTCCGTAGATCGGATGGTACGTCTGAATGTGTTTCGCGAGTTGGGAGAACCGGGCGCGGCCGCCTAGTCCATGGGCCATAAGAATCGGCGGCTTTACACTCCCCGCCTTCAGGCGAATGAAGGGCGAGAACCGCGGAAGCGTGGCCTGCTCCAACAAAGAGGCGAGGCTCGCGATCGTCGGAGCGTGGAATATCGTGGAGCTCGGTAACTCCCGGCCACACTCTCGCTGGATGTCTCGAAACAACAGGTCTGCGGAGTGAACATTGCCCCCGGCATCGAAGAAATTATCATTGATCCCAATGCCAGGCCGCTCGAGCACGCGCTGCCAGATCGGGATCAGCATCTCGACGGTAGTGGACGCCGTTGCAGAACCCGCGCCACAACCTGATCCTGACGAATCAAAGAGAGCCATGGAAGACAACCTGTGCCGTGTCGCTTAATCATACGATGGGGAGCGATGCGGAGAGCGTATAGGAGGCCACCAGTTATAACCAAAGTTACCTGCCCTGCTTGTGCCTAGGTGCGTCCACTCCTCCCGTTTCTAAGCGCCGTAGCCTGGCTATTTCATTGCTTCATCCCAATCCATGCCACCTCGGGTCAGGAGCGCGGCACCGTCTTCCTCGAGAATCCAGCGCTGCTTCACCAGTATATCGACCGCCTTCCCGTACCGGCTGAGATAGTTCTCGCGGCTGGGGTAGCGTTCTGCGATCGATGGACGCGGATCGCCCGTCTTCTCACGTTCGGACGCGGTCCTCGGGAACGGCAGGTAGGAACCCTCAAACGACACGCGCTGTGTGGGTGCCCCGATCGAAGGGTCGCGCAGGTTCCACCCTGTATAGGTCGCCAGCGGAAGCGAAATTTCGGGCAGATGAACGCCTGCGATCTCGTTGCCGTCGCGATCGACCTGCGGAACCAGCACCGGAAAAGGTTCTGCTACTTGCGGAGGCTGTTTGCTGACAACGCCACGAGTCCACTCGGGCCCGAAGTCCAGCCGGTAAGCCAGGTTCGCCTCATACGGCTGGTTGACATGGGGAATGGCGGGGAATGAGTAATCCTCCATCGGCACCAGCGTGCGGTCTGCGATTTTCGGATAGCTGCTTTCCGGCGGGGCGGTGCCGCTGCGAACCCAGGCATCCATGTTCGCGACCATGGCGCGCCAAAAATACCTGACCGGCAGCGGGGTCTGGGGTTGCTGTCCACGCAGATCCCCCGTAGCCCGCGCCGGCGGAAACGGTCCCGAAAAATGCTGCAATCCTGTGAAGTAATAAATGCGGACATTCGAGGAAATCGCTGCATCACTCTTGCCATCCGCGGTGATGTGAATCAGCGAAGCTGCCCTCCCCCAGTATTCGTAAGAGGTATTGGAAAGAAAAATCCGCGGCACCACCTTGTCTGCCGCGGCGCGATCAAGCAAACCTTTCTTTTCCCCGGTGAGCGGATCCGACTCCGCTTGGTCAGTAAAGGGAAAAATATCCGTTGGAAAGAAGATGGAAGAGGTAGGCTGCGCATCCCGCGAGGGCTGGGCAAAACGGAAGTTGAAGCTGCCGCGACCTGCTCCGGCGACGTGCGCCAGCACGCCGTCCAAGGCCATCCTTCCTTCTTCGTCCGCATTGAATCCCTGATAGAGGAAATCCCGCAGAAAGCGACCGTTCTGCGAGATACCTTCCCCGTACACTCGCACGGCAGGAACGATTGCGTCCGGAGCATGCTTGGCGTAAGCGACGAAGTCGCGCACCGCCGCAAAACCCAAACCGGCAACCACCGGATCGCGGACCACATAAATGTATTCGTAAATCTTTCCCGGCTGAAAACTTCCGTTGAGATGAATGTACCGGTCGCCCTTTTCGATCCTACCGTCAACCGTGTGCGCGAACTGCCACTCCGATTGCGGAATCAGTGTGCGCTTCCCTTCCCGTGTATCGCGCACGGTGAGCACATTCCGTGGATCCTCCGGATCGGCCACAGGATACTCGCTGCCGCCGATGATGCCCAGGATGAGATGGCCAAGCGGAATCTCGTCCATTACCTTCGAAGGCATCAGGTCGCCGCGCAGCAAGCCATGGATCGTCTGTCCATTTTCTTTGGCGATGGGCGCGTACAAACGCAATGCGTCCTCGCCGGTGGCATCCCATTGCCATCCCAGCGAAACAATGCTGTAACCGTTGCGCAGCAGCCATGCATCACCGGCATCACTAGCAGCGTTCCAGTCTCCCCCATCGATCAGGCCAACTATGCGTCCCCGGCCACGGTTTGGGTTCTCCAGCAAGAGCGAACCGTTGCCCTTGCCGGGATCTTTTGGGCGCAGCGCCATGAAATCAGCGGAGAACTCGACCTCACCATTTTTGAGGTTTACCGCGTTCTCCAGATCGACGATGCCCCGATTATGGGGATTCGCGATTGCCGCTGAGAAGAAGACACGCCCGGTGATGCGCTCATAGCCGCCAACGCTGCCGAATGGCTTACCCTGCAAAACATCCTGTCGCGAGACGATCTCCACCCGAATAACCCGGGCGTTGAGCAGCAAGGCACTAGAGCTAAACATCAAAAAGACAAACAAGCAAACAAACCACCCACGAGGCCGCATGCGCGGAAGAATAGCAGATCGGGGAGCGCGCAAGGTTCAGGGCTGGAGCATCGAGCAAGTCTGCAATGGTTACGGTCGGGAGGATGATATCTTTAATTGTTATCAGTTTTAAAGGAGCCAATGAAGAGCTGCCGCCAATTCTATATCGATGGGAAATGGGTCGACCCGGCCGAAGTCCGCGACTTCACGGTCATCAGCCCCGCAAGTGAAGAAGCAATCGCGACTATCTCGCTTGGCAGCGCAACGGACGTCGACCGAGCGGTTGCTGCCGCCAAACGCGCCTTCGAGTCATATTCTGAGACAAGTCCGGATGAGCGCTTAAGAATTCTGCGACGCATCATTGAGGTCTATCAGTCAAAGCTGGAGCAGATGGCCGAGACCATTTCGCAAGAGATGGGCTGTCCCCTATCCCTAGCCCGCAAGGCGCAAGCTCCGGCAGGACTCGCACACTTGATGGAAATCGTGCGAGTGCTGGAACACTTCAAGTTCGAAGAAGCCAAGGGCTCGACTGTCATGCGAAAAGAGCCTATCGGAGTGTGTGGACTTATCACCCCGTGGAACTGGCCGATGAACCAGATCGCCACCAAAGTGGCACCGGCACTCGCGGCGGGGTGCACGATGGTTCTCAAGCCCAGTGAACTCGCGCCTTTATCCGCTTATTTGTTTACGCAAATCCTCGATGAGGCTGCAGTCCCGGCCGGTGTTTTCAACATGGTGAATGGGGATGGCCCCACGGTTGGCGCTGCAATCGCATCTCATCCTGACGTGGCAATGGTCTCGTTTACGGGGTCAACGCGGGCCGGTGTGGCAGTTGCGGTAGCGGCTGCACCCACGGTGAAGCGAGTTACGCAGGAACTCGGCGGCAAGTCTGCGAACATCATTCTGGATGATGCCGACTTCGAGAAGGCGGTCCAACTAGGGGTACAGGAATGCTTCCGCAACAGTGGACAATCCTGCAACGCTCCGACGCGCATGCTCGTTCCCCGCTCCCGAATGGACGATGCAGTGGTCGCGGCGAAGAAAGCAGCCGACACTACCAGAGTTGGGGATCCATCTTCAGAAGACACCAGCCTTGGACCGTTGGCCAGCAAGGCTCAGTTTGAAAAAGTACAGCGGCTGATCAACCAGGGCATTACCGAGGGCGCAACCTTGCTTGCCGGTGGACTCGGACGCCCCGACGGCATCAACAAAGGCTACTTCGTGAAGCCCACGGTGTTCGGCGATGTGAGCAATGATATGACCATCGCTCGTGAAGAGATCTTCGGACCTGTCCTCTGCATCATTCCCTATCAGGACGAAAATGACGCAGTCCGAATCGCGAACGATACGCCCTATGGCTTGTCGGCTTTTGTAAGTTCAGGGGACCGGGAACGGGCACGCTCGGTGGCGAAGCGCATTCGATCGGGAAATGTCCACATCAACAGTGCCCGAATCGACTTTGGCAGCTGTTTTGGAGGCTACAAACAGTCGGGTAACGGCCGAGAGTGGGGCGAAGCGGGGCTCGAAGAATTCCTTGAACTGAAAGCCATTTTCGGTTATGAATCGAACAGATAAGGTTGAAATCGAGAACGTGTAAGAGGGAGGATTCGATTGCCGCTCGGAACCGGCTGGTCAAAGACGTGGACATTCTTCGAGGACAGTTGGCAGGAGGGGAATATTGGGATCATGGGTCCCCGCACCCACGCCGCCTGGCTTTGTTCGATGGTATTCGACGGCGCCCGTGCATTTGAAGGGGTCACGCCCGATCTTGATCTTCACTGCGCACGCGTCAATGATTCCGCAAAAAAGCTCTACCTCAAGCCGACGGTCGCCCCTGAGGAATGGATAAGGCTGGCGCGGGAAGGAATAGCCAAGTTCGATAAGGACGCAGCGCTCTACATTCGACCGATGTATTGGGCGGATAAAGAAGGACCGTGGGTTCAGGCTCATGATCCCACATCCACGCAGTGGTGCCTCTCAATCTACGAAGCGCCGATGCGCGTGCCAAAGGGCTTCTCGATCACCTTGTCGCCCTATCGCCGGCCTACCATTGAGACCATGCCGGTTGATGCCAAGGCCGGGTGTCTCTATCCGAACAATTCCCGTTCTCTTTTCGAGGCCCATGACAGGGGCTTCGACAATGCGATCGTGTGTGACATGCTGGGCAACGTGGCCGAGCTCGCCACGTCGAATGTGTTCATGGCAAAAGATGGCGTGGTGTTTACTCCCATCGCGAATGGAACATTTCTCGCGGGCATCACCCGACAAAGGGTGATCGGACTCCTGCGAAAGGCCGGCGTATCGGTCATCGAGAAGACTCTCACCTACCAGGATTTTGAGAAGGCAGACGAGATTTTTGCGACGGGAAATTATTCCAAAGTTGTTCCGGCAACTCGTATCAGCGATCGCACTCTTCCCTTCGGTCCGATCTACACCAAGGCTCGAGAACTCTACTGGGCCTTCGCACATTCGTGAGCGCGGAATCCAGGTCAAAACTTTCAGATTGAATGGATGCCATTCTGTGTTTTCCCGGGCCTATTTCAGCGGGCGAAAACCTATTTTGGCGAGCAGATCCCGAAAGCCAGGTTCATTGTGAAGGGTTTCCAGGTAGGAATCGAATGTGATATTGCCAACGTCATCATCGTGTTTGGCGTAGGCAGCTTGTAGATATTTCACCGCTTCCGGCTTGTTGCCTAACAGAGCGCTGGTTTCCGCCAGAGCCACCGGCGAAACCTGCCCCAGGGCGTAGTACTTTTCTTGTTCGCGCAGTTGTTCCCGAAACATGCCCTTAGTGCCACCCGAGGAGAATCCCTTGGCAGCGGCTTCGGCAATGGAGAGCGCCGCATCGTCGTGCCTGAGAAGAGCCTCTTGCTTCATTTCCGCCAGGTAGTCGGGATAGTCGCCGCTGTCCAGATACGCCATTCTCAGATAGCGGTGCGGCGACATAAATGCTGGTTCGGCAGTCTCCATCTGTTTGAGAAGGGAGAGCGCTTCATCGCGGCGGCCAGCGCTCCATAGAATGCGGCCTTTGTCCGCCAGAATGGATTTTGAGGCCGGGTCCAGGGCCTGGGCGTGCTCAATCTCTGCAATCGCTTCCGGGTATCGAGCCAGGTTGACCAGAGTCGTGGCGTACCAGTGGTAGGCTACGCTGTTTTTCGGGTCAAGCTCGATGGCGCGCCGGAATTCACGATCGGCCGTATCTGCGTCCAACATCCAGTTGAAAGAGACAAACGCGAGAGACGCATGCGCCTCCGACGACTGGTCGTCCAGTTCAAGTGCCTTCTTAGCGGCGGCCAACGCACGCGGGTAAGCCTCGTTAGCCGGCATCACCGAGTATTCGCGGAGCAGGTTATAGCAATCTGCTAGGCCAACGTAGGCCGGGGCGTAGCTGGGATCGTGAACAATGGCCTGCGTAAACGAGTCCAGCGCTTTGTTCAAACTGTCTATGGTGCGCTGATTCCAGTAAAAGCGGCCCTTCAGGTAAAAGTCTTCGGCCTCGGGGTTGGCGGGTTGGCGAGCTGAGCCCAGGTTCAACCGAGATGCAGCCGCATGCGTTCCTGCTCTTGCGTTTTCTGCACGACGACTCACAAAAATGCCCAGCAAGAAAACCATTGCCAGCACCGGCAGGGCGAAAACCCATTTCCGTCGCGCTCGGAGAAACGATTTCCCGGAGGGGACCGGCTCGGCATCCTGTAAGGCCTCCACTCCGAAGCTCGGCGGCTCCGGCCTCGGTGGTTCGGAATAGTAGGTGGGCGCGATCCAGCGGTACCCTCGGCGCTCCACGGTTTCAACAAAGATGGGGTTGCTGGCGGAGTCTCCCAGTGCGTCCCGTAGCCGGTTGATGGCGCTGCTGATGCCGTGGTCGAAATCCACAAACACGCCGTCAGGCCATAGCGCTTGCCGGAATTCCTCCCGCGTAAACACATGATTCGGGCGACTGAGCAGAAGCTTCAGCGCGCGGAAGGGAAGCTCCTGGATTTTGATCCTCACGCCATTCTTGCGCAATTCCCCGGTGCGCACGTCGGCGTCAAACACGCCAAAGCAAATGACGGATTGAGAAGACGGAGTCGTATCCATGGGCATACTTCGTCCTTGGCAAGGGAGGGATTTCAGTCTAGCACGGAGAAGATTCCGCGGAACATGACCCGCTTGTGCCACATCCTACATCGAAAAATCGCGTGAGAATAGTTTGTAACTATAGGTTGATAAATGATTTATGGCGTGAACTACGTTACAACGAGGCGTGAGCCGCTGGAGGATTGACAAGGCACGATCCCGCTGCGAAATTGGCCGCGTGCTCGAAGTTACCGAAGCCCGTGCCGAACGGGTAATGTCGCGGGCTCAGGTTCCTCCCCAACCCAAGCGAATTTCAGACTCTCAGGAGAAGGTTTCCATGAATCATAATCGTCGGCAAGTTCAAGCTCACCCAGTTACGACCAAGAGCGCGGCAGCAGTCGCACTTTCATTCCTCACCTTATTGTTCGTCTTCGCCGCGGCAGCGATTCCAGCGCAGGCGCAAACTCCCACCGTGCTCCATCAATTCATGCAGACGACCGACGCCTGCGCTCCCCGAGGCAACATCGTGCAAGGCCGCGACGGCAATATGTACGGGGGTGGCGCGGCCTGCGGAGGCAACGGCAGCGGCGCGATCTACAAGATATCTCCGGCTGGAGCGGAAAGCGTGTTTTTCAGCTTCCCGCAGCAATGGACCAATTGTGGTGGCGCTGGGCTGACGCTGGGCAGCGATGGAAACTTCTACGGCGCATGCGTTAGTGGGAATCCAGCGACCGGCCTAGGCAGCATTTTCCGGTTGACGCCAGCCCGAGTGTTTACCGATCTGCATGACTTCACTGGTGTGGACGGCGACTCTCTACCCGTATACCCGCCGATCCAGGCCAGCGATGGCAATTTCTATGGCGTAACTGGAAATGAAGTTCAGATCTGCGGGAATGTTTACCGGCTGACCCCGGCGGGCGTGTACACGAATTTGCACGCTTTTTCCGGCAGCGACTGCCACTCTTCAAATTTGTTCCAGGCGAGCGATGGCAATCTTTATGGCACGCTTGCGGACTGCACGCTGCCTGGGAGCGTGGGCTGCGTGTACAAGATCAGCACTGCCGGCGTTTTCAAAGAAATTCACGGCTTCGCATTCACAACCGGAGAGAATCCATGTACTGGAATGATTCAGGGCAAGGATGGGAAGCTGTATGGAGCCACGAATCAGGGAGCGGTGAAGGGCTCCGGAAATATCTACAAGATGACCACGGCCGGAGTCGCCACTGATTTGCACGATTTCAACAATGCGACCGATGCGTCCTGCGTCAACAATATCGGTCCGCCGGTGAATATGCTGCAGGTGACCGACGGAACCTTCTACGGGGTTAACCCGGCTTACGGGCCTTACGGCGGCAGCATCTACAAACTGACTTCCGCCAATGTCTTCTCGGCATTCCTATTCCCGTCCACAGACGTTGACGGGAACTCGCCCAGCTCCACTCTGATTCAGAATACGAACGGACTGGTGTATGGAACAACCCCCTCTGGCGGGGGCACTAGCACTACCTGCCCCCAGATATGCCAAGGCACATTCTTCAGCGTGTCTACCGGTGAGGAACCGTTTGTGAATCTGGAACCGACCGAGAAGACCGGCAACGTGGGCGCGAGCGTGGGCATGTTCGGCCAGGGATTCAGCAGCGCGTCCGTAGTGAAGTTTGGCGGCGTGGCGGCTAAATCTAAGACGCTGACCGGCACGACCTATCTTACCGCGGTCGTTCCTGCGGGAGCACACACGGGTACAGTTACGGTGACCACGGGCACGACTACGCTGACGAGTCCGCAAACGTATAAGGTGAAGCCGAAGATTACGAGCTTTACGCCATCCAGCGGCCCTCCGGCAACCTTAGTGACACTCCACGGCACCGGTCTGATTCAGGCCACCACGGTGAAGTTCGGCACCGTGAAGGCGACAAAGTTCACTGTAGTTTCGGACGTGGAGGTAACAGCGGATGTGCCATCAGGATTGGCCGCCGGTGCTGTGGTGATTTCGATCACCACTCCTGGAGGAACGGCGAACAGTCTAACGAAGTTTACGGTGCAGTAGTAAAACGCCTGAGCAGTTGGCTTGCGAGGAGTGACCATCGGCGACTGAAATTAATCACGAATGGTCGCCATCCGGAAGTTACGAGCGGCAGCCGGCCTGTCAGCTACTGCAGCTTCGCGTACTCGGCTTTGGCTTTCTTCAGGATGGGGATATCGGGATCGGCGTCTTTCCAGAGGGTGAGGAAATCTTTGTACGCCGCGAGCGCGTGGGCGGCGTCGGCATCCGCCCCCTGCAACTTCGTCGACTGCAAGGCATTGGCGCGAGCCACTCCCAGATGAGCCCATTCTCCCGTCCAGCAATTCCACACGATGCCGCCGTGGTCGAGAATCTTCTGAAACTCGACGGCGGCGCTGCCCTGACCCGCTGCCGGGTGCGCCTTGCCGCGTACATACACATGGTAGAGGAGGGACATATTGGTAACGAACGAAATTTGTCCCAGTTCGATAGGAGCAGGAGCCGGCAGGGCATTTAAAGCAGCTGCCGGATTCTTTCCAGTCAGTGCTATTTGCGCCCGAGTTGCAGGCAGCCAAAGCGATTGAATCTGGCTGTCCATCGGGAAGCGTTTGCCCAAGTCTTGGGCCAAGGATTCGGCCCGTGCCGTATCGCCTGCCATCGCAAAACGCCAGCGCGGCTTCCACTCCGACGCCCTGACTCGCCAGGGCAAGCTCGAACGCCTTTGCCGCGGACTGACGGGCATCCGCGGCATTGCCGTAGGCAGCCTGTTGCAGCGCAGCATTAGCTTGCCATATGGCGGCATTTTCCCTGCTGTCCACATGAATGGCCGAGTCCACCGCCCTCTTGATCAGTTCGCGTGCCTTGCTCACATGTCCCGCATAAGCCTCGGTGTCGGATACAAGCGCAAGCCCGATGTGCTCTTAACTCAGGTTTACTCGCAAACCACTGCTGCTGCTCTGTCATCGCCGCCGTATCCGCCGTTAGGAAGGCCAGGGCGTACAGAGCATTGTGGACAATGTAATCATCCAGCTTTCGCTCCTGCGCCTTATGGATGATCTGTCGCGCGTCGTCAAAACGCTGCAAGGCCAGGCCGTAGTTGGCGATATTCTCGTACCAGGAAACCGTATCCGGCCAAAGGGCGCACGGCTTCGCTTGTTACCTGTGTGGCTTTCCCATATTGCCCCTGTTCGCCATACACACTGCCCAAATTGCCATACGCGGAGTCGATCCGCGGGTAACTCTCTATCGATTCGTGATACGCCTGGGCTGCTTTATCCAGATCCCCGACTACATACGAGTAGTACATGGCGGTGATCGCCAGCTTTTCCCTTTCGCTGGCATGGTCGCGCAACTGAAATGCCTTGGTGTAATACTCGCTCGCCCGGCTCGGTAATCTACATTCTGTTGGGCGAAGTAAGGACGTGCTGTAGGGAAAAGTGGGTTTTGTGTCAGGATTTGTAGCCGATGATCTCCTCGATGCCCCTAGGTCGAGCAGCCGGGATTGTGCCCAGTTGATGGGCAACTCGAACTACTGCCTCCAAAGGAAGTCCTGTCGGATTCTTCCGACAAACGCCCTTATCATTCCAGGTTTACGAATCGCTGAACGGATCACTTCCGACAAGCCGACTCCCAAGGAACATCACCCGTTCTGTAGGGGGATGACTTGAAACCCGAGTTGTGCAGCTTGTTTTCGAAGTCGGTATTGAGCGCGCTTTAACGCTTCTTCGGCTTGTCGAAGCTCGACCCAACAGTTTCATTCCCGCGAGAGGGCTAACAAATCCGCTCCTCAGAAAAAATCAATCAAATTGAACCGGGAGTTGGCAGAGAATCTCCGCGATCCGTTCCCCTGCATGGCCGTCCCAAAGCGGAGGGATAACGCCGCACTTGGCTTTGCCTTCAAGAATTTTAGCCAATTCGCTGCGTAGCTTATCCACATCCTGACCGACCAACACGTTGGTGCCCAGGTCAACGGTGATCGGCCGTTCGGTGTTATTGCGCAGTGTAAGGCAAGGCACTCCCAAGTAGGTTGTTTCCTCCTGAATGCCACCCGAATCGGTGATAACGACCTTGGAGCCGCGCTGCAAGGCTAAAAACTCGATGTAGGGCAGTGGTTCCAACAAGTGAAGGTTCGTAGCGTTCATGCCCAGCGAGGCCATGCGTTGGCGAGTCCTCGGGTGAACCGGGAAGATAACGTGGAGCTGCGCGCTCACCTCAAGTAAGGCTTCGAGAATACCTTTCAAAGTGGCACTGTCGTCGACGTTGGAGGGTCGATGCAGGGTCACGAGGGCATACTGATCATGTAAGCCATCTTTGGGAGACGCCATGGCAGAAGGGAGAAGCCGGATCAGAGAATCAATCATTACGTTTCCGACGAGGTGGATTTTCCCGACTTCCACGCCTTCGGCTCGGAGGTTCTGATCTCCATCTGCCGAGGGAGTGAACAAAAGATCCGCAAGCCGGTCGGTTACGATCCGGTTGACCTCTTCAGGCATGCTTCGATCGAACGAACGCAATCCCGCTTCAATGTGAGCGATCCGTATCAGCAATTTTGAACACACTAATGCCGCAGCGACGGTAGAATTCACATCCCCGTAAACTAGGACAATATCTGGCTTGCGCTCCAACAAAACGGGTTCGATGCGGCTCATGATTTCAGCCGTTTGGCGTGCATGGCTGCCCGAGCCGACTTCCAGATTCACATCCGGCGCTGGAATAGCGAGCTGTGAGAAGAAAACGTCCGACATGTTCGAATCATAGTGCTGACCGGTGTGGACCAGGGTCTGGCGCGCGTCCCGCCGGTTGCTAAGTGCTCGCATCACAGGCGCAGCCTTCATGAAATTCGGCCTCGCGCCCACTACGTGAAGAAAATGCATGGACTCCCTTTGCCCACTTCAGAATAACGCGAATGTCATCCGACAAGAGGAAATGAGGCGCAAGAAAACTTTAACAACTGCGCCGCTAGAAGGGTTTGTCTGCGCTTGAGACTGAAATCAACGGCGAAGCACGGGTCGCACTCACATACTTGGAAGAGTTCCTGAACTGTGGGAATAATTCGCGCAGTGGACCGATGTCGCCCGACCTGCTAGGTCAGTAAGAGTGCACCGACGAGGAGCGTCATCCTTCCTTGTTACACCCAAGATACCGCGATAGATATTTTGTTCGTTCCTCGTCATAGGCTTCCGTGCCAATTGTTAGGAGAAATCTCGCATATTTTGAGAGATACCGCCTAAGGAGGCTTCCGCATTAACTGGCAAAGACGTCTCCCTCGAAAGCATCTCTACGGACTGTCTGCATGACTGGGCATTAGACAACGTCGAAACCGGTTTCCCGAACTTGCTTCCCCTGGAATCTCGCATCCGCGCTTTGGGCAGATTCCAGGGAACGAGCGGTTCGACGTCTTACGCAGCGCGTCGTACGGATTGACTTATCGGTGTTGGGCCTTCGCTGCCCCCTCGCCAGCCCATCCCTAAAAAACCGTCGGGGTCAACAAGAAACCGTGGGTGTGTCCATTGCGAGTTCCTGAGCCTACGATCTGGCCCCAGATGTTGATTCCGGTCGCCGAGTTAAGCACCCATCCGGAATTGGTTGAGATCAGGCTGTTAAGGTCTTGCATTCCGTTGCGGGTAGACCAGATGAAAGGACGGCCAATGACTGCGATCGCACCCCCGTCTCCCTGAAACCCCGAACCTCCAGTTCCTCCCCACCCCTCCTCAACGAGCGTACTCCCCGAAGAGCCGATAACCTGTCCGAAGAAATTTATGTTCGACGCGGCGCTAAGCGTATCACCCGGGAGCGTCCCCAAGTCGCTTATTCCACCATTTCGCCCCCATAGTACGGCATGGATCGGACACCCCACCAAGTCAAGATGGCAATCGGGGTCTAGGGGGATAGTGGTGGACCAGCCGACAACTTGTCCCCGGTCGTTAATTCCGTTTGCAGAACTGCTGTAATCCAAAGCTCCTCCACCTAACGCTCCTAGATCCGTTTCGACGCCACTCTTCCATGACGTCGCCTGCCCGATAAGAAAACCGGTTTGGCCAACCAATCGGCCAGTATTGCTAACTCCATTGACCATGGTGGGTGGAAAACTACTCCCAAATAAAGTCGTGACAGCGCTTGTCGAAAGGAACCCCCACTGATAATTGTCTGAATAAAGGGTGGTATATCCTACGACCTGACCAGGATCATTGATGCCCGTGGCGTAGAACGGAATCCCGCACCAGTACGGCCACATTATTTCAGTCGGCGGCACCCCGATCGTACCCAGACCGTGCATACCGTTCCTTGGTGTCCAAAGGAAGGGCTGAGTGAGATCACTACATTCTTGATTTGGGATCGAAGCATCGGGGGAGATCACCGTGCCGAGTCCATCAGCAGTGCCCGTCACTACTCCAAGATCATTTATGCTTGCAGCGGAACTGGATGTGCCGCCAGTCAATTTGCCCAAGCCCTTCCGGCCTGCAAATTGCGTCCAGATGAAAGCCTGTCCATTGAAATTACCGACCACCTGTCCCCAGATGTTAATAGCAGTCGGAGAGAGCGGTCCCAGATCAGTGACGGTGTAAACCTGTGCGCTGGCGATGGGCACAAGCAACAATACGAAGGCAATCAGCACTCTTTGCTTCATGGAGTCCTCCACACGAGAGTAGGTTGTAAGGGGCCTGCCTCAAACAGATGCGGTGGGGGGGACTGCTCTGCTGGGAATGGCGCGAAGATCATGCCGCACCACAGCGGCATAGTAATACCTGCAAAAGGTCGTGTCAACAGATTTTGCTAGATTGCGCTAGATTGCTGCCCGAAGAGCAGCAGCGGACATTTCTTGAAGCTTTGAGTACGAGGGCATCGTGTGCCCCACTGGCCCAGAACCGAAGCGCATGCGGCTGGATCCGACGTCGTACGGGCGCCTACCGTTGCAAGGTCTACCTCGCCTTCGAAACAGAGAGGCCAGTCTGTGACTTGAGTTCGTGTGTATCCTAGCTCAGTCTGGAGGACGCATGTTCGACCGCATTCATCATGTTGCCATCATCTGCTCAGACTACGCGAGGTCGAAGCGATTCTATGTCGAGATTCTTGGTTTCGAGATTATTCGGGAGGTGTATCGCGAAGACCGAAGATCCTTCAAGCTGGATTTGAAGGTTGGAGATCAATATCAGATCGAGCTGTTTTCTTTTCCCAATCCACCATCTCGACCATCCTCTCCGGAGGCGTGCGGACTGCGCCATATTGCCTTCGAAGTCCAAGATGTAAAAGAGTCTGCCCGAAGACTAAGCGGCCTCGGGGTTGGGGTCGAACCCATTCGCGTCGATGAAGCCACCAATAAATGCTTTACCTTTTTCCGGGATCCTGACGGCTTGCCCGTCGAGATCTACGAACGTTAACTCGATTTTGCTACGCGAGACCTTGGCTTGACGTGGAAGCGCAGTCGAAACGGGCCAAGCGTTGAAGATTCTAACTTGAGAGCCACACCATCGAAAATGGTAATCGAACAATTGCCAGCCACGCGGAAGAAGAGAAGACTTGGAATCCTCTGCGGTATAACGGTCACCGCTATTCTCGCTGCAACGCTGTGGCCTTTCAATCCTCTTCCCCGGAACAAGGTGCGTTGGCTGACAGAAGCGAATGGAATTACTTTCGATGGCGCTGGCCTTGTGATAAGCGACGAGCCCTTGCGGACTGAAGAAGACCGAACCCAACAAGCCTGCACTCTGGAGCTCCTGCTCAGGCCGGCAGCCATGAAATCGTTGTATACGATATTGAGTTTCTATACACCGAATCGTCCAGGACAGTTTCTCGTGCGACAGTGGACGGATGGCTTGCTGGTTTCGCACGACGTTGCAGACGACAGGAACAAGATAAAAAGGAGGAAGATCGATGTCGATCATGCCTTCGAGGTCGGAAAGATTCTACTGGTGACGATCGTCTCCGGGCCGAACGGAACGACAGTCTACAAGAACGGGCGGCAGGCGAAGTTTTTTCGTACCTTCACGATTTCGCGGAATGAACTGTCCGGGCAGATCGTGATGGGGACTTCGCCGGTCGAATATCAGCCTTGGCTGGGGGAGGTTCGTGGCTTGGCCATCTATTCAAAAGGACTTACTCCCGCGCAGGTCTTCGAGCACTACAAGGCTTGGACTGACGGCTCGGGAGTCAATCCTTCGGAACCCGACACCGTTGCTCTCTACCGCTTCACAGAGCGGGCGGGTAATAAACTCCACAACGCCGCACACGGCGGACCGGATCTTGAGATACCGAGAAACTTCACGGTTCCACACAAGGCTCTCTTAACGTCTCCCGTGAAAGAATTTCAAGCAAGCTGGGGATATGTGAAGGATATCCTGCTGAACGTGGGCGGATTCGTTCCCCTAGGTTTCGTTGTTTGTGCCTATTTGGCTTTGGGCCGAAGCCGTGGCAAGGCAATTTTCTTTACGATTTTCGCCGCAGGAATGCTGAGTATCGCGATTGAGGTTCTGCAAGCCTATATACCGCGCCGTGTTTCTGGCACGACGGATATCATCACGAACACACTGGGTGCCACACTTGGGGCTGCGCTCGCGCGACCCGGCGGGGTTCGCCGCTTCTTAGGATTGTTGGGCAGGGACACAATCTCTCAGTGACAGGAATCAAATGTGCCGAAATGCGGTTGTCTAATCTTTGCCATTGTGAGAAATTATGTACGTGTCGGGGAGTACTCCATCCCGGTCACGCAGACGGTTGGCGACCTCCCCGCAGTCCTCGCCCGAATCGCAAAGAGGAACAGCACTATGAAGGTCCGCCTGAGGCTGGGACATGTGTTGGCAATGTGCCTAGCGGCAGGAATGCTGACCGCATGCTCGCACATTCAGAAAACAGTAACCACCTCCTGGGATCCCAAGGCCGCAGCCGCCTACCTCGATCAAAGAGAAGTCTCCTGGATGGGATGGCCCGGATCCGCCCGCGACCACGAGACCTTCTGCGTTTCGTGTCACACGGGCCTGCCCTATGCCCTCTCGCGGCCTGTACTCCGCAGGGCACTCGCCGAACCAGGTCCGTCAATCAATGAACGCAAGCTTATTGAAAATGTCAACAAGCGTGTGCGCTTATGGAACGAGGTAGAGCCGTTTTATAGCGATAAGGGATATGACAGTGGCAAGACCGCCGAGTCTCGTGGCACAGAAGCGGTTCTCAACGCATTGATCCTTGCGCGTTATGACGCTGAGAATAGACGCCTCGAGGATTCTACGCGGGCTGCATTCAAAAACATGTGGGCGCTGCAGCAGGCGGAAGGCTCCGGCCTTGGGGCTTGGTCGTGGCTTCAGTTCAGTATGGAACCGTGGGAAGCGAAAGACTCGCAATATTATGGCGCCGCTCTTGCGGCGATCGCAGTGGGAACCGCTCCCGAGGACTACCGTCTAACCCCGGAGATCCAGCCGAAACTGAGTCTGCTGCGCGACTATCTGAACCGCGAATATGCGACCCAATCCACGATGAATCGTGTGGTTCTTCTGTGGGCTTCCGCTAAACTGCCCGAACTCATCGACTCGGAGCGGCGGCAGTCGATCATCACGCAGGTCAGAGACGCGCAACAGTCCGATGGAGGGTGGAGGCTGTCGTCGTTAGCCTGGCCGAACGGCTGGAGCTTAGACTCGCTCGCTCGCATGCGGCTGCGAGCAGACTGGACACGTCAGGAAGGGCGAAGTGACGGTTATGCGACAGGTTTAATCACATTCGCTCTGCAACAGACTGGGATGTCGACTGCAGACCCCATGATGAAACACGGCCTGCTTTGGCTGAGTAGTAACCAGAACAAAGAGGATGGCTCTTGGCCCTCCTCCTCGATAAATGAACGTCGCAAAGCATCTTCCAACGTCGGGCATTTCATGAGAGATGCTGCGACAGCTTATGCAGTGCTTGCTCTGAGTGAGAACAGCGGAGCAACGAGCCAGGGCTCCGTAGCAGAAAGTCGTTCGCCCGAGAGACGCTAACTGGGTTATCCGAAAACTGAAACAAGAAGTCGGTGACTCGGATCAACGGCCGCTAATTTAGCCGCTCTATACTCAGGACCAGGAACTCGACCGGTCGTTCGCGCATTCATGACGAAAAGCCTTGCACTCGAGCTTCTGGTTCCCGTTTGGCAGAGGGTCTTGAAGCGGTCATCCGTTAACCTCGAAGAAGACTTCTTTGACGCTGGCGGCAATCCTGTATTGGCTCGTGAGCTGTTCGCTGAGGTTTCCCGAACATGCGGCCAAGAGGTTTCACCTCTCATGATCTGCCAGGCTCCCACGATCCTTGCCCTTGCAGCTCTATTAGAGCACCCCAAGGCATTTCAGCTCTCACCACTCGTACTCTTGAAACCTGGCTCCGAGAAACCGCCGGTCTTCATCACGCACGGAATCGGTGGTAGCATGGTAGATTTTTTCCAATTGGCGAGAGAAGTGCAAACGCCGCACCCGATCTATGGACTGCAAGCGAAGGGCTTGGACGGGGTGGGCGAACCGCTGGGAAGCGTCGAGGATATGGCCGAATTCAATCTGGACGCGATCAGGCAGGTTCAGACGCGCGGTCCGTACTACTTCATCGGGTATTCACTGGGGGGGCTTGTCATGCTGGAAGTGGCCCAACGCCTGCGGGAAAGCGGAGAAAAAATCGGGTTGATGGCTATGATTGATTCGTATCCACACGCCCGTTATCTATCCCGTGGCCAGCGTCTTCGTCTCCTAGCACGCCGGGCGAGGCGTCGCATGTCCAACATGAAGCAATCGACCCGTGGGAAGGATCCTCACGTCTCCTCGGAACTCAGACTTCGCACTTCGGCAAATTCGCTTCGAGACGAGAATGCCGACCGGCCGCTGGGCTTGTCGTTCGCCGAAGCTGCCGAACGAGTGCGGGAAAAAACAGAATTGGCATGGGCTAGTTATCGACCGCGGTTTTACAACGGCAAAATAAAATTCGTTCGATCCGCGATTCGATCTTTTCTCCCCGACGATCCGGTCGCAATTTGGTCTCACTTGGCGACTGAGTTTGAAACGAAAACGGCGCCAGGCGATCACGTGGGAATGGTTGCGACCCACTTCGAGAGCCTCGCTTCAGTACTTGCTGGCTATCTGTTTGAATCGTTCTCACAAGGCCTCTCATCTAGCACGGACGGAGCGAAATAACACGGCAGCACCTGTTTCAGCATCTTCGCCATCGGCTGTGACTCAGCAGAGAACCAGGTTTTCACATAATTACCGGAAGGCTTTTCAGCCCTCGTAATCCAAATGTGGACGCCCACTCCGGTCGCGGGCCCGTGAGCTTCATCTCCGGAAAGCGCTGCACCAAATTCAGGAGTGCAATCTGTCCCTCTAACCGTGCAAGTTGGGCTCCAATACAAAAATGAGGACCCGCGCTGAAAGCCAAGTGCTCATTGTTCAGCCTTTTCAGATTTAACTGATTCGGTTCCTTGAATTTCTTAGGATCCCGGTTCGCCGCACCGAGCATGCATAGAATCGACCATTTCTTCGGTATGCGTTGGCCGCAAACCTCGATTTCTTCCTTGAGCACACGAGCTGTGAATTGGACGGGGCTCTCAAGGCGCAAAATCTCCTCCACGGCGGTGCGGATCATCTCGGGTTTTTCTCGTAACTCCGCGGTCTCAAGCGGATGTTGCAGGAGCGTGTACATTCCGTTGCCGATCAGATTTCGAGTCGTTTCGTGCCCGGCGAAAAGCAATGCAATACACTGAGCGTATAACTCTTCTTCGGTCAGCACCTCTCCTTCTTCCTCGATGTCGATTAGGAGACTAATCAGGTCGTTCCCTTTATTGCGTTTCCGTTCCGCGACCGTCTTTCGGAAAAAATCGGTTAACTCAATTAAAGCATCTTGTGCCGCGCGTGCTTGTTCCACCGTGCGATCTGGAGTGCCTCGAAATACCGCGATGGCACGCGACCAATTGACGAATGTGTCGTGCATTTCCGGTGGCACTCCGAGCATTTCCGAAATGATGCGCACCGGCATTGGGTTTGCGAACTCACGCAGAAGTTCGACTTCGGAGCCAGGCTGTAGCTGCTTTAGCATGCGATCGACGATGGCCTCGACTTGCGGACGCAAGCCTTCGATTGCCGCGGACGAGAATCCCTTATTGAGAAGTTTGCGCAGCCGCGTGTGTTCCGGGGCGTCCATGAAAATCAGCCACAAGCTCAGCATGCGCGCGAGTTCACTGAACTCGGCTTGGCGGCTTAGCGGCAAAGGCAACAACATCTGCTGCGCGCGTTTTGCGGACAATCTGGGGTCCTTTGCAATCGAGGCGCACTCGGCATGGCTGACGATCGACCATACGGCCCATTTGCTGCCAACATCCAGGTAATGCAACGGACCTTCTTCGTGCAAGCGGGCGTACGTGGGATAAGGATCCTGGAGAATTTCGTCACTGAAAACAACTTTTTTGCCTGAAGCAATAACCATGGACAACCTTCACCTATGGGCAAGATCAAGAATTTAGGCAACGCAGAAACCGGTACCTTACGGCCTGTTGAGCTTAACACAGAACTGTTCGGATAAATCTTGCAGTCAGAATGTAACCATCCTGGATTCAGTGTGGTAGCCACCTTAGCGGATAAACCACATGAAGGGTGAACGGCGCGAAAAGCGGCCTTCGCAATCTCGCGGGTTGTGACAAATTTCGATAATACTGATGCACCGTTTTGTGTGAAGCGATCGAGTAGCGCCCCACCAGGGTTTCGGAGTTTGTAATCCGTTATGGTGGTGATCAGTACCTGCTATTCCAAGCTCCCAGGACGCGCTTTTCAGGAACCGACCGGCAGACGCTGCCAAATCAATTCCACGGTTTGTATTTTCCCGCTCACCCGCGTCGGTGGTGTAACTAATGTGATCTGATCACCGTGGAATTTGACATTGCGGACCAAGTCCCTGTCTACGTAGTTTTGAATCGATGAGATTTCGACGTGATGGGTTACCTTGTCACCGCTGAACGTGTACCGTCCGGCATAGGCAAGAAATGTCTTAAAGGCTTCAGCCTGTTCTTCCAGAGTCCCACCGCCGATAGAGAGGGACTTCCGCCCAGCGTTGCTGATCAGAGCGGTGACTCTTCCATCCGCAGTATAAGTGAGAAAACCCACGGGGCTAGGACCATAGGGAGTTTCGCTTCGCTCCCCGCTCGACGTTGTGCTCGAGGCGGACACCAGTTTCCACGTACCCAAAAGTTTGTCATCCGTGCTCCCAAATACGCCGGCTGCAAAGGCGATAAGTTCAGCCATCGCTAGAATTGCCGTTCTCATCCTGTTTCTCCCTTCAATTATATGAACCGAAGTGCCCCTCTACTCTTCGACAAAACGCCTATTCGGCATCGTAGCGATCCGCTTGTGTTCCTGGAGTTGCACGGATCGCATCGCGCTTCACGACAAATGATACCCGGACTTCTGATTCAAGTTCACTGATGATATTTGAGCGGTTCGGTTTGACGGAACCCTGACGTGAAGCCTACACTCTGCGGTTCTATCTTGAGATGTACCCTGCTTGAAGGAAAACTATGACAACTGAATTGGAAGGCAAGGTCGGGCTCGTGACGGGCGGAACATCGGGTATTGGCCGTGATACGGCCGTACTTTTCGCGAAGGCGGGAGCCAAAGTCGTGGTTGCGGGCCGGCGTGAACTGGAAGGCAACGAAACCATTGAACTGGTCCGTGCCGCTGGCGGCGAGGGCCTGTTTGTGAAAGCCGACGTTTCAAAAGACTCCGAAGTTGATGCGCTCATCCAGAAAGCAGTGGAGAAATTTGGCCGCCTGGACATTGCCTTCAACAATGCCGGGATCGAGGGTGTCTGGGCACCCATCGTCAGACAATCGGAAGAAGACTGGGATCGGACCATCGCCATCAATCTCAAGGGCGTCTGGCTCTGTCTGAAGTACGAAATTCGGCAGATGCTCCAACAGAGCGGGGGCGGAGCCATTGTAAACATGGCGTCGATTACGGGCCTGATCGGATCCGCTGGGGCGGCAGCCTATAGTGCAAGCAAACATGGAGTGATCGGCCTGACGAAGACCGCCGCGCTGGAAAATGCTAAGAGTGGAATCCGGATCAACGCAGTGTGCCCCGGATTTGCAGAAACGCCAATGACTGATCGAATCTTTCGCGTTCCGCAGGTCTACAAATACGTGCTTAGTCGCCACCCCATCGGCCGTTTGGGAAGGCCAGCGGAAATTGCCGAAGCCGTGGTGTGGATGTGTTCGGACTATGCGTCTTTCATGACAGGCCAGTCCCTAGTTCTCGACGGCGGCTTCCTGGCGGGGTAGCTCCCGGCGGACTAACCCAACTAAGTTTCCTGATAGCCAAATCTGTCGCACCAAGGAGCCGAAGATCGGGACCATCGATCTCAGGACGAACGTACATGAGCCGGTAAGGAAATCCTCCGTTCGATATACTCATGACTGCCTTAAGCTGGACTGTCCGAAACGCAGTCGTGCTATGTTCGAATCGAATCCTGGACTCACAAAGAGAAGATTGGCATGAATGGAGCGGAAAGCCTGATACGGACGCTGGTGGCTGGGGGCGTGGATACCTGTTTTTCGAACCCCGGCACCTCCGAAATACACATTGTTGCCGCGCTCGACCGAATTCCCGAAATGCGTTGCGTGCTCGGGCTTTTTGAAGGTGTGGCTACGGGTGCAGCAGACGGCTACGCACGGATGGCCGGCAAACCGGCATGCACTCTGCTTCATCTCGGACCGGGCCTCGGCAATGGTCTCGCCAATCTCCACAATGCACGACGTGCGGAAGTCCCGCTCATCAACCTCGTGGGCCAACATGCGACATATCATTTGCACTACGATGCGCCGCTTACTTCCGATATTGAGGCGATCGCAAGTCCGTCCTCCAAATGGACTCGCACGTCTTCTTCAGTCACCCAGCTAAGTACCGATGCGGCTGAAGCGATATCCGCTGCTCGCACAGCACCAGGTCAGATCGCCACTCTGATCGTTCCAGCCGATGTCGCGTGGGGCGAGGGCGCTACGGTTGGTCCGATTCCGGCGATTCCGCCAGCGCCTATGCCCAACACGGTTGCCGTAGAGCACGCCGCAGCCATGCTGCGATCAGGTTTGCGAACTGCAATCTTGCTCAGCGGGAACGCGCTTTATGGAGACGGACTGGCGGCGGCCGGGCGCATTGCTGATGCCACGGGTGCCAAGCTTCTTTGCCCGTATCCGCTGACGCGTCAGCGGCGTGGCGTCGGGACGCCGACGGTTGATCGCGCTGCGTATGTGCTGGAGCAGGCCGTCGAGCAGTTGAAGGAATTTCGGCAGCTGATTCTGGTGGGTGCCCGCGCACCGGTCGCCTATTTCGCGTACCCAGGGAAAAGCAGCGAGTTCACTTCGCCGGAATGCCATACCCACACGTTGGCAAAGGCGGGAGAAGATTATGTGGGCGCGCTTGAGGCGTTAGAAACAACTCTTGGACCCAGCAACCTGTCGCCAACACAGGAGAAAACAGACCGTCCCGCTTTGCCCGAGGGCGAAATCACCCTGGCCGGACTCGCCGGCGTCGTGGGCGCACTTCTCCCTGAGAATTCCATTGTCGTCGATGAATCCATGACGTCGGGACGAGGAATGATGGCGGCCACGAAAGGCGCTCCGCCACACGACTGGTTGGGAAATACAGGAGGGTCGATCGGCATCGCCTTGCCGCTCGCGGTGGGCGCGGCCGTGGCTTGCTCAGATCGCCGAGTTCTATGCCTGACTGCCGATGGCAGTGGCATGTACACACTACAAGCGCTGTGGACCATGGCTCGCGAAGGCCTCAAGGTAACGACCGTGGTTTTCGCGAACCGCGATTATGCGGTCTTGAAACGTGAGTTTTCTTATTTAGGGATTGGGAGCCCGGGTGCTCGGGCTTTAGGAATGTTTGATATCGGGCGTCCCGATCTCGATTGGGTACACTTGGCCAAGGGCATGGGAGTGCCCGGCACGCGCGTCACTTCTTTGGGTGGATTTGCAAAGGCTCTGCGGGAGGGATTTGAAAGCGGAGGTCCGACGTTGATCGAGGTACCCCTGTAAAGCGAGCCGCCGCAGTGCGCTTCGGCCTAGGAGACAGAAACTGCGTTCGCCAGAATTTTCGCGAGCTCGCTTTTTATTATTTTGCCGGTAGGGGTCAGCGGCATTGCGGAAACAGGGATAATTTCAGAAGGTCGCTTATACGAAGCAAGATGCTGTGCAGCGTAGTCAGCCAGATCAATAACCGTTACCGGCGATTCGGGAAGAAGTTGAACGAAAGCAACGACCTCTTCATCTCCTCCGACTGATCGGCCAACAACCGCAGAGTTCAACACTGCGGGATGAGCATTTAGAACAGCTTCCACTTCGGCTGGATAGACGTTGAACCCACGCCGGACGATCAAGTCTTTCGTGCGCCCAACGATGAAGAGGTTTCCATCTTCCAATCGCGCCAGATCGCGTGTATTGAACCATCCGTCCTCGTCAATGGCAGCGGCTGTTTCCTCAGGGGCTCGATAATAACCCTTCATGATACTAGGACCGCGCACGTGCAATTCACCCACTTCACCGGCAGACACCGAGAGGTGATCGCTTCCCATAAGCCGAATTTCAACTCCCGGAAATACCGGACCTATTGAAATATCGGAACGTGGCGCTTCGGGTCGCGTCAGGGCGATGGTCGGAGAACATTCCGTCACGCCATAACCGTTATGCAGAACCATACCGAAAAGACTCTCGACGCCCGACTTGGTTGTCGGGTCGAGGGGAGCACCAGAAGAAGTGATGATCCGCAGCGCAGAAAAGTTCACCGACGAAATTTTTCGCAATTTTGCATACTGAAGCAGCTGATTAAAAATTGCCGGCGTTCCGAACAGTAAAGTCAGTCGGTCTTTTTCCAGCGTCACCCGCGCGCTCATGGGATCAAAGCGGGACGACAGATAAAGGGGGGCGCCGGCCAGCAGCGAACCCAGCAAGACCACGGAGAGACCCACGGCATGCGACATTGGCAAGATGCCGTATATGCGGTCATCTGACGTTACGTTACGTACCTGTACAGATCCGGAAGCCATAAACAGGAGGTTGCGGTGCGTCAACATGACTCCCTTTGGAAGGCCGGTCGTACCAGAAGTGTAGATCAGAGCCGCGACACGTTCGGTAATGTTTGGATCGAGGGGCTCGGGTTCTGCGGTCTCGTTTAGCAAGCCTACGCCAATTGAACCAAATCCTTCGCGTTGTTCGAACGCCGCCCCATCCCGTGTCGCATGATCCGCAGCGTGCGTCGAGCCAGACGCAGTGTAGAACACGCGCCGAGCACGACAGTGGTGCCGAATCTCGTCGATTTCGCGCGCGGAGAGACGCGCATTCACCAACACGGGCCAAGCGTCGAGTCCAGCGGTAGCCAGCAAGATAGCCACGAACGCCCGGCAGTTCTCGCCAACGATCATGACCCGATCGCCCGGACGCACGGCCAACTGGCGTAGCCAAGTCTGGGTTTCGGAAACTGCCGAGGCCAATTGCCGATAGGTCCAAGTCCCTGTCGCTTCTATAAGAGCGGGTCGATCCGGGGAATGGTCAGCCCACCGCCCGACAACACCGCTGATGCGTGTGGGCAAAGGCAACGTTTTATCGAAAACGTGGTATTCCGTCATGAGTGCACCGCGCTATTGAAGCGAACGTTGTCAGGTTCTGAATTCCGACCTGCGCAGACGAATCCTTCACAATGATCCCAAACATTCCCTTCTTGTCCGGGCGTCGCAGATCCGGATGAAGAGGCTCGGCCTGGCAAACTATGGACCGATGACCTGGGACCGCTTCGGTAAAGGATCGGAAGCCCCCATTTACATCGACGTCATCGACGACGACAGCGCCGCCCCGCCTTAATATTGGCCAAGCTCGATCCAGTTCGAAGCGTACGTTACGTTCACCGTGCAGGCTGTCATGAATAAAGATATCCAGCTGGCCGAGCTGTGAAAGCAACCTGGGAAGCTGCAGCCTGCTCGACCCCTTGATGTATGACCACCGATCTGTGAGCTGCTCGCCTACCGCAATGCCCACCTGGTTTTGCCAAACTCTTTCCGGCGGTGGAAGGTCAACGCTCTAGAGATGACCGCGTCCATTTCTCTCGAGAGCCTCAAGTATCATGCGTGAAGTAAAGCCATGGCCGACTCCGGTCTCGATAACCCTATCGGGAGTCAGGTGTCGAACGAGACACCAAATCGACCGCACAAGTCCGGTATCGCCGTCATTCCAATATTTGAAGCTCTCCGGACCGGGCCGAATTCCCTTTGCCTCGACTTCTTGTATTACTTTCGGCCACAAGCTGCAGAACTCCGCAGTCAATTTGCAGGGCCACTCAACCCCCAGGCCTTCATGGAGCCAGTGTTCCCAATTGTCGTCGGCACTGTATCGGTACTGAGGCCCTCGGCGCTCACGCCGGTCCGCAAGAGTATCCTGAATCCGCGTCCACGCCTCAAGCGGGTGAGCCGCCAAATCCGACGCGACCAACACGGGCTTCCGGAGTATGGAACGCAAAGCAGTTAACACTCGCTTCCCCTGTTTTTGAATCGCGCAATCATACGAAGGATAATATCAAGAAGGGTTTACGACGCCACAGCGGGCAGACTCCTCTGAATAACGAAGCAGAGGCGTTACCCTAACGCGAGACGCTTCTCTTGCGAGTTGCTGGAGGCAGTCGTCATTGTCCTAAACATTGAAGTCTTCGTCTGACTCGCCAACAGAAACTGCAGCCAATTTCGATACACGCACGCGGCCGTCGAGCGCCATCCGCTCTGCAAGGCGTTGATGATCGCATGTTCGGGGAAAAATGCCATAACCTCTTGCCTTCGATCGGTCATTGCACTCTTACGAAACTCACTTAGAAGGCAAGACGCAGACGCGTCAAAATACCCCGCCGGCATCGCGGGATACGTTTCCCGTTCATTACTTAGGAATCGCTTGACATCTCTTCTATATTCTTTGAACAGCGTTTGGGCGCTATATTCCGGATGCCCTTGGAAGTGCACAAATAGACTCTCGCGCTTTCTCTTCACGAACACGTCAACACCTGCATCTGCTGACTTCGTGAGGACGATATAACCTGCTGAGGTCAGCTCATCCTCGCGCAACTCATTCCACCTCGAATGGGGAAAGTAGACACGCTTCGGGACGAGGTCCATCAACGCATGATTGCATGCCTTTTCGGACTCAAACACACCGAACTGCTTATCGGGCAAACGGTGACGTTCGATACCATCGCCGTGAAGAACGCCTGCATGTGCCGCCAGGCAGGATAGCACCGCAGAATTCGTGTTGCGTTCTGCCCAATCGAACACGTCTGTTAGGAGGCGCCAGTAGGGCTCATCTTTCAAGTTGGGCTGACGTGGCTCTGTACCTGTAACGATCACCCCATCCAAGCGGTCTTGCCAGAGTCCGTCGATGCTGTAGTAAAAAGTACTCAAATGGCGCTGGCCGCGATCGGTCCGTGGAATTCCGTTTAGCGAATAAAGCTTGAGATAAACCGGGAGGTCGCCCGATGCGTCGTCGAGGAGGTCAAAAAACTGTAATTCAGTGTCCTCCAGTGCGGCATCCGGCATGTTGTTGATAAGTGCAACATGCAGTTGCTCCGTCAGCCTGGTTTTGACTACCGACCGGCGGTTCCCTTCCAGAGCCCAACGAGGCGGTATTCGTCCGCCTTCAATAATCAGTGGCATGTCATCTCTCCCCCATTACGGATATGCGCGCCTGACCGGACAAAACTTATTACTTGGCACTCTCGAGCGCCTGACCAAGATCCTCGAGGATATCGTCGATGTGCTCAATGCCCACGCTGAGCCGAATCATCTCTGGCGTGACTCCGACCTGCGCCTGTTCCTCAGGCGTCAGCTGCCTGTGTGTGGTCGAAGCGGGATGGCAGGACAACGATTTCGCATCGCCCATATTCACCATTCGCTTGAATAAGCGGAAAGCGTTGAAGCACTTCCTACCACCTTCGTAGCCGCCTTTTACCCCAAAGGTCAGCAGCGAGCAGAAGTTGGAACCCAGATATCTGTGAGCCATTGGATAGAGTGGGTTATCCGGGAAGCCGACATAGTTCACCCAATCCACCATGGGATGAGCTCGCAGAAATTCGGCGACCTTCCGTGCGTTTTCTACGTGGCGCTCCACGCGAAGCGCGAGCGTCTGAATTCCCTGCAAGAACAAAAAGCCGTTGAACGGAGATAAAGTGGCTCCGGTGTTTCTTTGACACACTGTGCGACATCTGGCGACAAACGCCGAATCCCCAAAATGGTCAACGTAGACAACACCGTGATAAGCAATTTCCGGCCGATTAAACATGTAAAACTTTTCCGGATATTTGCGCCACGGAAACTTACCGCTATCCACAATCATCCCGCCGATACTCGTGCCACCGCCTCCAATGAATTTGGTCATCGAGTGCACAACCACGTCGGCGCCGTACTCAATCGGCCGCAACAAAATGGGCGTAGCGACGGTATTGTCGACCACCAGGGGCACACCGTGCTTGTGCGCCACCCGTGCCAGTCCTTCGATGTCCGCAACGTTGCCCGCCGGATTGCCAACGCTTTCGCAGTAAACCGCGCGGGTATTTTCGTCGATCAACTTCTCCACATCTTCGGGTCGATCGCTCGCTGAGAAACGTGAAGTGATTCCCCGTTTTGGAAAGATGTGCGCCAGGAGCGTGTACGTGGCGCCGTACAACTGAGGTAGCGAAACGATATTATTACCGGTTTCAGCAATGTTGATGAGCGAGTATTCAATCGCGGCCATTCCAGAGCTGACGCTTAATCCATCGACTCCACCTTCCAAAGCGGCAACCCGTTTTTCGAGCACGGTGTTTGTAGGATTCCCGATACGGGTGTAGATGTTTCCTTGAACTTCCAGGTTGAAGAGCGCCGCCCCGTGCTCGGCGCTATCAAACTCGAACGCAACCGTCTGGTAAATCGGCACTGCGACGGCTTTGGTCGTCGGGTCGCCGTCGTATCCCGCGTGGATTGCAATGGTCTCTCTCTTCATCCCGTGTACCGACTTGACTCAACCAAGGCCCGCACTATGTCCTTCTGCGTCCGTTCGAGACTCTACGATCCGTTCACTTCGTCGTGGTCAAGACACCCGAAACTGGAACTGGAGCGCGTTCCCGGGAGAGAGACTTCGCTAAAGCCTTCGTGACCGTGCGAGCGGCAAAGTCGGCACCGAAAGCGAACCGCATGACGGGCCCGAAACTGTTTGCCGCAGCGATTCCGACGAAATAGAGACCAGGTACTGACGACTCACACGTAGAAGAAAGCACTGGGGTGCGATTAATAGCTCGCACCTTCGAGCGAATCTCTGGACTCAAGAACGTCAGACGCTCAAGATTCACCTTGTACCCCGTGGCGGAGATGATGTGATCGGCATGAACAGTGCGCTCCCCGCCATCTTGAGAGCGCACGCGCAGATGCACCTTGCCGTCCCTGACCTCAGCCTGTTGCGGCGCGTGTCCCAGCACGAGCGGCACGTGGTCCATTACTTTGTCTCTGATGAACCATCCACCGGACGGTCCCAAGGTTCGTCGCACAATTTCCAGGCGGAGACCTTCGGGCAAACGGTGAAATGCTCCTGGTGCATTGGCATAGAAACTAGATCGCCAACCCGGACCGAGGCCGGTTTGAGGATGCCGAATGCGCTTCCACAATGAGCGTTGCTTCCCTGTCGGCTTTCCGTGGAACTTCAATGCGGTTTGACGCGCAACCAACTGCACCTTCGCCCCCGCGTCATACAACAATGCAGCCCAGTCAAGCGCCGAAGAACCACCCCCAATGACAACCACCTCACGGCCCCGGAACGGTTCGACCTCGTGATGCCGTGCACTGTGGGACAAAAATTCCGCCGGTAGAGCTGCCAATTCTTCCGGGACGTATTCGAAGTGTGTAATGCCGACTGCAAGCACCACGTTCCGAGCGCTGACGGTCTCGCCGTCGTCAAGTCTTAGGAGATATCCCTCTGAGCAGCGCTCGATACTGATAACCATTTTTTCTTCAAGCTCCGGCACTAACCGTTCTCTGAAGGCAAGCCCGTAATTCGTGAAAGTATCGAGTTGCACAGGTATCCCAGTGTGGGCGTACGGAATTCCTCGCTGGGCACAAAAATGCTCCAGGGTAAATTGATCATCCGGGTCTGAGATATTTGAAGCAAACCCGTCTGACTTGAGCAACATGCCCTTGGGCATATGTGCTTGCCAGCTGTCCATGGGACGACCAAAGATGCGGAACGAGACGCCACGCCGTCGGAGATGCGCAGCCAACGAAAGTCCGTACGGACCTGCGCCAAGAATTGCGGTGTTTGTCATGATCTTCGTATACCTCGCTATTTTCCTGTCTGGTACGGCAGAAAGATGCACTAAAGTACTAAAGTAATGTGGGGGGAGAAAGGGAGGGTGATCTCAAAACCATATCATGTCAGCGGATTGAATGCACGTGAGAAATTCGATGCCGTGGCTTGCTTGAGCCCACATACTGCCCACATACTAATGAACAAGGCGGGATACGGTTGACTTGAAAGCTTGACTTCTAGGCCTTGTCGCGAAGCTTTCTCTCAATGAAGGCGATAGCATGTTGAACCGAGCCAAGGTTTTCTGCTGTCACTTCTTCATCTTCCACCGTGATTTCGAAGCGTTCCTGAAGGAAAACCACGAACTCGACCACCCCGGTGGAATCGACGACGTTACCCAGTAGCTGTTCGTCGTCACTTAGCTTTTCGTTGCGGCCAGAAAGGAAATTGTCCACAAGAAAGCTGCGAATTTCGTGCCCGATGTCATCCATTGTTTTCATTGTTCAGATTGCCTCCGTTTGTGATGAATTGTGCTGTCAGAAGTTGAGTGGAAAGAAACGAGACCTCGCCTATATTGTCGCGCGGTTGTCGACACGTCGGTCTATTCGCTAAGCGCAAGTTGATTTCTCAAGGGGCCCAGGTCGAGTCGAATCCGCTCTTGGATCCGAAGATTCGATCCTCGGACCTTCAGCTTTCGCGGCAGCAACAACCTGATCTTCAGAAATGCAGGAACGAAGTTTCGGAAAGTCGCTATCAACAAAAGCTCGGATCGTAGCAATCAACTGCGGCGATGCCTGAGTGTCAATTCGATCTCTTTGACCCAAGGTTAACGCGTACTCGAGCTTCTCCGGCAACTCCTGCTCGTCGCGGGCTACGATGATGCGGCCCTGTTCGCCAAAGTGCTTTGCAGCGGCTACCTGATGGTCGTTGCGGGTCTCCCGAAAACGAGCGAGCCGAGGCATTACTACAATGGGCTTGCCTAGTTCAAGAGCTGCAATGATCGATCCCATTCCCGCGTGGGCCACAACGATCTTGGCTTCTCGGATCAAATGCTGAAATTCCGGAGGATCAAGAAAGCCTGTGAATCTGACGTGTTTGGGGCGGTAGGTTCCAGCGGCAATCTGGGCGAAAACGTCAGAACGCCCGCTCGACGCAGCCCATTCATCAACGGCGATGATCAATCGGTCGAACGGTTCTTGCGAGCCAACCGTAACCAAGATCATAAGACGGCACCTCCGTAATGCGGACCTTCGCTCTTAGCGAGATGCGGCCATTGAGTAAGCCAAAGATCTGCATGCGGACCGACGAGAGATCCCGACATGGAAAGGCGCTCGATGTTCGTTATGCTATCGATCCAAATTGTCTTGGCGCCGAATAAACGTCCAAGACGCAGAGCAAAATACCCCGGGGCAGCACCCGTCGATACAACTACATCTGGTCGCTCCTTCCCCAAGATCCAGACGAGTTTGAGTGCAACCTGCACCAATCGTAGCTTGTTCCAGCGATTGGCGTCGTTGATTAGATAGAATCGGTTCTTTGGAACTTCGGAACGATATGATTTAAGAACAGTAACGAATACGACCTCGTAGGATGTGAAGGCCGGGAGGACCCTCATTAATTGAGTCCAATGGCCACCGCTCGAGGCGACCGCCAAAACCTTCTTGCGATTATCTTTTTCTTTCAAATGCACAACTCACTTAACGGTACGACGCTCAGCGCTTCGCGCTCAGCGAGATCGAGAAGGGCTTCAGTCAACTCGAGCACAAAATCGTTCCGTTCCTGCGCTCGGAAGTCGAGTGAGCCATCGTGCATCAAAACGATCCCACCGCTTGCCTCTCGAACCTTGTCAGTTACTTGGCCCGGGCTCGGAAGAACATTGTGAGTGTCGCCCGAATCGATGGTCCACCACCACACGGGAGCCCCACGCCATCGGACAGCACAGTAAGTTGGGAGAGTCATTTTGCCGTACGGTGGACGGAACATTCCGCTGGGTCGAATCCAGGGCGAAAGGCGGTCATAGCCGGCCTTGATATCCGCAATCGCTTTCCACGGAGTCGACTTCCACGCATTGAGGTGCTGGTCGGAATGACAGCCTACATCATGACCTTCGCGAATGAGTTGGTCGACAATTAGGGGATGTTGGTGCGCGTTCAGGCCTAGCATGAAGAACGTCGCTCGGCAGTTACGCTTGCGGAGCATTTCAAGGAGCCGCGGAGTCAACCTACTGCTCGGACCATCGTCAAAGGTGAGGCACAATATCCGTTTGTCGGCAATCTGCCTGCGAAGCGCATTCAGCCGATTGCGCTTCAAGACCGCAGGCGAGAAATATGTCGCAGCCCCTAAGACTCCCAGGGCGGCTGCCGCCAAAGCTGCTGTTGTTTGATCCATAGAAGCCGAGTTGTTACGTTAACACGCGTGACGAACGATCCCGTTCCCAAGCGACTAAACCTCCCTGAAGACGCTTCTCCGCACGGCGACGGGCAATAACCGTCACTGTGGCGTAGATCGCAAGCTTCAGCCACAGTCGCGGATGTCGGAACAATCGGACAAGCGTTTTATTATTGCTCGCGTTGCTGTTCTGCCAAAGGTCGGGAAACAGGCTCATCAATTCAAATGTCCCATAATGAGCCCGAGTTTTGGTAGCAATTAGATCCTTGATCGTGCGCGCTGGAAATACCGTCGATCGTACGAAAGAAAGTGTCTCGCGTTCCTCTGGACGGAACTGGATCCGCACATAACCGTCGTCAGCCGTCAGTGCCGGGAACAATTGAAACCGCCGGCGCCCTGCTTCAGACAAGGCGTAAACACCAGAGCCGCCAATTCCCTCCTTGGCGGACGGAAGGTAAGATCTGATCTCAAAAACGGCCCGAACTAACCAGGAACAATCGTCGAGGTTGTAATCCCCAGTAGGAGCAACGGCGAGCACGTCTCCAGCTTCCAGTCGACTGCCCAATTGCCGGATCCCATCAATCGTAATCACGATATCTGCATCAACGTAGATGCGCGGGAAGCTCTGGGCAGCTTCGTCCCCCAGGTTAAGAGCGTGAATTTTACTAGCAACGCTAGTTTCTACTACATGTACGTACGGCCGAAAACTACGCGCAACCTCAGCAGTGTCGTCGGTACATCCATTACAAACAACGATTACCTCCAGCTCGCCCCGTTTAGCGCCGTCTGTCATTGCCTTCAAAGTTCGCGCAATGACCGCGCCTTCGTTGTGCGCCGGAATGACAACGGAAATCATCGTCTACTTGCCTCTGGCAGCTGGTAACGCAAAGGAACTGGAGCCCAGCACCCACTGTCCCTTGGAGTGGTCGAACTGTTTGACAACCCTGCCTGGGTTTCCGCTAACCACGGAGTTAGGAGGCACACTGCGGGTCAGAACCGTGTTTGCTCCGATTACCGAGTTTCTCCCTATGACGAGCTCACCCTTACTGCAGACAACCGCCGCTCCGTAGCCTATCCAGGCCCCTTCCTCGATCCGAATCGTACCTCCGGGCGTGGTACCTTGCTCCGAAATGGGAGCAGTCACGTCCTCGAAGGCGTGGTTATGATCCATGACGAGCACGGAGGGACCAAAAATGACATTCCGTTCGATGTCGATGCGATTTTGCGCTGAAATCACGCAGCGGCGGCCAACCCTGCAATAGTCGCCGATCAAGATTACGGGATCCGTGCTGACGGGAATAGCTGGAACGTTCAGCCATACGTCGCGGTCCAGGATTACCGAGTTCCCAAGTTTGACTCGAGACGCCGTCGGCCTGCGCAGATCGCATGTGTAGTCTGCACTCAACTTGCGACCGACCGAGATGAAAGGGTAAGTCCAGCTCATCCACAAGCTGTGCAGCTTATTCACAAAACGTCGAGTTGACATAAATTAAGTGTTCCGACAAACCGCATATCCCTCAGCGCGCGCCGAGGCCAATAGACGGATAACACGTTGCGACTTCCCTGCCGTCTAACGAGATACGGCCTTTCGGAAAACCACTTCCATGCTCGGT
>OBLW0100000435.1_pt1 | contig 36111 bp, 25 predicted proteins | sample 1520161 | NCBI WGS metagenome assembly OBLW01 (sample SAMEA3539309, study PRJEB22396) | soil metagenome | biome: tundra; feature: field; material: soil | place: USA | collected 2010-05 | depth 0.15 m
AAAAGAACCTGCACACCCCACTCGGTGCCCGTCTTAGGGGCGTGGAACTGAGTGATAGCGTCCTCACGGACATTGGCTACTTCATTGACTAGGTGCGCCCTGGGGCGCCATTCTTCAAGTTCCACTCCTGATATTTACGTGCGGGATTCTTTAGAATCCCGCACGACTGACACAGCGATCGCTTAATCGGGATTGATGTTGTACACAAAGGTTCCAAAGTCCGTAAGGTAGCTTACTGCATCAATTCCACCGGGAATATATTCCGTGGCAAGCCACAGCGATTTTCCATCGGCTACTCCCCACGAGTAATCGCCCCAACGCGCTGCGCCCCCGCCGCCGAATTCCGGATAACCGGAGAAGTCGTCCTGCGGAGCGGTTCCTGCCGCCACGATATTGACACCGGTTGCGTGCGAAGGAGTGAGTTGTGCATAAGCTGCGCTCGGAAAATACGAGGGTCCAACAACCGTGAAGGCCGCTGCGGCGCTGCCATCCGAGGTAACTCCGATCCCCGGATAGATCACCGAATTTCCCTTGATCGATACATAACCCTGCCCCTGAACAGCGGCCGTCATTTTCTCCCCGGAAAAATGCGGCTTCACGTCAAAGTAGGCAATGCCCGCGTTGACATTTGTTCCGTCGGAAATCACCGTGGTGAGACCGCCCCAAAGGTGACCGCTGGCGAAAACCACATTCTGCATTCGATCATCTCCGGAATCGATCGTCTCTTCCGGTTCGCCCAGAGATAGACCCAGTGGGTACGGGCCCGCCTTCTGGGTCGGGTTCGGAGGTATTCCGTAAACTTCGCTGCTGACGACCGTATTCTTGAGTGTCACTGACGGATTTTTGCGTCCCAGCGAACTCGTGTTCGTCAACGCCCATACTGCGATCCGGTTGTCGTTCGTGTTAAAGAAATCGAGCGCGCTCAGAAAGTACTCAGTCCCGGAACCTTCTTCCTCGCTCAGGTCGGGAGAACTGGCTGGCTGCACGGAATAGGCAATGCCTTCGGCGAGCGGCAGGTTGCCGAAATGAACAAGCGTCGTCGCCGTGCCTGCTTCAAGCGCCGACTTGGATATCGCATAGATTTGGGCGCCGTTGAACACGTTGGTGAAGACACCGAATTCGTTAGTGGTGAGATAAACGCCATTAGCGTCGGCGCCCAAAGTCGGCTGATCGCCAAAGCACGGCAACGCGGTTGTGCACCCGGGGTTGGCCGGAGTACCGTCGAGGCCATCGTCCGTAGTGTCGATGGAGTAGACGTAGTACGCGCCTCTCGGATCGCTTGTTTGGCTCACAGCGAGAACGAGGTTGCTGCGGCCTGTGGTTGAGTCATACACGTTAGTCTCTGATGCAAACCAACGCTGTGTGGGCGCGTCGTAATAGCACCTGGGGTCACTGAGAAACGTGGTGTTAGGGTCTGCCGCGAAGAGACTGTTGACCGACTCGGGAACCGAGATTCGGTGTCCCGCACCATCGAAAACCACCAGTGATACGTTGATGACTTCCAGCACAAAGCCGTGGCCGGCGCACAATCCCTGGTCGGGCGGAGTAGTGACAAACCCGTTGGCATTGGCATTGTCAACCGTGCTGAGTCCAGCGAAGGCGACGCTGGGTTTCCCTCTGGTGATGGAGTTCGGCGGAGGAGCCGGTATGGGAAGAGAGGCTGGAACCGCGGCCGCATTAACAGCCGGCTGGTTGGCTACACTACTTCTCCGTGCCGCAACCAGATCATGTTCCGGCTTTAAGGTTGGCACAACAATGGAGTTGTAAACGGGATAGGATCCACTCCCTGGCACGGTCGTCCCAATGGGTTTGGTGGAGCTTAGCGTCATCGTGCCGACTGTAGCCTGAGCCCCAGCGCTCAAGACGGTACCCGCCGAGAGCAGCAAAACCACCAGGAATCGTACTCCGGAAATTCGCATAGATTCTCCTTTTCTTTTGCTCGATTCAGAGCGGCAAAACTGCGATTCGCCCTGCGGTAAATCAAAGGTGCTGACCTGGAATAGGGGAATGGGGGGCGGTCTTGGGTTGGTATTGTGTGACCGCAGACAGAGACTAAAGTGGCGACTCTTTTTCTGTCAACTAAATTAGTGGACCCTGGGACGCAATCCATGCACTCAAGGACGACACGCGGCTCATCCCAGGATTTGCGGACTGATGGTCGCCAACTCGGAAGTTGCCATTCGTTAACCACGGTACGGGTACGGCGGCCGACAATCCATTGGCTATCACGCCCGCGGCAGCATTCCCCTGTATCCAGCTACTAATCCGCAATAGTATCCTTGCTTTCACGATCAAGCATAGTGACCAAAAACAAACCGGCCCCAAGCGGGCCCCGGTAGCAAGGCGGAGCGTATGAAGCACATCCTGGTAACCGGCGCGACCGGCAAAGTCGGCAGTCATTTCATTCGGCGCATACTCGCCGACGTCGACTCCAAAGACGTCACGATTCGCGCACTCTGTCACAACCGCCGTCTTGAACCTCAGGAGCATTTGGAGGTTGTGAGTGGAAGCATCTCCGACCGCGAAGTCGTGCGTGCCGCCATGCAGGGCATCACGCACGTCGTTCATTGCGCCACATGCAAGGAGACTGAAGAGAGTGTCATCGATGTCACGGTGAAAGGCCTGTTTTGGCTGCTGGAGGAGTGCCGCCTCAGCAAGGCTTTTCAGCAAATCATCCTCATCGGAGGTGATGCCGCCCTCGGCCATTTCTTTTATCCGCACCCGATTCCGGTCACTGAGCAGCAGAAGCACAGCGCCTATCCCGGCTGCTACGCGCTTTCAAAAGTTCTGGAAGAAGTCGTGCTGGAGCAATATTTCGTTCAATACGACTTGTCAGGGTGTTGCCTACGTGCTCCGTGGATCATGGAGAGGGACGATTTCAAATACACGCTCACTTTCGGCGAAGACGTCTTCGGAGGTCCGCGATGGTGCGAACTCGTCGAGCCCGAAACAGCCCGCGAATATTTCAAGTCCAACACCGTACCATTGATGCTCGATCCGCAGGGCAACCCTGTGAGCCGAAATTTTGTCCACGTCAGCGACCTTGTCGAGGCCATGATTCTGGCGCTCGATCACCCCAGGGCGCGACAGCAGACGTTCAATATCTGCATGGATGAGCCGGTAAACTATCGCGCGGTCGCGGACTACCTGTGCAAGACTCGGGGAATCCCTTCTGTCGAGATCAAGACGCCGTATTACTCAACCTGGTTGGACAACGCCAAAGCGAAATTCCTGCTCGGATGGAGGCCGTGCTACGACTTGAAGCGGCTCATCGATGAGGCTTGGGACTACTGGCGAAGCGAATCAGATCCGCGAAAGGTGTGGTACCCCGGCTAGTGGCAAGCGGCGGGTCGCCGATCACAATTGAAGCAGCAAGCAGCGCGCATCAACGGCCGCTCAAGCGGACCAAATGAGGACAAGATGAACGGATGGGATCGCAAGTTTATCGATATGGCCGTGCTGGTGAGTTCCTGGTCAAAAGACCCGTCAACAAAGGTCGGATGCGTAATTGCGGACTCTGACCACGCTCAGCTCTCCGAAGGATTCAACGGATTTCCGCGCGGAATTGCCGATGATGAGAGACTTCACCAGCGGGAGATCAAGTATCGGCTCATCGTTCACGCCGAAGCGAACGCCATTGCGGCAGCGGCCCGCAACGGCCACGGCTTGAAGGGCGCCACGGCCTACGTTACGTTCTGCCCATGCCCTCAATGCGCTGCACTGCTGATTCAGGCGGGGATCGTCAGAGTTGTAACTATCGACGGAGCCACTCCGGAACATTGGAAGGCAGAATGTGAGATTGCCCAAAAAATGTTCCGCGAAGCAGGAGTCGTTTACGAAGAGGCCGATCGACCTGACTGAGAAATCTCCCGAAAGCAGCTCGGCGCAACCAACATGTACTTGCCCGTGAGAGAAGATTCGACACTCCATGAAATGCCCGCTGAGGCCACGCCGGCTTGATGCGCAGACAAGTTCGTCCTTTTTCCAATGTAAGAATTTCTGATCATGCGCGGCCCGAGTCTCGGAGTCGAAACCCCGCGCTTCCGGCAGCGAATATCAGCGTGCCTCTCCGCGTTTAAGTGACACTCGATTTTGTGCGGTGGTGCACACGCAAATTGTCGAGCGCATAGTCAATGAACCGTGGCTCAAAATGAGCAGCCTGGCCCATGAACCGGCAAGTTGCCACTACCTGGTCGATAATGAACCTGGGCTGAAATGCCGCGAGGTCAAGGCCCTTTTCCTTCGTGATCTTGTTGGCGATAACGTTGAAAGCTTCTTCAGAAAGCGGCAATCCCTGCCGTGCGCATTCCTTCTCGAAGATGCGCTTGAAGATTGGCAGTGAGGGAGATCCAACCTCGATCTTGTAGGGAAGGCGGCGCAGAAAGGCCCCGTCCATCAGGTCTTCCGGTTCCAGGTTGGTGGAAAAGATCACCAGTTCTTCAAACGGAATGCTGAAGCTCTTTCCGGTGTGCAACTTTAAATAGTCGACGCGGTTTTCCAGCGGCACAATCCAGCGATTCAGCAGGTTGGTGGGGCTCACCAACTGGCGGCCGAAGTCGTCGATTACGAAACACCCGCCCAGCGCCTTAACGTGCAGCGGAGCCTCGTAGAAGTGCCCCGTCTCGTCATACCGCAGGTCGAGCATCTCCAGAGTAAGTTCGCCGCCGGTGACGACGAAAGGCCTCTTGCAGGCAACCCATCGCGCATCAAACTCCGCGTTCCGGACAAACGAGACAGCGCCTTCGTCGTCCGAGTCGGAGGGGGCGATTGGTACATGGATGCTGGGGTCGAAGAAGCGGATGATCTGGCCCTCCACGGAGATCGCGTAAGGGACATAGATCACGTCGTTGAACACGTTGCCCAGTGAATGCGCAACCGAAGTCTTCCCGTTTCCGGGAGGACCGTAGAGAAGCATGGCCCGGCCAGAGTTCATCGCCGGCCCAGTTTGCTCGATCATGGCGTCTTCGAACGTAAGTTCGCCGAGCGATTTGCGAATCCGCTCGAAGGTGACCAGTTCATTGGTCAGCTTCTGCAGGTTCACGCGAAAGTTGAATTCCTCGATGTCGATCGGCGCAGGTCCGGCATAACGCAATTGATCCAGGGCATCGAGGGTGAAGCGCTTGCCCTCTTCGGTGAACGTGTAAGCCAGGTCAAGCGGGTTATTGGAATTGCGCATCCCCAGGGCATGCAGCAACTTCCGGTCGATGGCCATCCTGATCAGTTCAGACACGATGTGGTAGGGCAGCTTGATGGCATCAACTATCTGGCGGCCGTTTTCCAGCCGGCCCATATAGATGAGCTTCATCATCAGGGCCATGAGATCGAGCTCGTCGATTCTTGTAGCCGAAATATCCGCGGGCTCGATTGGAATGCGGTGAATAAAAGCATCCAGCACCCGCTGGTCAATGGCTCCAATGGCCACAAGGTTGTCGCCCAGCCGGCCGCCTTCCTTGACCAGGCGCTCCAGCCCATTCACCACATCCTCCTTGCTGATCAGGTTTGCCTCGATCAGCAGATCCCCTAACCGCATGTGCGTGCTGATGGTGTCCTCCTCGAAACTGCCTCACCCCGCCAGGGACCCGGCCTCTGCCCCTCAGGGGGCTAACTCCTGACTCGCCAAAGCGAGTCGATTGATCCAACTCGCTATTTTAGCGGAGATTGCTCCGAATGGCTGTTTCTCAACCTGGCACCGGGTGGGGCCATTCCGTATTCTCAGGAGCCATGCACCTCAATCCTCTCCAAGAGCCCGGAAATAGGCCCCGATCAGGCCGGTATCCTCTCCTAAATTCCCTCTTCGTGGAATCAAAAATTCACATATGCGCAAACATCGCTTATGCTGGTAGGACATCCTTTTGCTTCGGCGAGCCACGCACAACCATTTATGAATCCAGTCGCTTTGGCGGTTGACGATCTTCGGGACCAGTATCTGCGCGAGATGGCGCTTGTCCGCCAGACCTGTGAGCGCACGGGTGACGGCACCGCAGCCATTCGACGCCGCTCCGCTGTCGTGGACCGTATTCTCATTGAAATGTGGCGCCGGGCCTTCTCGGGAAACCCCACTCAGAGCGCTTCGCTGCTGGCCCTGGGTGGATACGGCCGCAAAGATCTCTTCCCCTACTCTGATATCGACGTGCTCTTCGCCTTCGCCGACGAAAAAACCGAAGAGCAATCCCGCGAAGCCGTCCGCGCCATCATCCAAGGTATGTGGGACATCGGCTTGCGCGCCAGCCCCAGTTCCCGCACGGTGAAAGAAGCCGGCCGCTTCGACCCCGACAACCTTGAATTCACCCTCGCCACCATTGACCGCCGCTTTCTCGCCGGACAGTTCCCCCTATACCAGCAGTTGCACCAGGTTGTCTTCCCTGGCCTGGTCCTCAGCGAGTGGGCCACCATCACCCAAAAGCTCGGCGAAATCGCCCGCTCCCGCCACGCAAAATTCGGCAACACCATCTTTCACCTCGAGCCCAATCTCAAGGACTGTCCCGGCGGACTCCGCGACTATCACCTCGCGGTCTGGTTCGCTATTCTGTTCCACCTGAAAGAAACAAAGGAGTGGCCCCGCCAGCGCGGCGGCGTATTCCAGAGCGCCCGCGGCGACGCCGAAGCTGCCTTCGACTTTCTCGCCGCCGCACGATGTTTCCTCCACTTCCGCCACGGCCGCGACGACAATACGCTGGACTGGCAGTCTCAGGACGAGGCCGCCGCTCTCTCCATCGGCCTTGAAACCCGCGGCACCGCCGATCCTTCCTACTGGATGCGGACCTACTATCGGCACGCGCGTATCGTCTATCGACGCGCCGCCCTGCTCATGGAGCATCTCCCCGCTCCGGTCAGCTTTTATCGCCAGTTCCGCCGCCGCCGCACCCCGATCGCAGGTACTGAATTCCTCCTCGACCAGGGCCGCATCGACATCCTCCCGGGCGCGCAATTTAATGACACCAGTGCCATCCTCCGCATTTTTTCTCTCATGGCCACTCACGGCTACACGCTTTCGCAAGCCGCCGAGGATCGCATCACCGATGCATTGCCCGTGCTCGCCATTCATATTCCTGAAGGACCCTATCTGTGGAACTCGCTCCGCGAGGTCCTGCTCGGCCCCCACGCCGCTCACGCGCTCCGCACCATGCACGCCCTCGGCGTTCTTGAGATGCTGATTCCCGAGTTCCACGGCATCGACGCCCTGGTCATTCGCGATTCCTATCACCGCTATACCGTCGACGAGCACACCTTCCTGGCCATCGACAACGTGCACAGCCTCCGCCAGCCAACCCACGACTTCGAGGCCCGCCTCGCCCAATTGCTACCGGAGATTGACCGGCTCGATCTCTTCCTCCTCGCGTTCCTGCTCCACGACACCGGCAAGGCCCGCCGCACCGGCGAACATGCCACCCAGAGCGTGGAACTCGCGGACGCATTCCTTGCTCGGCTCGATTTTGACTCCGAGGAGCGCGAGTCCATCCTCAAGCTCATTCGCCTCCATCTGGATATGTCCCAGGCGCTGCGCCGCGACATCTTCGACCTTGAAAACGTCCGCGCATTCTCTGAGAAAATCGGCAGCCCGCAGTTGCTGAAGATGCTCACCATCATGACCTTTGCGGATATCAAGGCCGTCAACCCGGACGCCCTGACGCCATGGAAGGCCGAAAACCTCTGGCAGTTCTACATGTCCACGGCCAATTTCATGGACCGCTCCGTGGACGAAGTTCGATACCACGCGGCCATCGATCCCACGCTGCTCAACCGCCTCCGCTCCATGGTTCCCTCTGCCCAGTACGAGGCCCTGGGACAGTTTCTTGAAGGCCTGCCTCAGCGCTATCTGCAAACCCGCCTCCCCGAGCAGATCCGCAACCATTTCCACATGGCCCTCAACCTCGACGAGGACCCCGTCCAGCTCGACCTTCGCCCCAACCGCCAGCTCTTCGACCTCACAGTCATCACGCGCGACCGCACGCGGCTGTTTGCCGATGTTGCCGGCGCCCTCGCGGCGTGGGGCATGAACATCGTCCGCGCCGGCGCATTCTCAAACGAGGCCGGCGTCATCGTCGACAGCTTCCATTTCTCCGACGTCTTCCGCACCATCGAGCTCAACCCCAGCGAGAAAGACCGTTTCCTGGCCAATATTCACGACGTTGTTGCGCAAAAAGCCTCGGTACAGCAACTCCTTGAAGCCCGAAGCCACATGAACCATCCCAGCAACCTCAAGGTCGAAGTCACCACTCGCCTGGAGTTCGACTCCGAATCCTCAACCCACTCCACGCTCCTGCAAGTGGTTGCACAGGATTTGCCCGGCCTGCTTCGCCAGATCGCACTCACCCTTTCGACCCATCAGTGCAACATCAAGGTGGCTCTCATCGACACTGAAGGCGAAACCGCCATCGACGTCTTTTACCTCACCAGCCACGGCGAAAAACTCACCCCTGAAACCCAGCGGACCCTCGCTGAAGGCCTCACCGTCGCCCTGGATTCCATGCGCGTCCCCGCCGATACGTAGTCCTCAACTTCCCGCCGAATTCCATCAAAAACCACGCGCCGATTCCTGGCATAGCAGCTCGCTTCGAGCCCGGCCCTGCAAAAGGGTGAGGCGCTTTGTATTTCGCCCTGGCCTCGAACACAGTTTCTGACCCTGGTTTTAAGGTCTGACCTTTCATGTATGCCTTAAATGCAGGAATGCGGCATAAATCGAAACATTTAAATTATTTGCGCGATACTTTGACGCTTGATGAAAATAGCTCTTGACAGTCGTGGACTGACCTCGTTACACATGTACGGGTCGATAAAATCGACTGTTTCACAAGCAAGGCCAATTTTTGCCTACCCTGCACGCCTTGGCTGCAACCCTCGCTGAGGCCTGGTCGGCAATTGCTGACGATCAATAACCACTTTGGAGGCTTCAATGTTAAATACACGCGTCAATGCGCATGGACTGGTCAGCCGCCTGGCAACTCTGCTGTGCTGCTCGGCCATGCTTCTACTCGCCACCAACGGCTTCTCCCAACTCGCCGGAACAGGCAACATTCAAGGCACCGTTGCGGATTCAACCGGAGCGGTTATCCCGAACGCGGCGGTTTCGCTCACCGACCAGGCGACGCTGGTAAAGCGCACCGCAACAAGCAACACCGCGGGCGGCTATCTTTTCCCTGGCATCCCCGTCAGCACCTATAACCTCCAGGTTTCCGCACCAGGGTTCAAGACCTCACTGCAGACCGGGATCGTGCTGGAGGTCGGCAGCAACATCGCCGTCAACGCCAGCCTCCAGGTCGGCAGTGCGGATGTAAAGGTCGAGGTGCAGGCTGAGGGTCTCGCGCTGCAAACCGAGGACCCCACATTCAAACAGACCATCGACCACGATGCGATCACAGAGATGCCGCTCAACGGCCGGCAAATGACGGCGCTGATTGTTGCTTCAGGTGGCTCCAGCCCCGCTCCTGCCGGCGATTTCACCGGCAGCAAGTACTCGTACCAGACGATTTCCGTCTCCATCGCGGGCGGCGGCGGAAACACCACCCTTTGGCGCCTGGACGGCGGCGACAACCAGGACTACATGGCCAACGGCAATCTGCCGTACCCCTTCCCCGACGCGGTGAGCCAGTTCAGCGTGGAATCAACGGCGCTTGGCGCGCAGGATGGCGGGCACGTGGGCGGCATGGTAAACGTTGTCACGCGTTCTGGAACCAACAGCTACCACGGGTCCGGCTTCGAGTTCATTCGCAACAACTACCTGGACGCACAAAACTTCTACTCCACCTGCACGCCGGTTGCTCCTGCGACTACCTGCAGTGCCAAGGACACCTTGCACCAGAATCAGTTCGGCGGCACCTTTGGCGGTCCCGTCATACGCAACAAGATGTTTGCCTTCGCCGCGTACCAACGCACGCAGGCCCGTCAATCGCAGGCCACCACGCAAGCCCAGGTGCCCACAGCGGCAAACATGGCAGGCGACTATTCCGTCACGGACGGCGTCCCGGGAGTCACGGGCAGCAATCCCTGCAACTCGAGCCACGCGCCAATTACTCTCGTTGACCCGCTAACCGGCACAGCGCTGCCTGGAAACAAATATGCGACCGCGCCTACGTACAACGCGCAAGCGCTGGCGCTTCAGAAGTACCTGCCCGCCATCGACCCAACCTACGACACCAAGAATTGCGGGTTCGTCTCCTACAGCATCCCGTACCAATTGTCTGATAACCAGTTTGTCACCAGGGTCGACTACACCGTCAGTTCCAAACAAAACATCTACGGCCGGTACTTTGTCGACGGCTACCAGTTCCCGGCCTACTTCTCTCCCACCAACATTCTCATCACCACGCAATCGGGAAACATACAGCGCGTGCAGACGTTCACGCTCGGTGATGCGTACACCTTTACTCAGAACGTGGTTAACGCGGCCCACATTTCGATCCTGCGGCGCGTAAACAACCGCGGATACAACGCCGCCGATATCAACGCCAACACACTCGGCATCACCCTCTATCAGGGTGTGAAAAACGGGCTCCAGATCACCGAAGGCAAGTTCACGATCGGCGGTGGTACAAACTCTGTCTCCCACTTCAACGACAACACGCTGGCCATCGGAGACGATATAACCTGGGTCCGCGGCAGACACCAGTTCTCGTTCGGTGGAGGCTGGGTCCAGAACCAATTGAACATCGGCAATCAATATGAAACCAACGGAACCTTCACTTTTAACGGTTCGTACAGCGGTAGCGGACCGAAGGGCGGAAGCACGATTGGCGACCAGAACCTGGACTTCTTACAGGGAACGCTAAGCGCCTTCCAGCAGAGCAAGCAGCAGCAGAACGCGCTGCGCGGTCCTATTCCCAACCTCTACGCTCAGGACACCTTCCACGCCTCGCCCCGGTTAACGTTGACCGCGGGCCTGCGCTGGGGCCCGAATGTGATGCCCCACGATTTTTTCAATCGCGGCCTCGAGTTCAATATGGCGAACTTTCTGTCCAACACTGCGAGCTCGATCTACCCCAATGCGCCGGCGGGAATCCTGTACTACGGCGACAAGGGCGTGACCAAACAGTTCACCAAGAACTCTTACATGCAGTTCTCGCCGAACGTCGGTGCATCGTTCGATCCGGAAGGCAACGGCAAGACTGTATTTCGCGTCGGTGGCGCGCTGATGTTCGACAACCCAAACTTCTTCACAGGCCAGCGCAACCAGCAGAACCCGCCGTTCGCAACCGCCATCTCACAGCTCCAAACTTCCTCAACTGGACCAATCAGCTTTGGCGCTCCGTGGTCAGTCGGCTCCATCACGACGAGTCCTTTCCCGCAGCCCCAGGTTCCGACTCCGTCGCAGGCTCAGTACTTTGCCCAGTCGCAGTACATCGTGTTACCCGCCCAATTTCATGCTCCCTATACAATCCAGTGGACGCTCAGCGTGCAGCATGTGTTCGCGCGCGGATGGCAGGCACAGGTGGATTACATCGGGAACACCACCCGGCATAATCCCATCGGCCTGCCGCTCAGCCCTGCCATCTATATTCCCGGCGTTTGGGGGGCGGCCGGCAGCGGATGCACCGGCATCGTGACCACCGGTCCTGCCGCTGTAAAGCCCGGCGCAGTTGGAACTCCTTGCTCGACGACAGGAAACCAGATTTCGCGTTTCAAGCTAACCGTTGCGAATCCTCTGCAAGGCAACCAACTGCAGGGCAGCGGAAGCGGTTCGGTTCTTGTCGCCGACAGCGCCTCGGCAAACTACAACGGCTTGGTCACCTCCGTAAACCATCGCCTTTCGTCCACCTTCAGCCTGTTGGCCAATTGGACATGGTCGAAATGCCTCAACATCGAGGACGCCCAGGGCGATCTGGCCAGCACAACTGTAGAGAACCCAAACAATCCGAGATCGGATTACGGTCCCTGCGGCTCCGACTTCCGGCACATCGAGAACATCTCCCTGGTCACCAGAAGCAACTTCAGCCGCTTCGACCGCATCGGGAAGGCACTAATCAACAATTGGGAGTTCGCCCCCCTCATGCGCATCCAAACCGGCTCTCCCTTCACGGTAACCGCAGGAGGAGACGACTCGCTGACCGACGTTGGCAACGACCGTCCCAACCTGCTGCCCGGAGTGAGCCCTTACGCTGAGGTGAAGTTCCAAAAAGGCACCGGCATAGCAAACCGCGGATACCTCAATCCCGCGGCCTTTGCCGAGGTCTGCCCCAACAACGCCACTGCCGGCTGCGCGGCGGCGGGAACCTATGGGAACATCAGCAGGAACTCGTTCCGTGGGCCAAAGTTGTTCAATTTCGATGCCCAGATTTCCCGTGTTTTCCCCATCCACGAGAGCTTCAATGCAACCTTCCGACTGGAAGCATTCAATGTCCTGAACCATCCGAATTTCAACAACCCTACGGGCGGAACAACTGGAACTCCAGCCGGAACATCCGGAGGGGCCGCCGCCCTTACGTCATCGACCTTTGGCCAGGTCTCGTCGACAACCAACCAAGCCCGCGTCTTCCAGGGCAGCGTCAAGATCAGCTTCTAGAAGACTCAATCGCAGGTCCAACCCGGTCACCTCGCCTGCCGCGAACATCGGCAGGCAAGGTGACCCGGCAAATGAGAGCATTTCTGATACATTCCGGCATGACATCCAGCAGCCTCATCCAACTTCCGCTATTCCCATTGCCTGCCTCGAGCTTGCCAAAAGATTCCACCTGAAAAATATGGGAAGACGCAGCATCGAGCTTGACGTCTGTGGCCTTGTGGTCTGACCATAGGTTGTCCGGTTCGAGACACGGCTCGAGCTCGGGAAAAATCGCTCCCGTTTCACCGCAATCAAGACTGGTTCAAGCACCCGCACTTCACACAACAAACCAACCACTCGGAGGGTCCGGTTATGGAATTAGCCAAGAATAATCGCAGGGAATTTTTGAAAGCGGGCAGCGCAGCACTAGCCGCAACCGCATTTGCTTCAAGTGCCCGCAGCTATGCGGCCATCGCAGGCGCCAACGATCGTGTAAGAGTTGGCATCATCGGATGCGGCGACCGCATGAAGCAGGGCGACCTGCCTGCGTTCAAGGCGAGCGCCAAGGACATGAACTTCCAGATCACTGCGATCAGCGACATCTGGAGCCGCCGCCGTGAAGAAGGCGTGGCATTTGTCGATAAAATGTTCGGCTACAAGCCCGAAACCGTTCGCAACAACGACGAACTGTATGCCCGCAAAGATATTGATGCCGTCATCATCGCCACCGCCGATTTCCAGCACGCTTATCACGGCGCAGAAGCAGTGAACGCAGGCCGCGACGCCTATGTGGAAAAGCCGACCGCGCACACCATGGCCGATGCCCGCATGTTTCGCGCCGCCGTAAAGAAGAGCGGCAAGATCGTCCAGATTGGCACGCAGCGTCGCAGCACGCCCAGCTACATGAAGGCCGCCGAGTACATCAAGTCGGGCAAATTTGGTGACATCGTCATGGTCGAAATGACATGGAACGTGAATCAGCCCGGCCGCTGGCGCCGCCCCGACCAGGTGCCGCTGCTCAAGGAAGAGGACACGGACTGGAAGCGCTATTCGCTCGGCAGGAGCATGGGGTCGTTCGATGCGCGCAAGTATCTTGAGTTCCGGCTGTTCTGGCCATTTTCGTCGGGGATTCCCGATCAGTGGCTCGTTCACCAGATTGATACGGTGCATTGGTTCACCGGCCTGCCGCATCCTCGTTCCTGCGTTGCCAATGGCGGTATCTATCTGTGGAAAGACGGTCGCCAGAATTGGGACACCATGACCGCTGTGTTCGATTACGGCCCGCTCGATGACCTCACCAAGGGCTTCCAGGTGCAGTACTCCTCGCGATTCACCAACTCCGCCGGCGGCGTCAAGGAGCTTTACTACTCCAACGGCGGCATGATCGACATGTCGAAGCAGACTGTTACACCAACTGGCGGGCTCAGTGCCAAGTCTGCTGCCGAAATGAAGATGCAGGCCAACCTGTTGCCCGGTTCTTCGCTCGTGGAAAAGGCCGAGGCCGTCAGCACCGACGCCGACACGCACGGCGACCCGGAGACTGCGGCCAACATGCGCAACTGGATGGAGTGCGTACGGTCACGCAAGACTCCCAACGCTTCGATTGAGGCTGGGTATAGCCATTCCATCGCGCTGTGCATGAACGTCGCCGCCATCAAGACCGGCCAGAAGGTCACCTTTGACGAGAAGACCCAGCAGGTGATGGCGGGAGGAAAGGTGTATGAATAAATTCACTGTCTTCGGGCTTTTCGCCGCCGGCTCAATGCTCGCGGCGAGCGCCCTCGCCGCGCCTGCCGCCAAAGGCGTTCAGGTGATAGCCGACGAAGCCCAGCGCCGCGTCGACATCACCATCGATGGAAAACCCTTCACCTCTTACATCTGGCCAACGACGCTGAAGAAGCCTGTTCTCTACCCGATTCTTGATTCGGACGGCGTTACGCTGACGCGCGGTTTCCCTCCACTGCCCGGCGAGCGCGTCGACCATCCTCACCATGTCGGCCTCTGGTTCAACTACGCCAGGGTCAACGACTTTGATTTCTGGAACAACTCCGACGCGATCAAGCCGGCAAACCACGCGAAGATGGGCACGATTGTCTTCGACAAACTCCTCTCTACCAAGAGCGGCCCGAAGCAGGGTGAGTTGAGCGCACTGTCCACCTGGATCGACGGCAAAGATCACCCCATCCTCGAGGAGACAACACGTGTCGTCTTCTCCGGCAGCAAGGGTGCTCGCGTTATCGACCGTATCACCACTCTCAAATCTCTTGACCATGTGGTCTTCGAGGATGAGAAGGATGGCATGCTCGGGATGCGCGTTGCAAGCTGGCTTGAATCTCCAACCGCCGGCGGGGGCGTCTACACGGACTCTCACGGCGTGGAAACCAAGACCGCAAGCGCCTCGCCGGATGCCACGGGAGAGTACCTCACAAGCGAAGGCGTCAAGGGCGACGCTGCCTGGTCGACTCGCGGACGTTGGTGCTCGCTAACCGGCCACAACAAGGAAGGTCACACCATCACGATCGCAATCTTTGACCTGCCGAAGAACCCTGGATACCCGACCACATGGCATGCGCGCGGGTATGGGCTGTTCGCGGCCAATCCGCTAGGGCTCAGCGTCTTCAACACCAAAGAGAAGCCGATGAACTTCACCCTCGAGAAGGGCCAGTCGGCGACCTTCCTATACCGCATCGTTTTCTACACGCATGCCGCGACAACCGAAGAACTGAACCACGAAGCCGACGCCTTCGCCGCACAGTACAAATAAATCCGCGTCATCAAATTGCTCGCAGAAATAAGGAGCCCCGGCAATCGGCCGGGGCTCCTCTTTGTTGATGCGATTGCTTAGAACTGCAAGCGCAGTGTGAGCTGAATCTGACGAGGCGACCAGTACGAACTCGAAAGGCCGTTCGGCTGATACGCGATTTCGCCAGTGGTCGTGTTCGGGTTCTGGTAACCCATGATGTTGAATGCGTTGAATGCGTCCACATTAAACCGCAGGAAAGTCTGCTCGGTGATCGGGAAGACCTTGAATACAGAAAGGTCCACATTGTAGTTGTTCGGTCCGTTCAGGACGGTCCGCGAGTAAGGATTGTTTCCAAAGTTGCTTGGAGACGGCGCGAAAGCCTGGTTAGCGAAGTTGTTCAACGGCCCCTTGATATCCACGTTGTTGTTCGTGCCGCAGATTGGAGCGGCGGCGCCGCCGGGACCGCAGGTACCGGGGGTGGTGCCGATGGGCGACATGTACGCCGGACTGGCCGCCGTGCCTTGTGTGTACCCCGAAGGCAGACCGGAGATCTTGCCCATGGCGCCTGGCGTCGGAGCGATGTAGCCGTTAAACCACAGCTTCTCCTTCTGACAAACGGTGCCCTGACAGTCGGTCACAGTGGTGTTCTTGTAGTACTTGATGGGATTGGTTGCTCCCCAGTTTCCGCTGTTAGGCGCAAAGGTTTGCGAGACAAACTGGCCGGCGCCGGAAATTTCCCAGCCGCCGACTGCCTCATCAGCCCACTTGTTCACGCCTGCCAGGAAGCGCTTGCCGCGACCAAAGGGAAGATCGTAAACACCGTTGAAGGTGATGTGCTGCTTCGGAATGGCCGTATCCACCTTGTACTGTTCGAACTTGACAAGGGCGTGATACTCCTGCCAGGGCAGCGTGCCCGAGGGGGCAGCCGGCGGCAGAGAAGGCGCGGTAATGGTGGACCCGTTGCTTGGAGTGTACGATGTCCCCGCAGCGGCCCCCGCAACACCCAGGAAGTTTGCTGCCGGATAAACTGTTCCGTCGCGGAAGTAGTTGCCGCCCAAACGGAAGGGCTTGGACCAGACATAGTTGACCTGATACGAGAGACCGTTGTGGAACAGGCGCTGATAGGTAGCCTGCAAAGCGTTGTCGTTCGACCAGCCGTCCTTCACGTCCCAGGTGTTGTTGCCCCAGGTCTTGGTGTCGTACGGACGAGTCGCGATAGCGCCGTTGGCCGAAGGCACAGCGGTGTCGGTGTTCAACTCCCACAAGAAATTCGAGGGAGCGTTGTTGTTGTAGAAGTAGTGGTCCAGGTTCGTGCCATGGCTCCACAGCCAGGTAAGCCGGAGAGCCGAATTGCCCTTCAGCGGCTGCTCGATGGTGAAGTTCATCTGGGTAACGAAATCAGGAGGCATCGATGCCGAGTTGCTCCACAACCCAACACCCGGAAGAATGGAGGTTGTCGTAGAGCTATCAACCACGCCGGTGCTGTTGGTGCCCATGATCGGCGTGAATGTGCTTGACTGCGACCATGCTCCGGCACCCTGTGGATAGCGCAGCAGTTCGCTGGTCAGTCCGTCGTTGGTCTGGTTGCCACTGGTAAAGGAACGGCTGTAGCCGGCCACCAGCGGGTTGTTTGCTATCGGGTTCTTGATGAAGCTTCGGGTCGGCATCGGATAGATGTAGCGGCCATAAGCTCCGCGGATAACCGTGCCGTACTTGCCGCCGAAGGGTTGCCAGGCCATGCCAACGCGCGGGCTGAAATTGAAATGATAGTTGCGCATCAGCGAAGATGGGACACCCGCTTGCGCCGGTGTCTCGTACTTGGCGCCGTTGTTCAGCATGTTGGTGATGATGGTCTGGGTCGTGTAGCCCTCGGCGATCAGCGTTGCCGGGGGAGCGGCCAGAACCACTGCATCGTTCTTCAGATCGAAGCTGTTATACAGTCCGTACTTGACCCAGGTAGCCGGATGGCTTTCCCAGCGGAGACCAAGGTTGACCGTTAAAGTGCGGCTGACGTGGAGGTTGTCCTGGAAGTAGGCATCGAACTCCATGTCGTGGAAATGCGCGTAGGGCGGTTCCTGCGTAACCGAGTAGCTGTTGGCTGCTCCCAGGAATGCGTCCGGATCCTGGCCACCGGTGTTGGAGAGTGCAGTGAGGCTGGTGGTCGATTTTGGATCGTAAATTCCGGTGTCCTGGCCGTTGTAGGTAATCTGATCAGCGGACTCGTCGGGCAACTGGCCGAAACGCTCATGCCGATAGCGGCCGCCAAACTGGAACTGGTGCTTGCCCCTGGTCAGGGTAAAGTTCTGGTCGGCGTTGTCCACAATTGCGCTCAAACCGTAGATGAACTGCGTGCCGCCATATCCCCAGAGACCGCTGATCAGGCCGCCGGAACCGATGGACGGAAAACCGCCCTCGCCGAAGTTGTTGGGCGTTCCCAGCTGCTTTTCGAAATTGGCCGTGGGCGTGCCGCCGGCATAGTTATGCTGGCCCAGCGCCTGCTGGCTAATGATGGTTTCTGAGAAGAAGGTTGGCGAGAAGACGTGCGTGTAACCGATTGCCTCGGCGAATGATGCCGAGGGGTTATACGCGATGCCGGTTGCATACTGCGGAAAACCGTCAGCCGCAATCGTCGCGTTGTTGTTGATGGTCTGGTTCGTGTAGTTGCGCAGCGAGGTGCTTTGCAGGAGGTTGCTCGTATAACGCAGATACGCCCGGTTGCTCTCGTTGAATTCGTGATCGATGCGGAAAGTGTGCGTGGGAACCACGTTGAAGGTCGGGTTCGCAACAGAGATGTTGCCGTTGCTGATGACGCCGCCGTTGTTGGTGGCCTCCATCGGGTTGAGGGAGTTAGTCGGCTGAGGCGTGATGTCCTGAATCATCTTCCAGGTAGGCGAGAGCCGGCTAACCGGAATCTGGTTGTTGACGAAAGGCGTACGGCAGTAGGGGTTGGCAACACCCGAGCCGTTGCAATTCGGATCGTTCCTCGTAGTTGCCGGATCGTAGAGCAGCTGAGCGACACCAGCGCTGTTGGTATATCCGCTGTAGTCGCCGGTTCTCCATGCAGCGGTAGGTACCACAGCCGAAATTGTGGTGGGACTGGCGAACGAGTACCGCTCGTATGCATAGAACCAGAAGGTCTTGTCCTTGCCGTTGTAAACCTTCGGAATAATGAGCGGGCCGCCGGCCGATGCACCAAACTCGTTACGCACCAGGTGAGGCGCCGCAAATGAGGCAAGATTGTTTCGGTTCTTCGCAATGCCGATGGCGTTGTTGCGGGCCGTCTCAAACAATGCGCCGTGCAGCGAATTGGTGCCCGACTTGGTGGTGACGATCACCGTGCCCGGCTCGGAGTATTGCGCGCCGGTGTTGGTGGTCTCTGCGCGGACTTCCTGCACAGAATCCGGATCGGGGACCTGGGTCTGCGCAAGGTTCATGCCGCCAAATTGACGGTTCGTGATCGGCACGCCGTCGGCAACATACTCAAGCGCTTCGCCCATCAAGCCGTTGGCGCGGGATCCATTGCTTTCCAGGCCCGGCGTCGTTTCGCCGACCAGGGAGATCAAAGTGCGGCCGTTCATGGGAAGGCGGTTGATCTGGGTATTTTCCAAGGTTGCGGTAATGGTTCCGTTTTCGGTGGTGGTAAGCTGCGCAAAATCCGCAGACACTTCAACCTGCTGAGTCACAGCACCGGCCGTCATCGCCGGGTTGATGACCGCGTTCTGGGCCACCAACAGTTGAATCGCGGTTTTGTAGGTCTTCATGCCCGGAGCGGTCACCGTTACGGTATAGCTACCCGTAAAAAGGGCTGGCACCTGGTAGAAGCCGACATTGCTCGATTTTGTATCGGTGTTGGAATTGGTGGCCTGGTTCACCACACTGATTGTGGCTCCAGGGATCACTGCTCCGGTCGAGTCGGTCACCGTGCCCTGAATCGAGCCGGCGCCGCTCTGCGCAAATGTGCTGGAGCAGCTCATCGCCATCCCTATTACGACCGCGATGGCGAGTAATGGCAGATTCCACTTGTGGAAAGTGCGCGTCATGAAACTGGCTAAGTTTTTCATTTTAAATGGTTCTCCTGAAGATACAGGCCGGCGTGCGAGCGCCAGACGTTCGAAATTGGTTCAGTACATTTGCTCGCGGCACACGTGTGCAAGCGAAATTCGCAGTGCCGTTCGCCATGTATTTGTGCTGGACCGGATAACAAAGACACACCAAAACGCGGTTCTTAATCTAGATTGAGAACGTCTTCTGGTGCAGCCAAAATTAAGAACTTCAGCCCCAACGCGTCTAGCTTCGTTCAAGCGCGAGGAAAAAGGGGTCTTATTGGAGTGGCTTGAGAAGTGTCTCGCTCGCGAATATGAGCTGTCAAGCTCTATTTCTTCGAGTCTCTAACAATAAAGTGTGATCATTCCGTGATCCGATTTCTCCCCGTTTGCGCCGCGATCGAAATCGATTTATCGTTGTCAGGCACAATTTCTTGAGGTGTCCCATGTATCCAAGGTTCTTTACCACCGCTCTTCTTGCCGCCTTCACCCTCGCAGCCGCCGCCCAGAGCACCACGCCCCGGCCCAAAATCACCGGTATCTCCCATCTTGCCATCTACACTTCTGACGCCGCTGCCACCGAACACTTCTACGTCCAGACCATCGGCGCTGCAAAGCTGCCCGACCCCGAGAATCCGAAGGGCGTTCGATATGCCGTTAGCCCTACGCAATATATTGAAGCGCTTCCACTTCCGGCGGGCACAGGCATCAATCGACTCGACCACACCGCCTGGAATACCGAAAGCGCCGAAGGCATGCGCAAATACTTGGCCGCCCATTCCTGGAAGGTCCCGGCAAAGGTCGAGAAGGGCGCCGACGGCAGCCGCTGGTTCGCTGTTGCAGATCCCGAAGGCAACAAGGTGGAGTTCGTTCAGCCACCTGCGCATCCGGCGGCCATCAATGCCCCGAACGTGATCGGGCATCACATTATGCACGTGGGATATATGACTCACGACCGCGCCGCCGAGGACAAGTTCTACAAGGACCTGCTCGGCTTCAAACCTTACTGGTGGGGTGGGCGTGATCCGGCGAAGAAGATTGACTGGGTGAGCCAGCAATGCCCCGACGGTCACGACTGGATGGAGTACATGATGACCCGCGGAACCTCTGGATTCCCTGCCGACATGACTCAGAAGGAGTTGGGAGTCATGGACCACCTTTCAATCGGCGAGGTTTCGGTCCCGGAAGCCTACAAGGTCCTGGCAGCCGGCAACCGGCTCGACGGGAAGCATGATCCGGCGCCAAAAATCGGACTCGACGGCAAGTACCAGTTCAACATGTACGATCCCGACGGCATCCGCACTGAAATAATGAACTTCCACGCAACCGAGAAGCCTTGCTGTTCGCCGTTTACGGCGGAAGACCCAGCCGAGTAGTTTTGGGCCTATCGATCCTGCCAGCCAATGGGTCAATTTGAAGGGTACGGGCCTTTCGCCCCCGTGAGAATGTACTTTCAAATTGACCCGATGCCGGGCAGTTAGCCCTGTAACCTCACTTGCGCTATACTGGTTGGAGCGTCAAGAGCGCAGGGAAGTCCCTGTCTCGCGAGGCTAATCGGACGGGGATACACCCCAGTCCAAAACGAGAAAACAATGCCCAAGTTGAAGACCCATACGGGCGCGAAGAAGCGCTTCAGCAAGACTGGCACCGGCAAAATCAAGCGGGGCCAGACGAAGACGCGTCACATCCTTACGTCGAAATCGCCAAAAGTGAAGCGCAAGCTGGGACGTACCCTGCTCGTTTCAGACGGCGACTACGCGAAGGTAGCGCGCATGATTCCCTACGCCTGATCGCTGTGTCCTCCCCCCGAAAAGGAGATGACGCTTCAGGGCCCCAGCGAACGCGTTGCGCGGGCCCCCGGGTGCTCCGGACAGCTTGTAAGTCTGGAACCAGCCGAGAGATCAAGGCTTGAATGAGCGAGTGAAGAGGTTTACCGCGCCGCCCCCCAAGGTTGCGCCTCCTGCCTCCAGCCGCGATGACCAACGAACGCAAAATGGAGAACACCAATGCCCCGCGTAAAACGCAGTACCAAGCGGAATGACCGCCGCAAAAAGATTCTTGAACGCGCAAGTGGTTACTTCCTTACCAAATCCAAGCTCTATCAGGCAGCCCAGGAAGCCGTCGAGCGCGGCCTCAAGTTTGCCTACACCGGCCGCAAGCAGAAGAAGCGCCAGTTCCGTTCGCTGTGGATTGTCCGCATCTCTGCCGCCGCCAAGCTGAACGGCACCAGCTACTCGCAGTTCATCAACGGCCTCAAGAAGGCCGGCGTCGAACTCGACCGCAAGATCCTGGCCGACATCGCCGTGAAGGACGCCGCCGGTTTCACCAGGCTCACCGAGCAGGCCAAGCAAGCGCTGGCAGCAAAGGCAGCCTAAGATAGCCGCTGAAAAATGCAGAACGGCCCGGAGCCAGGCTCCGGGCCGTTCTGCATTTGGGCCACCCACTAATCGGCCAGGGTCCCTTTCACGCCGGTTTCGCCGTGAAAATCACGGCAAGAACGAGGGCGGGAACCAGGCGGATGAGCTTCATGCACACGAGCATACCGAAATTTCCTTGGCCGCAGTGATTTATCCTGCTCTTTACGCATGATGAACGATCCAATACCCAATCTGATGGCATTTGACGATGCTTCCCTCGGCAATGCCTTTGCCGTGCTGGAGCAGCAGGCCCGCGACGCCGCCCAGGCGCTCAGCAATCCCGAGGACGTTGAGGCATTTCGCCTGGAGTGGCTTGGCCGCAAGCAGGGCCGGCTCAACGAAGTTTCCGGCCGCTGGCTGAAGGCTGCGCCCGCCGAGGCCAAAAAGGCGCTTGGCGTGCGCTTCAACGCGTTGAAAGCGACCGTGGATGCCCTGCTCGATGCAGCATTGGGCGCCGGACCCAGCGACGCCGCGCTCGCCGCCGAGGCCATCGACATCACTCTACCCGGCACCCAGCGGCTTATCGGCGCCGAGCACCCCATCACCCGCACGCTGAACGAGATCACAAGTGTTTTTGCCGCGCTCGGCTACTCCGTCGGCGTCGGACCCGAAGTCGAGACCGACTACTACAACTTCGAGAGCATGAACTTTCCGCCGGGCCATCCGGCTCGCGACACCCAGGACACGCTGGTCGTCGCCAATCAGGAGCGCCGCCCCCAGCGCGACCGCCTGCTGATGCGCACGCACACCTCGCCCGTCCAGATGCGGACCATGGAGTCGCAGCCGCCGCCGGTGCGCATCGTCATTCCCGGCAAGGTTCACCGCAACGATGCAGCCGACGCAACGCACTCGCCCATCTTTCATCAAGTCGAAGGCCTCTGCGTGGACACCAACATCACATTCAGCGATCTGAAGGGCACGCTCGACCACGCCATGAAAGCGCTCTTCGGTTCGGCCGTGAAGACGCGCTTCTTCCCGTCGTTCTTTCCCTTTACCGAGCCCAGCGCCGACGTGCAGATCAGCTGCATCTTCTGTGGCGGCAAGGGCTGCCGCAAATGTAAGAACTCGGGCTGGATTGAGTTGCTTGGCTGCGGTATGGTTGACCCCGCGGTCTTCGCCTTCGCCGCCGAGAAGCAGCCCGCCTACGACCCGAAAAAAATCTCCGGATTCGCCTTTGGCATGGGCGTCGAGCGCGTCGCGATGATGAAATACGGCATCAGCGAAATCGGCAGCTTTTATGCGGGTGATATGCGGTTTTTGGGCCAGTTTGTTTGAAGAAATGCAGCAAGTTAGCGGCTCCCTTGAGGGATGGATTTTTTGGCAAGAACCAGGCATTTTCGGGATTTGCTTGTTTGGCAGAAAGCAATGGAGTTGGCTCGCGAAGCATACGTGCAGACCGAAGAGTTTCCTAAGTCCGAAACATTTGGTTTGCGCATGCAAATTCGACGATCTGCTGTTTCGGTAGCAAGCCGTATCGCCGAAGGCCACGGGCGCCTGACAGATGCAGAATTACGGAAGTCGCTTGGCGCAGCAAGAGGGTCGTTGTACGAGCTTGAAACACAAGTGGATTTGGCGCCCGGGCTCGGCTTTCTAAGTGGAGATGCCTCACAACGAATGCACGAACTGGCGACGCAGGCCGCCAAACTCATCAATGGATTACTGGGAGTCGTTGGACAATGATGGCCCGGCATCGAACCGCCAACTTGCTAACTTGCTATTGCGCGCAAAGCGCGCGCTAACTCGCTAATAGGAACCAGATGAAAATTCTAACCAAATGGCTCAGAGCGTACGTTCCCGGACTGACGGTCGACGACGCGAAACTCGCTGAAGACCTCACCCTGCGCGGCATCGCCGTTGAAGGCATCTACGATCTCGGCGCAGGTAACGGCTCGCTCTACGAGATGGACATTACCACCAACCGCGTCGACGCAATGAACCACTACGGCATTTCACGCGAAGCAGCGGCCATCTACGGACTCACATTGCCGGCGCTCGATTTCCCTTTGCCCGCAGCGAAGCCCGCCACCAAGCCCTTTTCCGTGAAGATCGAGGCTGAGGATGCGTGCGGGCGATTCACGGCGCGTGTTTTACGCGGCGTGAAGATCGGCGACTCAAAGGACTGGTTTCCAGGCGCGGAAGTAGCAACCTACTTCGGCCTGCTTGAGCAGAAGCAAATCTCCAACGCCGTAGACGCCACCAACTTTGCCTGGCTAGCCATGGGCCAACCCACCCACGCCTTCGACCTCGACAAAATTGAAGGCGGCATAATCGTCCGCCGCGCACGCAAAGGCGAGCGTCTCAAAACACTCGACGGCCTCGAGCGCATCCTCGATCCCGAAGACCTGGTCGTAGCCGATCACGTCAAGGCCCTCGCACTTGCCGGCGTCATGGGCGGCTGGGACACGATGATCACGCCCTCCACCACCAACGTACTCGTTGAGGCTGCCTGGTTCGACCCCATGGCGGTCCGCCGCACAGCACGCCGTCACGGCCTGCACACCGACGCCAGCCATCGCTTCGAGCGCGGAGCTGACTTCAATGCCGCACCCATTGCCTCTGCACTGGTGAGCAGCATCCTGCTCGCCAACGGCGGCTCGATTGAGGGTGAACTGGTAGACGTGCGGGTCGCTGCAATCGAAGCGCGCACCGCACAACGCAAACCCATTGCTCTTGCTCTAAGCGAAGTACAACGCATCCTCGGCACAACTGTCGACAAGGAGGGCATCTCTGCGGCAACCGTTGAAGGCGTACTCCTTGCGCTGGGCTGCGGGTTGGCAAGTCATCACGGCGACAAGGCTGCATGGCAGGTAACCCTCCCCAGTTGGCGACTCGATCTGGAACGCGAGATTGATCTCATCGAAGAGGTGGCGCGCGTCTACGGCTACAACGGCTTCGCCAACACACTGCCCTCTTTCGGCGAGGGCGTGCAGGCGCTGCCCTGGGCGGAGAGTGAAGCAGCCGTCCGCCGCACTCTATTGTCAGCCGGATTCCACGAGGCCATCGCCAGCACCTTCTGCTCCGCGGCAGACGCTGCCTTGACCGCCCCGCAGCCGGGGCTCTCAGTCCCCCTCGGCAATCCGCTCAGCGGGGAAGCCGGATTCCTGCGCCCGTCGCTGGTGCCGGGAATGCTCACCATGATTGCCGGCAACCTGCATCGTGACGTCAGCGATGTGCGGCTCTTCGAGTTGGGAACGGTGTTCTCAGGAGCAACAGAAAAAGTGGAGGAGCGCCCCGCGGTTGCTTTTGGCGCCGTGGGCACGTTCCCCGAGCAGGGAGCGTTACACACCGGCCGCGCCATTGATTTTCACGACGTAAAGGGAGCAGTGGAACAGGTGCTGGCGCGCTTCCAGGCGCGATCCACATACTTCGACCGCTTTGCTGCCGAGACCGGCCTTACCCCCGAATGGCTGCATCCCTATCGCTCCGCGCGGGTTGTCGTTGAAGGCGCTACGGTTGGCTGGCTCGGCCAACTGCATCCTCGCGAAGCTGCGGCGCGCAAGCTCAAAGATCCGGTAATCATCGGCGAGCTCTATCTCGACCGCCTCTACAAGCTCTCTTTGCGCAAGCCCGCCGCGCGGGAGATCTCCCGCTTCCAACCGGTTCGCCGCGACTTTTCGCTGGTTCTGGACCGAAGAATCGAGTGGGAGCAGATCGATCGCGCGCTTGCCGGACTGCGGATTCCCGAGCTTGTCGAGTGGCGCGTGCGCGAGGTCTTTCGCGACGCCAAACTGGGCGAACGCGATTACTCGCTGCTCATGGGTGCCACCTTCCAGGCTCCTGACCGCACCTTGCGCGAGGAGGAGTTGCAAAACTTCCAGGCGCAGGTGGTCGAGGCTGTTGGCAAAGCAGGCGCGCGGCTGCGGACTTAGTACCCGCCGCAATCCGAGACGATGTTATCGAATATGGGGCTGCCCGCCGGGCGGGCAGGAATTCATGCGTGATCGGCGATATACTTACTCGGACAAGGTAACTTTTTCATCGAGGCTTTTTCCATGTCAGAGATCTTTGCGGAGCTTCAAATGGCGGAGTTTGATCGATATCAACCGGAAACACACGAGCAGGAGCCGTCTTCAGAGCCGGTAGCCCTGACCGTGAGCGCAGATGATTTTTCGTCCCTCGAAGAACGAATTCTTCGCGCCGTCGACATGGTGAAGCGGGAGCGGCAGGCCCGCGCTCTAGCCGAGGAGCGCGCCATCCACGCTGAAACTCAACTGCACGAGCAGGCGCCACGGATCGAGCAATTGCAGAAGGACGTGCAAGCACTCGAAGCCGAGCGCGATCATGTTCGCCAACGCGTCGAGCGCTTGCTCACCCAACTCGACACCCTAGAGCTTTAACCGAGACACGGAGTGACTGCATGGCTCAAGAGACACCCGGCAATGCGACCGAGTACATCACGGTTGATATCTACGATCAGACCTATCACCTCTCCGGCCATGACGCGCCCCATGTTCGTGAGCTGGCTGCGCGCGTCGACGCCAAGATGCGTGCCGTAGCCGCGCAGGGCCGCACCGTGGACTCGTTGCGCGTCGCTGTGCTGGCCGCTCTCAATCTGGCCGATGAGCTTTCCCAGGCCGGCTCTGCTGATCCCATGCTGGGGCACGCGCGCGCCGCGAGTTTACGTGGTCTGCTGGATGAAGTGCTGCAAGAAGAGCGCAAGACCGGCTCCTGAAAAATATCTTTGCCGATTCGGGCGCGCCCTTCCCAAAACCGGCGGCCCTAAACCGTAGCACAATGCGCCACCCTTGCACAAGACTTGTAATTAACTGGCAATACCCCGTACTATCCGCAATAGAAACCGGCCTGCAAAGCAGGTGGGCGATCAACGCTGGTTGAACCAACATTCAATGAACAGGGGCTCAACTCGACAATCGGTTCTGTGTGCCGTGTCCGCCAGTCCGGAATGCCTAATGAACCGCGGAGAGCTCCACCTTCCTAGGAAGGGTTCACCAGCGCATCAACCACGGCCCAGTGGGTCGGATTCTACCTTCCCTGCAAATCCCCTCTGTCGCAACGCCTGACACGCCTGATGCCGTATCCTTGCTCAGGTGCATCCAGTCCTCTTCCACGTCGGCGCAATCCTCATCCCGTCCTATGGCGCCTTGGCTGCCGTCGGCGTTCTGCTGGCTCTTTTCCTGGCCCAGCGCACCGCGCGCATCGCCGGCCTCAACCCCGGCCATGTCTGGAACCTCTGTGTCGTGTCCCTGTTTTCTGCGCTCGTGGCCCAGCGCCTGCTACTGATCGTTCTCAATCTGAGCGATCTGCGACGCCATCCGTCATGGCTGCTCACGCTGGCCATGGTTCATCATCCGCTGCTCGCTGCTGCGGGAGCCTTGGCGGGTATGGGTGCAGCCGTAATCTCTGCGCGCTGGCTGATCTTGCCCTTCGGCACCACGGCTGATGTGCTGGCCGCACCCATCACCCTGGGACTGGCCTTCGAGCAATTGGGCGCGCTTCTCGCAGGATCAGGGTACGGAACCGAGACCGGCGTTCGCTGGGCCGTAACTTACAACCATGCAATGGCCGCGGTGTGGAGCGGGACACCGCTCGGCGTTCCGCTTCATCCCGTCCAGGCCTATGCTGCGCTTGCTTTTCTCACCCTTTCCGTCGTTCTGCTCGTCTGGCAGCCGGCGATCCGCCAACCCGGCGACCTGGCCGGAATGGGTCTGATGGGAACAGGCGTGGCTGTCTACATCACCGAACTGTGGCGCGACGCCGTTGGCCGCGGCGAGTTGTTGAACGGCGCGCTCGACGGTCCGCAAATTGGAGCAATCGTCCTGGTGCTCGCCGGAGCATTGGTACTCCTCAAGCGTGAAATCCCGCACACGAATAGCGAGGCCTCCAGTGGCTGAATCCGAAGAGTTTAAAACGCGCACCATTGAAGTTCCCGCCGAAGCCGCTGGTCAACGGCTCGATCAGTTCATTGCCACGCAACTTGAAGGCGTAAGCCGCTCACGCGTGCAAATGCTCATGGATCAAGGCAATGTGCTGGTCGATGGAGAGCGCGAGAAGGCCTCGCTCAAACTGCGCGGCGGCGAGCAAATCGTGCTTACGGGAGAGCCCCATCCTGCGCCCCTGAAAGCCACGGCAGAAGACATTCCCCTGGATGTAGTGTATGAAGACGCCGACCTGGCAGTGGTCAACAAGCCGGCAGGAATGATGGTTCACGCCGGCGCCGGACAAAGTGACGACATACGCAGCCGCGGCACGCTGGTCAACGCGCTGCTCTATCGCTTCAAGGCACTTTCTTCCACCGGCGGCGACCTTCGTCCCGGCATTGTGCATCGCCTCGACAAGGACACCAGCGGCCTCATCGTTGTAGCCAAGAACGACCGCACCCATGCCGCACTGGGTGAAATGTTCTCGAGCCGGCAGATGAAGAAGACCTACACCGCGCTGGTCCAGGGAGCGCTGGAGCGGGAGCGAGGCACCATCAACGCCAGTGTGGGCCGCGATCCCCTGAGGCGAACGCGCATGACCGCGCAGCCTAACGAAAATGCCCGTACGGCAGTCTCTCACTACGAGGTGGTTCGGCGGCTTGCTACGCGTTTCGGCAAATTCACGCTGGTGCGCGTGCGCATTGAAACCGGCCGCACACATCAAATTCGTGTACACATGGCCTCAATTGGCCATCCAGTCGTAGGAGACACGCTTTATGGTGGAGCAGGTCAGCTCACCGACCAGGTTGCCGCACAGGCCGCGCAGTCCAGGGCTGCTCGCCGCAAGTCCGAGCCGGAGGTCCTCAGATTAGGACGAAATTTTCTTCACGCTGCAAAGCTTGAATTTGCCCACCCCGTGACCGGAAAGCTGCTGCAGTTGGAGGCGCCGCTCCCGGAAGAATTGGAAAAGTTTCTGGAACGCTTGGAAAGCGCCTCCATCGTTCCCGGCATTAAATGACCCAAACGTGCCAATCCGCATGGCCGTTTATAAGTATGTCGGGTCGGGCGAAATTGATAAAATAAGGAAGATATGACAAGACCGCTTTTCACCACCTCAACGGCAATGACGCGCCGTTGGGGACTCGGGATTTCAGGCTTAACGCTAGCTGCGGCTATCCTTACGGCCGCACTGCCCGCCCAACAACCCGCAACGCCGCCCGCCCAGCCAGCGCAGGCAACCGCCGCCCAGCAGCCAGCGGCCGGGCCTGGCGGATTGGGAACCGATGTGAATGCACCCACCATCAGAGTGGGCGTCAATGAAGTCAACCTCATTTTCACCGTCACTGACAAGCACGGCAAATACATCCCCAACCTTCAGCAGAGCGACTTTGCGCTTCTCGACGACCAGAAGGCGCCGTCCCACGTAAACTCGTTCCATCAGCAGATCAATCTGCCGCTGCGCGTGGGCATTGTCATCGACACAAGTACCTCGATTCACTCGCGCTTCAAGTTTGAGCAGCAGGCGGCCACCGAATTCCTGCTCCAGGTTCTCAAGGCCCGCAGCGACCGCGCCTTCGTGATGGGATTCGATGTTACTCCCACCGTCACGCAGAATTGGACCAACGATCTCGACGGGCTTGAAACGGGCGTCAACCGCCTCAGCCCCGGCGGCGGCACGGCGCTCTTTGATGCTGTCTACACCGCCTGCCGCGACAAGCTTCTCGACGAATCCCGCGGCCAGGAACCGGTGCGCAAGGCCATCATCCTGCTCTCCGACGGCGACGACAACCAGAGCCGCGTGCACCTCGACGAAGCCATCAAGATGTGTCAGCGCTCTGAAACCATCATCTACGGAATCAGCACCAATTGGACGCCGAGCCGCGGCGAGGGCGACAAAGTCATGTCCCAATTGGCCGGCGACACCGGCGGACAGATCTTCTTCCCACCCTCGGTGGAAGAAGTCTCCACCAGCTTCCACTCCATCGAAGAGGAATTGCGCAGCCAGTACGCGCTCACCTACACACCGGCAGACTTTAAAACAGACGGAGCCTTCAGAACCATCTATCTCTATTGCAACGACCGGCGCTATCAGGTACGAGCCCGCAAAGGATACTTCGCCCCGCGCCAGTAATTTCAGAACGCTTTAATCAAATCGGCGCTTTGACACGGTGAACAGTTCACCCAAGTGGTCGCCTATCACTGCTTTATTTTTCAATGGCGTACGGAAGTGGATTGTTTTCCTCACCTGCAGGATCGCCTGCACGGCAGTGGTCCGGCGCGAATTGCTCGATCTGTCTGTTGGCGATTTATATCAGCCGACCCCCGTCAGGAAGCATATCCAGCGCCAAGGTGGCCAGTCGACAACGATGACGACGATTCAAGCTGTTTAGATAATGAGTCTGATAGGGCATAGCATATCTTTTTAGAATATTAAATAGTCTATAGGCTATTGACGTAACAAACTCTAATAGGTCATAATCTATTATGATCTTGTAAAGCATAGGCCGTAACCCATGAAAAAACAGCGTCAAGCAGCCCAATCCCGTTTGCATCTCGACGAGCGATTCGCGGCAATCGCGCCGATTGCGCGCTTCACGCCTCCTGCACGCGGATGGATTAAGGCCGTGCGCGAGGCGCTCGGCATCACGACGGCACAACTCGCGATCCGCATGCGAGTCAGGCAACCGTCGATCATCGGCCTTGAGCGCTCGGAAGCAAAAGGCAGTATCGAGTTGGCGACTCTGCGGCGAGTCGCCGAAGCTCTTGATTGCACGCTTATCTACGCACTCGTTCCCAACAAATCCTTGGAGACAACAGTGCGTGAGCGCGCGCGCGAATTTGCTCGCCGACGCCTGGCACCGATCGAGCACTCGATGTTGCTTGAGGATCAGAAGGTGACAGAAAGGGATGCCGACGCGCGCGTTGACCAAATCATGCGCGAAACAAATCCCCGGCTATTCTGGGATTAACCTGTGGCCGATCTCTTCGAACAGCCGGACGATGCAGCAACGCCATTAACACCCGAAGAAATACTTGATCTGACCCCTTCGCATATCGCCTACCGCTCCGAGCTGAATGCGGCAGAACAGGAGAACATCGAGAGGGCGCAGACTTGGGCACTTACCCGACGCCGCGACCTTCTAAGCGAAAAATTTGCGCGGGAACTCCACCGGCATATGCTGGGCGACGTCTGGCGATGGGCTGGAAAGTTCAGAACCAGCGAACGCAATATCGGAATCGCGCACTGGGAAATTCCGGTCGCTCTGCGCATTTTGATGGACGACACGAAGGCGTGGATCGAGTATAAGACCTATCCGCCCGACGAGATCGCGGTGCGCCTCCACCATCGGCTCGTACAGATTCATCCGTTCCCGAATGGCAATGGTCGCCACTCCCGCCTCATGGCCGATCTCCTTGTGATGCAGCTTGGGGGTGAGCGCTTTTCCTGGGGTAGTCGGAGCCTTAACGATGCGGGCACTGTCCGCACACGCTATATCCATGCCCTGAGAGCACTCGACAATCACGAGGTTGGACCGCTGCTTGTGTTCGCACGCTCATAGCGCATCGAACGAGTTAGATCGCCGCCCCAATCAGCAGCAGCAGCACCACCACCGCCGCCCTCATCATTCGCCATCAAGTTCGACTGCCTGTCCCATTTCAGGACGGCCCCACAGCCACCGTTCTAATTTGACCTTTCATGAGATTCCCTCTCTTCCCACCTCACCTATTCCCCCTTGCGCGCGATGAAATAGAGGAAGGCGATTCCGAGATCGCTCCAATCGGTCTGCCGGCACGGCTGCAGTACTCACCAATACGCCCGCCGTGGAAGAGCTGGGGCAAGATACGGATTTGCTGAAACCGCGGGAAGACTGTGCGGACTGGAGGAATTGCGGTGATCCGGCAGGCGATATCGTGCGACATCTGCGCATCTGAAAAGAAGCAAACCAACCACTGGTTTGTGGCCTATGAACAAGGAGGAGAGCTGCGCCTGAGCGGATGGAGCTCGCGCAACCGGCTGCGCCCAGGCACCAAGCACCTGTGCGGACAAACCTGCCTTCATAAGCTCGTCGACGACTTCATGGCCAGAGCGATCGCAGTGCGTCCGCAATCAGCCGCGGCAGACGCTTCCGATGCACAGGAGCAGGCCGTGGGCACCGATGCCAGCCTGACTTCGGATTCCGCCTATGTTGAAGTGGAGTCTTCTGCACGCCTGATCACACCCACCACATCGCCCGTGCCCAAATCCCCCTTCAGAAACCAGGCCGAGCTGGTTGCAATTCCAGGACGGCTTCATGCAGAGGAGCTGCTTCCACCACCCGGCGAGCCACAGCGTTTTGCAACGCTCAACCGCCGCGCCGAAGCCTGGGAACGTGAGCGCGAACGCGAGCAGCGCGCCAGCGAACACCGTCCCGAAATCGCCACTCGCCGCCGCTCAACCGCCTGACCCGCCGCCTATTCTTTCGCCGGTCCGCCTTGAAGCATCGCCAGCAGGCCGGCCTCGTCGATAACGGGAACCTTGAGTTCAATCGCCTTGTCGAGCTTCGATCCGGCCTCTTCCCCTGCTACCACGTAGCTGGTCTTCTTGCTCACTGACCCTGCCGTCTTGCCGCCCGCATCTTCGATCCGCTTTTTACCCTCATCGCGCGTGAGTGTTGGCAGCGTGCCGGTAAGCACAAACGTCAATCCCTCCAACTGGGTCGAGCGCTGCTTCTTTTCCGCAGTCATATCCACGCCGGCCTTCTTGAGGCTTTCAACCAGCGCCAGGTTTGCCGGCTGCGCAAAGAACTCCAGAATCGCCTGCGAAATGCGCGGACCAACCTCTTCCACCCGCTCCAGTTCTTCGGCCGTCGCTTTCTCAAGCGCTTCAATTGAGCCGAACTCCTCGGCCAGCAACTCCGCGGTGCGTTCGCCCACAAAGCGGATGCCCAGCCCCATCAGCACGCGCGCCAGCCCCGCTTTTTTTGATCCTTCAATTTCGCTCATCAGTGCCCGCGCAGACTTTTCCGCAAAGCGCTCCAGCCCGGCCAACTGATCTTCGCTCAGCGAGTAGAGATCGGCCACGCTGCGCACCATCCCGCGATCGAGCAACTGTTGCACCACCGCCTCGCCCAGCCCCTCGATGTTCATCACCTCGCGCCGCCCAAAGTGAAGCAGGCTTTCGCGCAGCTTCGCCGGGCAATCGGCATTTACACAGCGGTAGTCCACCTCGCCCTCGGCGCGGACGACTTCGCTCTGGCACTCCGGGCAAACCAAAGGAAATTCGAAACGAAGTTCCCCGCGCGGATGCTGCGCGTCTTCAATCACCTCAACCACCTTGGGAATCACGTCGCCGCCGCGCTCCACCTTGACTGTATCGCCGAGCTTCAGTCCCAGTCGCTCGATAAAGTCCGCGTTGTGCAGCGTGGCGCGGCTCACCGTGGTGCCGCCGATAAACACCGGCGTCAGCTCGGCCACCGGCGTCAACTTGCCGGTGCGCCCCACCTGCACCGTAATCGCTGTCACCTGGGTCACTCCCGACTTGGCCGTGAACTTGTAAGCAATGGCCCAGCGCGGCGCGCGCCCTGTGTAGCCAAGGCGCTGCTGTGTCGCGTGAGAGTCCACTTTCAGAACCACGCCATCGATCTCGTACCCGAGCGCGGCCCGTTTGGCCTCTGCGCCCTCAATAAACCTGAGCATCTCTTCGACCGACGCGACACGCGCGCGATTCTGGTTGACGCGAAATCCCAGTGCACTCAACGCATCAAGCGTAGCCGTTTGTCCGGCCGTAAAGTACTCGCCCTCCACCAGCAGGAAATATGCAAAGAACACCAACTGCCGGCTCGCAACAACACTAGGCTCCAGTGTGCGCAGCGTGCCGGCGGCAGAGTTACGAGGATTCACAAACACCGGCAGCCCATCGCGTTCGCGCTCTTCGTTCATGCGCTGAAAGGCAGCTTCCGGCATCACCACCTCGCCGCGCACTTCAATTGCCTGCGGTAGTCCCGCCTTCTTCAGCTTTTCTGCGGAAATGCTAAGCGGCACGCTGCGAATAGTGCGGATATTCGATGTAACGTCCTCACCGGTCTGCCCGTCGCCGCGCGTAACACCGCTGACCAGCCGCGCCCCACCACCATCACCAGCTTCATAGCGCAGCGCCACGCTCAACCCGTCCAGCTTCAGCTCAGCGATGTATTCCACCGGCAGCGCGCCCGCCAGCTCCCGCACGCGCCGGTCCCAGTCCCCAAGCTCCTCGGCATAGTACGCATTGTCCAGGCTAAGCATGGGCCGCGAGTGGCGCACTTTCTTGAAGCCCTCAGCAGGCTTGCCGCCCACGCGCTGTGTTGGCGAGTCTGGCGTCAGAAGCTCCGGATGCGCTGCCTCAGTCCGCTTCAGCTCGTTCATCAGCGTGTCGTATTCGGCGTCGCTGATCGCTGGCGCGTCGAGAACGTAATACAGGTGCTCGTGATGGCGCAGATCCGCACGCAATTGCTCGGCGCGTTTTGCCGGATTGGTCGAAGGTTTTAGAGGTTCGCCCATGGGCTGAATTATAGGAGGCGGCGGGGCTGGTCAGCATGTCCGGATAGTATTGTTTCCAGAGCGATATGGAGCCAATCACTCATTTTCTTACCGGAGCCTGCATCGGCCGCGCCGGACTGAACCGCAAGACGGCCTACGCCACTGTTGCCGCAGTCCTCGCCGCGGAGGCCGCAGACATCGATATCCTGTGGTCCTTCGCCGGCCCGGTAGAGAGCCTGAAGCACCACCGCGGCATCACGCACACGTTTCTCGCCGCGCCCATCGTCGCAGGTGTAGTGGTGGGCGGAATCTGGCTATGGCACTTCTGGCGACAACGGCGCCGCCTTCATCTACCCAATGCTCCAAACCAAAATCCAAAAGAGCCCCCGGCTCCGGCGCCGGTTCCGGCGCCTCAGCAGCAGCAAGTTCGTTGGGCCTGGCTCTATCTAACAGCCCTGATCGCCGCCCTGAGCCACCTGCTCCTCGACTGGACCAACAACTACGGCTTGCGCCCATTCTTTCCCTTCAATCCCCGTTGGTACGCGGGCAGTTTCGTCTTTATCGTCGAACCCGTGCTGTTGGCCCTGTTCTTCCTGGCCCTGATCCTGCCCTGGCTTTTTGGCCTTGCCGATCGTGAAATCGGGGCCCGCCGCACGCCGTTCCGCGGCCGCGGCTGGGCCATCTTCGCGCTCACCGGCATGGTGCTTTTCTGGTGCTGGCGATGGGCAGAGCAGGCCCAGGCCCGCGCCTCGCTCGAAAATATTCAGGTCACCGCCTCTCCCGTAACCCGCCTGGCTCTCGAGCCTTATCCGGTGACCCCCTATCGCTGGCACGCCATTCTCGAGACTGAGGACCTGTACCAGACCGCCGAAATCAACACCTGGACCGGCGAGATAACGAGCGATCCAAACCGCGACGTGATCTACAAACCCGCTGACACTCCCGCCGTCGAGGCTGCCAAGCAAACGCTCATCGGGAAGGTCTACCTCGATTGGGGACGCTGGGCCGTGGTGCGTGACCTGGGCCAGGAACCCGTGCCCGGCGTCCCGCCCCCCAACCTGGGTCCAAACGGCCAGTGGACCACCGTCGAGTTCTCCGATCTGCGCTTTGCCTATTCCTTTCTTTCCTCACGCGGGACCGCCGGTCGGCCCCCGCTCGGGGGATGGGTCTATATCGTGGACAACCGCGACGACGCAGGCGAAGGCATGGGCGAACGCGAGCAAAAATAGGCCATTTTGCCCCGGATAGAAATTTTTGTTCGCCCGGTGGAACGCTTCAGGTTGACCTTGGGCCCCGCGACCCCCAGAATGAATGAGTACCGTTTCTCTGCCGGAATGTTCTTCCCTGACTCCGGGAGACCATCCAGTAAACCCAAAGAATGAGGTCTTCATGTTCGCTTATCTGCTTTTGCTGGCTGCTGTTCTGACCCGTGTTCTGCCCCATGCCGGGTGGATGAACTTCACTGCGGTCGGCGGTGCGCTTCTCTTTTTTGGCGCCCGGCGCTCATGGCGGGAGATGTTGCTTCCGCTGGTCGTCCTCATGGCTGCCGATTATTACCTCACCGTTTTCTCCTACCACTACGCCTTCCAGTGGGCGGCCTACCTGCCCACGTGGGCCTGGTATGTGGCAGCAATGGCGCTCGGCCAGATTCTGCTCGGTGCGCGGTCTACATTTACGCGCTTTGCGGCAGCCACTCTGCTTGGGCCCACCTCGTTCTTCCTCATCTCGAACTACGCTGTGTGGGCAGGTGGCGGAATGTATCCGCGCACACTCGCCGGCCTCCAGGCATGTTTCGTGGCAGCCATCCCCTTCTACCGTAACGACCTGGCCTCGACTGCAATCGTTCTCGGCGTAGCCATTGGCGTTCCCGCGCTGCTGCGGCGCCTGCATCCTGCGCCTGCGCAGACTGCGCTGGCCGGGAAGTAGCTTCCAAATCTTCGAGTCCGCCACACCTTGAACCGCGCCCGTCTCTGGGCGCGGTTTTCTGTTACAGCATTTTCGAGGTGAGTGTTAACACAACTTCGGGTGCCCCATCCATTCCGCGCCCTTTGCGGAATGG
>OBLW0100000437.1_pt1 | contig 36020 bp, 35 predicted proteins | sample 1520161 | NCBI WGS metagenome assembly OBLW01 (sample SAMEA3539309, study PRJEB22396) | soil metagenome | biome: tundra; feature: field; material: soil | place: USA | collected 2010-05 | depth 0.15 m
TTCCCTGCACGGCGCTCTTCCGATCTATGGTGCGGCTTCAACAACAGATGGGCGCCGCTGGCGGTGTAGTGATGGAAGGGCGCGACATCGGGACCGTGGTCTTTCCTCATGCCGACGCAAAAATCTTCCTGGACGCCGCTCCTGAAGTACGCGGAATGCGCCGTTTCGACCAACTGGGCTCCAAACCCGCAGTTCAGCCGCAAGACGTGATCCGCGACCTGCATGCACGAGACGAACGTGATCGGAACCGGGCCGACTCTCCGCTGAAGCCGGCCCCCGACGCGGTTATTTTGGATTCAACAAACTTGTCGCTGGACGAAGCTGTGAAGGCCGCGGAAGAAATTGTCGCTGCAAAACTGGCAGAGAAAGCCGCTCCAATTGCTCAGGATAAATAACTAAGTCGTTTGTATACCCTTGCCATCGGAGCAATTTCTTGCCTTCCGCTCCAGAGATACGATTCGATCACCGCGTTTTGTTTCTGCAGCATAAAATCAGCCTAGGTGTCCGGAAGTATGGAAATCACGTGCAAACGCTGTCACCAGCCGGTGCTGGCCGAGAACTGCTTCTGCCCTACGTGCGGACTGCCCCAGCTGGTCTACGCTCCCGATTCGTCCAGTGGCCACGCTGCGGCTGACCGATGGACTGACGCCGTACGCGACGCGAGCATGGTGGATTGGAAGCCGGCTATGCGTTCCGCGCTGTTGCTTGCTGTACCGGCAGGATTGCTCTCCAGCGGACTTTCTCCCGTGGGCTTCTTTGGCTTGTTCTGGATGGCTGCTGCGGCTGCATGGGCGGTTGCCCTCTATGTCCGCGGTCAAGCGCCGGCATGGGTCACAATCGGTGCGGGAGCGCGCATCGGCCTCGTCACCGGACTGCTGGCCGCGTGGCTTGCCTTCACCGTCAGCGGCAGTGTCTTGTTTGTAGAACGGTTTGTTCTACATCAATCGGGCCAGATCGACGCGGAGTGGAAGAGCCGCGTCGAAATGAGCCAACAGATGACGCAACAATGGGCAGCCGAATTGGAACCCGCCGACGCGGCAGAAGCACACTCTCTCCGCACGCAGGTGCAGGCATGGATGCTGTCACCCTGGGGACACGGGGGTATCGAAGCCTTCAGCCTCACATTCAATTCCGTATTCCTGCTCTTCTTTGCGGCTGGCGGAGGCGCGCTGGGTGCGCGCCTGCTTGCCCGCTCACGACGGCCGGAAGTTTAAAAGACTGTCGCTTCCATTTATTGTTCTAGACCCTGTCTCTCGCGGGTATTCGAGCGGAGTCCCAGTTTTTGTAGCGGCCAATTTAGTTCCTCAAGCGGTCGACCCTGCTTTCTCTGCGGGCATTGACCAGAGGAATTTGGGCTTCTGGGGGGCGGGCTCGAGGAGACCTTCAGGTGACACTTGAGGTGGCGATTTTGAGTGTTCGAAACGGCCAGGAAGCCGCGTTTGAGACGGCGATGAGGAAGGCCCGTCCGTTGATCGAAGCTACACCTGGTTTTGCCGGCATCGATGTCCGCAAATGCGTCGAAACGCCAAATCGCTATTTGCTATTGGTTTCGTGGAGAGCGCTTGAGGATCATACAATTGGGTTCCGGCAATCGGACCGATATCAGCAATGGCGTGATCTACTCCACCACTTCTACGATCCGTTCCCATCCGTGGAGCACTATAACGAGATACCATCCGTTTAGTCTGATGTGAAATAGGGCACGGTTCCACTTCTCCACAACTTGCCGCGAGGAGCCAAGCCTCGTATCATCCGGCGAGAGAGAATCCATGAGCGAAGAGCCGAATCAACCAAGCCTGCGCACCAAAGGCAGGCTGATGTCAGCCTCTGAAATTGAACGTACCTTGGTTCGCCTGGCACACCAGATTGTTGAAAAGAGTAATGGCAGCGAGGACTTGGCCCTGATCGGCATTAAACGGCGTGGGGTTCCGTTGGCGGAGCGGTTGGCTAAGCTCATCGCCGGCATTGAGAAGCGGCCGGTGGATACGGGCACACTCGACATCCAGTTTTACCGCGACGATTTGTCGACGGCGGACGTTCGTCCCGTGGTCACTCCCGGCGCCATCGGGTTCGATGTGGAGGGACGCGACGTGGTTCTCTGCGATGATGTACTTTACACGGGCCGCACCATCCGCGCTGCGCTTGACGCTCTCTTCGATCACGGACGGCCGCGCCGCGTGCAGCTTGCCGTCCTGATTGACCGCGGCCACCGCGAACTGCCGATCGAGGCCACCTACGTGGGCAAACAGGTTCCTACAAGCAGTCGCGAAATTATTGAAGTCAAGTTTCGAGAGGTCGATAACGACGAGCAGGTTCTGCTTGTCGAACGTGTGGAATAAGCAAAACAGCTTCTGCCTTTTTGGCTGGAAGCTAGGAGCTAGAGGCTAGAAGCTCAATCTATGACCGCAACCACAGCACCCGTTCGCCGCCAGCTTCATCCTCCGCCCGTTGCCGCCTCACCGTTCCCCTACAACAAAGGCTCGTTGCTTTCAGTGCAGGATCTCACTCTCGAGACAGTGAGTCATCTGCTGGCCCGCGCATCGGCCCTTGAGAATATGGACCCATTGGTCCGCGATCGTATTCTTCTCAAGCGCCGCGTAGCTCTCCTCTTCTACGAATCCTCCACACGCACTCGAACCAGTTTCGAACTCGCCGCAAAGGGCCTCGGGGCCGATACCACATTGATTTCGAATCTTTCTTCGAGCATTGAAAAAGGCGAAACACTCAAGGACACCGGCCTGACGCTGCGGGCCCTTGGGGCCGAAGCAGTCATCCTGCGCCACAACTCCTCCGGCGCCGCGTGGCTGCTCGAGGAAGCGACCCGCCTGCCGGTGCTGAACGCAGGCGATGGCATGCACGAGCATCCTACGCAAGCCTTGCTCGACCTCCGCACAATCCTGGCGCATGTGCGTCCCGGCATAGAGGCCGTCGAACAGGACACGCTTGCCGGCGTCACGGTGACCATCGTTGGAGACATTCTGCACAGCCGCGTGGCCCGCTCGAACATGCTGCTGCTGCCGAGATTGGGTGCGCGGGTGTTGCTCTGCGGCCCCCCGCAGTTCCTACCTGAGCTCGCAACCGGCGCCGGTCCCGGCATCTCGATTGAGCGGGATTTTGACGCGGCGTTGCGCGAATCCCAGGTTGTCATGATGTTACGCATCCAGGCCGAACGGCTCGCCGGGCAGCAGATCGATCTCGAGCAGTACAAGGCCAGCTATCAACTCACCGGTCAGCGCCTCGCTGCTCATGCGCCTTCCGCATTGGTCATGCATCCGGGCCCCATCATCCGCGGGCTTGAGCTGACGGCGGGCGTCGCCGACGGTCCGCAATCGGTCATCCTCGAACAAGTCACCAACGGTGTCGCCATTCGCATGGCCGTGGTAGAACGGGCCCTGATGGAGACTTCCACGAAAGAAGGCCGCGCATGACTGCGCTTCTGATTCGCGGGGGACACCTCATCGATCCCGCTGCTGGCGTTGACGGTACGCGAGACATTTTGCTCAAGGACGGCAAGGTGGCCGAAATTGCCGCCGCCGGCAAACTGAAACCAACCAACGGCACCGAATCCCTTGATGCCACGGGCCTCACAGTCGCGCCGGGGCTCATCGACATTCACGTCCATTTGCGCGAGCCCGGGCAAGGCTACAAAGAGACCATCGCCACCGGAACGGCCGCCGCAGCTGCGGGAGGCTTCACCGCAGTGGCCGCGATGCCGAACACTGCACCGGTTAACGATTCCGCAGAGATTACGCGCTGGATGCTGGCTCCGGAGCGCGGTGCGCACGTACGCGTCTATCCCATCGCCGCCGCAACACGCGGATCCAAGGGCGAATCCATTAACGATTTTGCCGCGCTCAAATCCGCAGGAGCGGTGGCAGTGACAGACGATGGCCATCCGATTCTGAAAGACAGCGTCATGCGCGAAACGCTGGCAGCCGCGACCCGCGTAGGCCTTAGCGTGATCCAGCACGCGGAAGATACGCGGATGACCCAGGGCGCCAGCATGAATGCAGGACCGACTGCATTCAAACTCGGCTTGCGCGGGATGCCGCCGGAAGCCGAATCCAGTCTCGTCGAACGCGACATCCGGCTCGTCACCGAGCTACGCGACGCACGCACGCATTTGCACGTCGCCCACACATCGACGGCCGCAGCAATGGCTGCCGTGCGCCAGGCACGACGCAACGGCCTGCGCGTCACCTGCGAGGTGGCGCCCCACCACTTCCTTCTGACCGAAGAACACGTTGGCTTCTACAACACCAACGCCAAAATGAATCCGCCCCTACGCTCGGCCGCAGACCGCGACGCCATGATTGAAGGCATCCTCGACGGCATCGTCGACGCCATCGCCACCGATCACGCGCCGCACGCCACGCACGAGAAGGAAGTCGAATTCGAAAACGCGCCCAACGGCATCACCGGCCTTGAAACCGCGCTCGGTCTCTGCCTGCGCTGGTTGCACAAGGAGTGGAAACTGCCGCTCGGCCGTGTGCTCAGTCTGTTGAGCGCGCAGCCTGCAGCGTTGCTTGGATTGAAAGGCCGCGGCACGCTCGCCGTTGGCAGCTTTGCCGATGTCGTGGTCTTCGACCCCAAGGTTGAGTGGATCTATCGCGCCAAAGAGACCCACTCCAAAGCCCACAACACGCCATTCAACGGTTGGACGATGCAGGGTAAAGTCCGCTGGACCATCAGTGAGGGCCGCGTGGCGTACGCGAGCGCGTGACGCTGGCGAATGGGAATCCAGAATTAGCTGGCTTTGCCCCGCAGCTCCTGTTCGGCGCGATACCAATCCTCTTCATGGTGCCCGTCCTGGTGGCCGCGTTCCGCCCAGTATTGATGCGCAAGGCGCGCAATCTCCTCCGGCGAAACCATCTGAGTTACATTCCCTTTTGCGGCGCTTTTCTTTGGTGCTGTTGTTTTCGGTGCGGCTTCTTTTGAGGCGGTCGCACGGGATTTCTTCGGAGTGGTCGCTTTCTTTATCTTCTCGGTCATTAGGAATCTCCTCGTCGTGTGTGGGGGCCATAGCGGTTCTACCGTTTCTGTAGAGGGAACCGCTGACCGTGGTGGCTTCTCAACTAGGAAAGGCCATCTGGCACCGGGAGTAAAACCTCCACGTGAACTGGAGAACTGCTCGAACGAGCTGCCAACATCCATAGGATACAAAAGCTTCAGAGCATCTTGAAGCATAGAGACTCGAGATGAATCCGCATCGTCAAGTAACGAATCTTGGACATTTCCCCGGTTCTGGCTCGACTGCATCTAAATTCCGTTACAGCGGTTCCACAATTGCCGCTCCCCGAAAGCACCGGCCTCAAGCGGCATTTTCCTTAAGAAAATGTCGCCTTGCACGACACTTGAAATGGCGCGTTTGTTGGGGAACGCTCTGGATTTGGAGGCTGTTCCGATGTTTTCGGTCGGTTTCACCATCTTCCTCGGAGCAGCCGAGCTGGGAGGCGCCCTGGGCCTCGCATTCGGCGTTCTCACGCAATGGGCCGCCATAGGACTCATCGTCGTGATGATCGTCGCAATCTATAGGAAGGTTGTAAAGTGGAAGACTGGATTCTGGGGCGAGAAAGCATCAGGCTGGCATTATGATCTGCTCTTCATCGTGATGAACCTGACAATTCTCTGCACCGGGGGCGGCCGCATCGCGTTATTCCCTATGCCGCCAAACTAATTTGAGGTCGTCGATCGGAATGGACAAGCGGGAGTTTCTCAAGACGTCAGGAGTAATAGTGGCAGGCTCGATGTTGCCGAAGTTTTCTTCCAGCCAGCAGCAACCTGCACCGCGCGAAAACTGGGCCGGCAACATTACCTACAGCACAGACCACGTGCACACTCCCGCGTCAATCGACGAGGTACGCGAGGTTGTCAAAAGCTGCGCGAAGCTTCGTGCACTCGGTTCACGTCACTCGTTCAACACCATCGCAGACAGCACTCAGAATCAGATCTCCCTTGTTCATCTCGATCAGATCGACATCGATGAAAAGGCGCACACTGCCACAGTCGGCGCCGGAATCAAATATGGCCAGCTTGCGCCGGTCATCGACGCCCGCGATTACGCGCTGCATAACCTGGCGTCGCTCCCGCACATCTCGGTCGCAGGCGCCATTGCCACCGCCACGCACGGCTCTGGAATTCACAATGGCAACCTGGCCACTGCGGTCGAGGCGATTGAGCTTGTCACTGCCGACGGCGAAGTTCTCCGCCTTTCACGCGCGAAGGATGGCGATCGATTCCTGGGCGCAGTGGTCGGCCTCGGCGCACTTGGAGTAGTCACGCGTGTCACGCTCAATCTGCAGCCCTCCTACCAGGTGGCCCAATCGGTTTACCGGAATCTCTCCTTCGATCACCTGGAGCATCATCTCGATGAGATCTTCGGCAGCGGCTACAGCGTCAGTCTGTTCACGGACTGGCAGAACCATCGGGCAACACAAGTCTGGATCAAGCGCCGTCTCGCGCCGGGAGTGAAGAACGATTGGCAGCCTGAATTCTTCGGAGCCAAACTCGCCACTGAAAAACTCCACCCCATCGAAGGTCATCCCGCCGAAAGCTGCACCGATCAACAAGGCATTCCCGGCCCGTGGTTCGAGCGCCTGCCGCATTTCAAAATGAACTTCACGCCTTCGAGCGGTCGCGAACTGCAGACCGAATACTTCGTCCCGCGGGACCGCGGCTACGATGCCATCCTCGCCGTTGAGAAGCTGCGCGACCGCATCACGCCTCACCTCTTTGTCACAGAGCTGCGCACCATCGCTGCAGACGATTTGTGGATCAGCACGGCCTATCAGCGCCCCTCCATGGCCATTCACTTTACGTGGAAGCCCGAGTGGCCCGAAGTTCGCCAGATCCTACCACTCATCGAAACGCGACTGGAACCCTTCGGCCCCCGTCCACACTGGGCCAAGCTGTTCACCGTCCCGCCGGCGCGCATCCAAGCGCAATACACACGGCTAGCCGAGTTCAAGGCTTCGCTCCAGCGCTATGATCCCGCTGGCAAATTCCGCAACCAGTTCATCGACGAAAATCTCTATGCAGGTTGAGGACAGCGGACGCTGAGTGGAGGGGAACTACCCCTTGCGCCGGTAGTGAATCTGAAATTCGTATCCCGCATTTGCTGGAAACAGCCCTGCCACATGGCGTAGCCGCTCGGCCAGCGCAGGAGCAGCCAACAGCGGATACTCGCGCTCGCGCAGGTCGTGATAATCGAAGTCCACGGCCAGCGAAAGCATATAAATCGCCAACGCGTCTGAAAAAGCCGCTTCGAAGAAGCTATTCCGTGCGCGTTCGTCGATGGTCTTTCCGCTCCGTAGATCCTGGGCCCGGCGGCGAGTTTCCCACGCATCCTGGCTCGACTCGCCGCGCACCTGCGCTTCAGCCTGCGACCAAACCAACGACGAAAAGCTCTCCGGCACACCAGCAACGGCGACAAAGTTGTGCGCCACGTTGATGAAGAATTCGAAAGCCAGGCCGAAGCGGTCCTCAACCAGCCGCGTCGAAATGAAGACAGCTTCGGTTGACCCAAACGCCGCGTTGCGGTGGCAGATCGCGCGGTCCCCGAGGTCAACGGAGTAAGACGGAGCGATCATGGTTTCGCCGGTATCGGCGATCGCCAGCGGAACAAAATAGTAAGCACGGTTGGCGAGCGCGGCAGACATCGTAGCGGGCACAGCTCCGACCATACGTTCCAGATCGGCCTCGGAGACACGCGTCTCGCCCCACGCCGCGAATCGGATTCCGTTCGGCGCTTGCCCCACCGTCGACTGAGTTGCGACCTTTTCGGCTTGCCACAACTCGATTTGTACATTGCTGGCCATGAAACTGTATTCTAACTAGACGAGGGAGGTAGCGAAAGTGATGCCACAAACAGCCCATTCTTCGCGCGCTTCCGGGGGCCGCTTCCTCGGCTTTCCACTGGAAGGCTTCAGCCTCTTCCAAAGTCTGCTGCTTTCGTTCGCCTCCGCATTCTTCACCTTCTTTGCGTCCACTTTTCTCGCCATTGTCTCGCTGCTGGTCTGGAACGGCATTGGCGGCCACTCGGTGAACTACGCAGACAGCTATCTCTACGTCGGCTTTCCCGCTGGGCTCATCGTGCTCATCATTGCTCTTCCCCTCTTTGGCACATTGTGGCTCCGGGCCAGGCTTAAGGGTTGAATCTTCCCCATGCCCGTGCACACGATACAGTTCGATGGAGCCCAGGGCGGCTCGCCTCACATTACTGAGCAAGTTCGAACCTGGTGTGCGCTTCTGGAGGCCGGCGGCATTCTTTATTTTCCGCAGACTCCGGTCCCGATCCCCGCCGCAGACCTTCAGTTTCTCCTCGGCCAACAGCAAACCGGCAGCCGACTTCATAAGAACATCGCCTACAAGCCGGATCGCGACCAGTTGAGCGGAGTCGACAAAAAATCCGCGACACTCGCTGACCTGGAACAACTGCATTCCGTGATGCGCCGTTACTCGGCAAGCGTCGACAGTTTTCTGGCTGGATTTCTGGCGCCGTATCAACGGCGCTGGCGTCTGGACTATGCCAGTTTCCGTCCGCTGGAAGAAGAGTGCCGAGACCTGCCGGTGCGTCGGCGCAACGATTTACTCCATACTGACGCCTTTCCAACGCGGCCCACGCGCGGCTGGCGCATGCTGCGCTTCTTTCACAATATCCATCCCACGCGCACGCGCGACTGGGTCGTAGGCGATCCGTTTTCGAAAGTGGTCCATGTCTTCGCGCCCTGCAAGCTCGCAACGCCGAAGCCGGACACACCGGTTACGCGCACGGCAAAGAGCCTTGCGCAATCGACAGGACTGGCCAGCCTGGTTCCGCAATGGAAGCGAACTCCCTACGACGAGTTCATGATGCAGTTGCACAACGCCATGAAAGAAGATGCAGCCTTCCAGAGCAGGTGTGCCAGGGAACAAATCGCATTTGTGCCGGGTTCAAGCTGGATGGTCTACACAGAAACTGTGCCGCACGCCGTACTCGGCGGCCAGTACGCGCTGGAGCAGACATTTCTCGTCGACCCCGCAGCAATGGTCACGCCGGAGTCCGCGCCGATTGCCATCCTCGAAAAGATGGCGGGAGCACGGCTGGCATAGTGGATCGGATGGTTTAGTGAACCGGGCTCAAAGCCCAGCCGGCTTGGGATTTTCGGGATCGTACTTGGCTACGCGAATCTTGCGCGCAAGGCCGAGTTTTGACAGCAGCCAGATGCCGTAGAAGTTGGGATCGATCTCGTACCACTTGAGGCCGTGGCGCGCCGAAACGGGATGCGCGTGGTGGTTGTTATGCCAGCCTTCGCCGCCCGACAGCAAGGCAACCCACCAGCTATTGCGCGAGTCATCGCGCGTCTCAAACCGCCGGCTGCCCCACAGGTGCGTCGCCGAGTTGACCAGCCACGTCGCATGCAACCCAAGCGTCACGCGCAGCAACACGCCCCACAGCACCATGGCGACCCCGTTGACCCAGCCACCCCACAACCAGCCGCCGGCGAGGAGCAGCAAGCCGCTCACCGTGATGGGGACCCAGTGGTATTTGCTCAGCCACACATGGAACCGATCCTTGCTCAAATCCGGCACGTAACGCGACAGCACGCTGGTCTGTGCGTGCAAAGCCTTGCCGAAAAGCAGCCATCCGGCATGCGCCCACCAGCCGCCTTCACGCGGGGTATGCGGATCGCCTTCGTGGTCACTCAGCTGGTGGTGCACACGATGTGTGGATACCCAGAAGATCGGTCCGCCCTCAAGCGACAAAGTTGCGCAAATGCTCATCAGGTATTCAACCCACTTCGGCGTCTGGTAGCCGCGATGCGTCAGCAGCCGGTGGTAGCACATGCCGATCCCGACATTGATCGCCAGGACGTACAGGATCGCCATCACTGCGAGCCGCTGCCAGCTGAAAAAGAAGAACGCGGCAAGCGCTCCGGCGTGAAAAATGATGATGGTCGTGAGCGTGACCCAGTTGACACCATCGCCCAGGGTCGCGGCCTTGCCCATGCGCACGAGCTCGCGTGCAGCCATGGTATGAGTCGTTGCGATTTCAGCCTCGGGTGCCGCTGTTTGTGAGGCCATTTGTGCTTCGCCGGTGCCTGCAGGGGAAGGTGCGGTAATGACTGACGCCATGCTTCGATTAAGCCCTTCAAAAGTGGCTCAAAGCCCACTCTTGCTCTCTGAATTCTATCGGAATCAAGGCTAGTATACCGGCGAACTGGGGTTTGTTTTCGCCAATAGTTACAGAATTCGACAAGGCCTTCTTCGGCGGTAAACCCAAGGCTCCCTTGAGAAATGAATGCCTGACATCGCCGATCATGAATGAAATCATCGTCGATGGCTTCTTCGCAAGCGCCTAAGTGCGTTTTTTTGTCGATTAGAAACGCTCAAGTCCGAATGCGATCAATTCCGTTCCGCCGTCGTAACCGCACCGCCGCCCGTGACGAAGAGCTCCTTCGCCGTCCCCCGCAGCACCCGATAGAGAGCGAATTGGCGCTGCGTACTTCCGCGCAGCTCAAACAGCAGTTCCCCGCGGTTATCGGCCAGCGCATCCACCGCGTCGACTAAACGCATCCGCGGCGTATCGTCCAAATGCGCACCATCGGTCACGCTCTTGAACAACACCAGCAGGCTGCCGTACAAATCCGGCTGCGCAATCAAGGTGACGAATTTCTCATGACCTGGAGGTCCGTCCGTGCGCGCCGTCAGCACCAGCGTCGCTCCGGATCCATAGGCCAGCTCAAATACGCGAAATTCTTCACCAGTGAGCGGAGGCGGAGGCGCTGAGGAAACCGGCTTCGTTTTCGTTCGCGCAGTGGTCCGCTTGGGTGCCGGAGCAGTTTGGGGCTTGATGCCCAGTGCCGTGCGCGCGATGTCTTCGAGCGCCGCCTTCATCTTCAATTCGTCCGCTGGATCGGTCCAGGAAAACCCCCACGGATGCTCCGGTCGGTTCTTAGGATCGGAGACAGCGACTGCCTGCTCCATGTCCGAGGGCAATCCCATGAGGGTAGGCGTCACTTCCGGGCTGCTATCCGCCGACTTGCCGCGCATCAGGCGAGGCCGGTCAGGATCTGTGGTGTTCAAGGACTCGACGTAGCCCTCGTCCGCAGACTGTTTTTGTTTGCCTCGTTTGAGCGCAGGCCGATCGGGATCAGAGTTGGAAGCTGAAGACTTGCTGGAGTCCGTGCCCGAGGTCTGGCTCGAGTCCGGCTGCTTGTGCAACGTGGGTCTGTCCGGATCGGGGGCCGAAGTCGAGTCCGAAGTCGAGCTCGGTGTCGAGCCTGAATTGGCGGTCCCCGAGTCATCATTTGACGACTTTTTGTGCAGCGTAGGCCGATCAGGATCAGGCGGCGAAGCTTGACCACCGGAACTGGACCCTGAATCGCCGCTGGCATCACCAGAACGCTTCCGGTGCAGCGTCGGCTTATCGCTCCCTTCCTCGTCCACCTTGCCCTGGTCCACGGGCGCGGGCTTTGGCTTCGCAACCGGCATGGGCTTCCAGGTCCCAAAGCCGACCCACGAACCCTGTTCCTGCCCTGCGTTCATCACGTCGAAAAGCCCCAGCCGCGCACCGTCTTTCTGAAGGATGTATTCCACGCCGGCATCAACTGCCAGCGGCTGCGGCCGTGCCAAATAGACTCCGCCGTCCTGCAGCTGCTCTCCATCGAACACGGTGATGGGAACAAGGCGGCTGGTCTTCGGCTTGCCCAGATCGCCCGTCCACTCCAGCACGGCAACTGCGCGCAGCTCCGGTGTATCTTTGTCCTTCTTCGCGATCTGGCCGGGGTATTGCGCGCTGGCGCGAACGGCGAGGAGCACCCCGAGCGTAACGGCTACAATTCCCGCGATCCTGGAAAAACGTTTCCTGTGCAATGACGCTCCGCGCTCCGCTCGGCCATAATGCAAGCTGATGGTCAATCGACTCAACATACGAGGGGAATCCCCATGGAACTCAATACCGAAGTCGCCGACTTCACGCTTGAAACCGACGAGGAGAAAAAAGTAAGCCTCTCTGACTTTAAAGGCAAACCCGTAATTCTCTTTTTTTATCCCAGAGCCGATACTCCGGGGTGCACCATTGAAGCCTGCGGCTTTCGCGATACGTTCAAGAAGCTGCAAGCTGCCGGCGCCGTGGTCCTCGGCATTTCGCGCGATACGCCGAAGGCCCAGGCTAAATTCCGGGCGAAATATGACCTTCCGTACACACTCCTTGCTGATGTAGACGAGAAAGTCTGCAATCAGTTTGACGTGATGAAGGAAAAGAACATGTACGGCAAGAAGGTCATGGGTATCGAGCGCACAACGTTTTTGATCGGACCCGACCAGACGCTCATCCACATTTTTCCAAAAGTCACGCCGGAAGGCCATGCAGAGGAAGTGCTTAAGCTACTGAAGGAATGGCAAAAGGCGCACAAGTAAAACGAAGACCGGTCCAGCCGGCTTTACCTGGACGGTTGCTCCCACGCAGTTTTTTTGAGCACTCGCCAAAGCTCGTCGCGCCCCAGCTGCTGGGGAAGCTGCTCGTCCACCGAAGCAACACCGGCATCCTAGCGGGCAGAATCGTCGAGGCGGAGGCCTACCTCGGCCCCCACAACGACCCGCCCGACCCAGCGGCCCACGCGCATCGGGGTCCAACCCCTCGCAACGAAGTGCTCTTCGGGCCGGCCGGACATGCCTACGTCTACGCGATCTACGGCCGGTATTTCTGCATGAACATCAGCTGCGAGGCTGAGGGATTGGCTGGTTGCGTGTTGCTGCGCGCCCTGGAACCCGTGGCTGGCGCGGACTTGATGGCAGCAAATCGCGGTCTGCCTTCAGGCGTCGCATCCCGGCTCCTCACCGCCGGCCCGAGCCGGCTGTGCCAAGCCATGGGATTGACTAGGAAGACGCACAACAGCCTCGATGTCACCCGTAGCGATTCGACCCTGCAAGTTCGCGACGATGGTTGCCGCGTCTCGGAAGTGCTCGTCACTGTGCGCATCGGGATCAAGCATGCAGTCGACTGGCCGCTTCGGTTTGCTCTTCCGGGACACGTATGTGTCTCCGGCCGACGAGGTTTAACGGGCAGCCGAGTCCATCTAACGGAGGATTCCGTCGAAGAAGTAGCGTCTGTTACTGTGAACTGATTCTGCGACTCCATCCCAATCAGCGAGGAACTCTTCCGCTTGAAAATCGCTTCCCCTTGCTTTGCAGCCGCACTGGCCGTAGCTTTTGCCATCACCACAAATCTTTCAGCCCAACAGCCCGCCGGCGGCCCACCCCCCAGTGAACATGAGCATGGCCACGGTCCGATGCCGCCACCCACCAACCTGCAGGTCCTGCCCAAGATCATGACCGGCGACCAGGTTCACGAGGTGATGCACAAATGGGAGGCTGACCTTGGCAGCGAGTGCAGCACCTGCCATGCCGCCGACCCGAAGAATCTTGGCCCCAACGGCAAACCTCGTCTCAACTTCGCCGACGACTCGAAGCCTGAGAAAGCCACTGCGCGCCTGATGGCGAGGATGGTTCAGGAGATCAACATGCAATACATCGGCAAGATCGATAACTCAGGCAAACCGGTAAGCTGCGGCACGTGTCATCGCGGTCACCTCGACCCGCCGCCGTTCGTCGCTCCGCCCGATCATGATCACGACCACGATCATGCAAGTCCGCCGCCTATGCCGCGGTAAGAGCGACCGAAACGAAGAAGACTCCAAGCTGCGAATCACGAGCTGCTGCCATCATTTTGGCGGTTTGGCTGGTTCCTGTTTTTGGGATCCGGACGGCATGCCTCAGCTTCCTGAATCTCCTCAACATCTGCAATATCGCGAGTCCTGCCTGCCGCGATCTTTGAAGCGATCAGGTCTTTCTTCGAGATGAAGAATGCGGTGAGACCTGTCTTCGGGTCGATGACTGCTTCGACCCTGCGGTCCCATGCATCGTCGAAGTCGACCCCGTCAATGCCCGGCAAAATATCGACGGCAACTGGTGCTTGCCCAAAGCGGATGAACTTTCGAGGCCTACTAGGACTCTGACCGCTTGTACTTGTACCATCTCCGTGCCCCATCCTTTCGCCTTTTTTCTGGCGAAAGGGTGGGAAAGCAAGAAACTCAAAGTGCGAATTCACGCGGGCAGAGACCTAGCTGTGCCCTGCATCTCGCGCAAACTCGCCGCTCTTGCCGCCGGTCTTCCCCTCGAGCTGCACGTTGCGAATCACGATGCTCTTGTCGAGCGCCTTGGTCATGTCGTACACCGTCAACGCAGCCACGGACGCGGCTGTCAGCGCTTCCATCTCCACACCTGTTGGCCCCACAGTCGCAGCCGTAGCCAGAATGCGCACGCCATCTTCGACGACTTCGGCCCTCACGTCCACATGCGTGAGCGCCAGCGGGTGGCACATGGGAATCAGCTCCGACGTGCGCTTCGCCGCCTGAATCCCTGCAATCCGCGCAACTTCCAGTGGATTGCCCTTGGGATTCGTGGGCAACGCGGCCAGCACCGCCGCCGAAAGTTCTACAAACGCCGAAGCAGTAGCCGTACGCCGCGTGGCCTGCTTAGCACTCACATCCACCATGGCTGCGTTTCCGGATTCGTCAAAATGCGAAAGTTGTGGCTTTGCGGAATCGGTCATCACAAGCACCTTACAACATCAGAATTCGGACCATCGCTCCGGCGTCAAGGCTACTCACGTCTTCCGGCACGACGACAAAACAATTCGATCGTGCAAATGCCGGCAAGTCGCCGCTTCCGTGCCATGGTACCGTTGCCACTTGCGCAAGCCCGCCGCTCGGCGGATTGAAATCGCACAGTCCCGGCAAAAACCGCGTCAGCCCGGGCTTCGCCTTTCGTTCTGTGGCTCGTGCAAGCTGAGCGGCTACGAATTGAGGCCCGATTTCAGAGCCGCCTGCCAACGCTGCCAATACGGGCGCGGCGAACAACAAAAACGTCGCTGCCGACGAAATGGGATTGCCTGGTAGCCCAAAAAACGGCAACGAGGACTGTGCCGCACGCTGCACTTCGCCAAACACAAGCGGCTTGCCCGGTTGAATACGCACTCCCGTGAAATGAAACGTAGCGCCCATGCGCGCCAGGGCTGGCTCAACCAGGTCGAATCTCCCCGCTGAAACGCCACCCGAGATCAGCAACAAATCCGCTTCCATCGCTTGATGCAGCGCGGCATTCAGGGCCTCCGCCGTATCAACAGCCGTTGGTAGCACACGGGGCTCTCCTCCCGCTGCTTTCACTAACACAGCCAGCATCGGTGCGTTCGAATTGCGAATTTGCCCCGGGCCGGTCTCCCGATCGACCGGAACCAACTCGTCCCCGGTTGTCAGGATCGCAACGCACGGGCGTTTGTAAACCGCAATCCTTGCATATCCACACGCGGCAGCGAGCGCGATCTGCGCCGGCCCACCTAAGGTCCCTGCTGAGACCAACTCGTCGCATTGACGCGCCTGTGCGCCCTTCCCCACAATGTTGTCCCCCGCCGCAGTCGACCGCTTCGAAAGCATTCGAATCCGCTTACCATCCCGCTCCACATGCTCGATCATCACCACGGTATCCGCACCCGCAGGCACAGGTGCGCCCGTCATGATCTCCCACGCAGCCCCGACTGGCAGCGGACCAGCGGGTGCTTCTCCGGCATGCGTTGCACCGGCAACGGGCAGGAACTCGTGCCTTGAAGCCTCTGCAGCCCGGCAGGCAAAACCATCGCGCGTGGAACGAGCAAAAGCCGGCTGGTCCTGATCGGCCACAATCGGTTCCGCCAGCACGCGGCCGGACGCAGAGCCTAGCTCAACTCGTTCGACCTCGAGTCTTGACCGGCTCAATCCGCGCGCAAACGAAACCACGATCGCACTCGCTTCCGAGTAGCTAAGCAATTCCCCGCTCATGCCAAGGATTGTAGATGGAAGCGGCCGTGCGAACGTTCTGCCGCCCCACACGAAAATCTACCTGCCAAAAAATCGGCGCCTCCAACTTTCGGAGGCGCCGCGTTCATTCGGATTCAACTGCCGGCTACTTCTTACCCGCCTTGTAAGAGGAATTGACCTTCTGTCCGGCCTGCTGCAGAATCGCCTGCACCTCTCCGGCATAGGGGCCTGTCGGTGCCAAGTCGAGATATTTCTGGTATGCCTCGGAGCACCCTTCCGGCAGAATAATCCGCTGCGTCTTCGGATCGACAGTGGCCTTGGAAACAAGCCCCTGTCCCTTGAGGTAGTACACCAGCGCATCATTCGGGTCGTTCTTGATGGCCATGTCCGCGGCTGCCACCTGCGCATCGGCATTACCTACTTGGAAGAAGATCACAGCTTGATTGCGAAGATAGGTTCCTGCAGAGGTTGGATTGGCTTTCGCAGCGGCATCGTAGGCGGCGTTCGCCTCGGGCACTTTTCCCGCACGCGCGTAAATCTCTCCCAATCCAGCATTCGCCATGCCCTCGATTGCAGGAGTCGGCTTCTTGGCCGCAGCGTCCACCTCAAGTGCCTTCTTGTAAGCAGTCTCGGCATCGTCGTACTTCTTGAGTCCGGTTTGTGCCTGTCCCATGTAAGCCCAAAGAACCGGCTCGTTCGGCCTCATTTCCGTATCCTTCTTCATCAGGGTTTCAATGTCGGTGTACTTCGCCGTCTTGATCTCCGTCGTCTTTGCATCGACGTCGGCCCTCGCCGCAGATGCGCCAAGCTGCTGAGCCGCAGCGGCGTGCGCCGTGTCGGCATCTTTCAGGTCCTGCGCCACGACTTTGAGATCGGCGTTAAGGTTTTTGATTACCTCATTCGCCTTCATCGCGTCTGCATTCTTCTTGCGGAGATCTTCCAGTTGCTTTCTCTGATCTTCCGGCAACTTCGCGACGTAATCCGGGCGCGACATGTCCACGTCGGCGGCCACATCCTGGCCAGCCACGACCTTTACGTTCTCAAGCATGTCTGCCTGCTTGTCCTTCTCCATCCCGGGCGAGCGGTAAATGACGGTGTAATTGCCCGCAGGCGCCTCGCCGCTGTAATCGCCATTGGCATCCACGGTGAAGGCGCCCCGGACTTCCGTCTGTGCCGATAACCCAGGGCCCGCCGCCGCGCGCGTGGTCTCGCGCAATTCAACTGTGCCGCCATTCTGCGGCGCGCCAGTCGGATTTGTCACATGCCCGTGAACTTTGCCGGTGGGTGCGCCGTTCGGTGCCGCAGCCGGCTGTTGCGCAAGTGCAGGGACGAGGGCAAATGCCAACAAGCCCATCAAAAGTGAGATGTTGCGTTTCATTTTCTTCTCCTTGAAGAGCGCCGGCGAACGTTCATGCGCGGGCTCCAACAATTTTGATCTGAACAACTGACGACAAACCAAGGGTCTTGTTGCCGCATCCGCAGGCAGGCGCCAACCGGCAAGCATACAACACGTCCCACGCTGTCTGCAGCCCCGCCAGAGCAGCCATCGTGCTGTAAATACGATGCACAGCCCGCTTCTCTCAGCAGGACCCAAGTTAAATCCAATCGCTGTCCAAGACAAGGCCGTCCCGCGCGGAAGCCTTTCTCCGCCCTCGACTTCAACTCACGGTTCGGTCAGCTGAACCGGCCGAAACTCCCTGAATTCGCTTCTCCGACCCACCAGTAAATCGCGTGGTGGCAGTTCCTTTTCAATGTAGTGTCTTCGCGGCTATGCGATTTGTGGTGCACATCACACCCTACAATGGATGCATGGCGATTACGATCCGCGCGGCAACCGAGGCAGATGTTCCGCAGATTCTCGCATTCATTCGGGCCCTTGCCGCTTATGAACGCGAACCGGACGCCGTCACGGCCAGCGAAGCCGACTTGCTGCGGGACGGTTTCGGTCCGAACCCCTTCTATTTCTGCCTGATAGCGGAGGCCGACGGCGCCCCGGCCGGCTTCGCCTTCTACTTCTTCAATTACTCCACATGGCTTGGCCGACCCGGCCTCTACCTCGAAGACCTGTTTGTCCATCCCGAATATCGCGGCCTGGGCATCGGCAAGGCTTTGCTGCAGCGGGTCGCAGCCATCGCGGTCGAGAAACGATGCCCGCGCCTCCAGTGGGAAGTCCTCGATTGGAACACAACTGCCGTCGACTTCTACGCCGCCATGGGCGCCGAATTCATGGACACATGGCGCAATGTCCGCGTCACTGGAGACGCGCTGCTCAAGTTGGCCGGTGTACCTTCTGCTTCAGGAGCGGCGAAATACTGCGCCGAAGCACAGATGAAAGGCTCGAATTGAAGCTGCGCGTCATCGGCGGAGGTCTCGCCGGCCCTGAAGCCGCGCTGACATCCGCACGCCACGGCTGCGAAGTAGATCTTTACGAGATGCGCGCCCTCGTCGACGGCCGGCCTCGACTCACGCCCGCGCATCAGACCATCGATTTCGGCGAGCTCGTCTGCTCCAATTCGCTCAAGAGCGAATCGCCCAACACCGCGCCCTGGTTGCTGAAACAAGAGATGCGCCGTGCGGGCTCCGCTCTCTTGCGCATCGCGGATGAAACTGCCGTACCAGCAGGCCATGCGCTCGCCGTCGATCGCATCGAGTTCTCCCGCCGCATCGCAACTGCCATCGAGGCCGAGCCCAATATTCGTGTCATCCGCGAAGAAGTCACACGCCTCGATCCATCAGGTCCGCTCACCATCATTGCGACCGGCCCACTCACATCCTCCGCGCTCAGTGAAGAGGTCCAACGCATCACCGGCTCCGAACATCTCGCCTTCTACGATTCCATCTCGCCCATCGTCGATGCCGAGACCATTGACATGAGCCGCGTCTACTTCGCTGCGCGATGGGACAAAGGCACCGCCGACTACATCAACTGCCCCATGACTCGCGAGGAATACGACCGCTTCCTCGATGCGCTTCTCTCCGCAGAGCCTGCCGAGAGCAAGGAGTGGGAAAGGCTTGATTACTTCGAAGGCTGCCTGCCCATCGAGATTCTTGCGCGGCGCGGCCGCGACACACTGCGCTTCGGCCCCATGAAGCCCGTCGGACTGCGCGACCCACGCACCGGCCAGACTCCGTGGGCCGTGGTGCAGTTGCGCAAAGAGAATCTACGCGCTGACAGCTACAACCTCGTCGGCTTCCAGAACCACCTCAAGTGGGGCGACCAGGCCCGCGTCCTGCGCCTCATCCCCGGCCTCGAAAACGCGCGCTTCTTGCGCTACGGGCAGATTCACCGCAATACCTACATCTGCGCTCCCGCATTGCTCGACGAAACTCTTCGGCTGAGGTTCAAATTCGGGCAAGGTATCGACAATCCACTCACTTTGCCAGCGCTCGACAGTCGACGCACTTCGGCAGCCCCGGAGGGGCTGGTCGAGAATAGCCCAGGGCAAGCGCAGCGCAGCCCTGGGCTAGGCAATACAGAAGTCTCAAGCGCCCCGGAGGGGCGCTGTGAACCAGCCCCAATCATATTCGCAGGCCAACTCGCGGGCGTCGAAGGCTACACCGAATCCATCGCCACAGGCCTGCTCGCGGGCCTCTACGCCGCATCTCTCGCGCGCGGCGAAGAACCGACACCTATCCCACGCGCAACAGCCCTCGGATCACTCGTCCACTACATCACCCACGCCGGCGCCAAGGGCTTCCAGCCCGCCAACATCACCTTCGACTTGCTGGAGCCACTCGATGAAGAGACGCGCAAGAAAGTCCGCGACAAGAAAGAGCGTCATCGCATGCAATGCGACCGCTCTCTCGCCGCCTTCGATGCATGGTGGGCAAACTCCGGTTATGCCCCAGTCGCACATTTGCCTCATTAGCCGGCTCGCTTCTGTGGGATAGTTTCAGCCATGAGAATTACCCGCCAGACACCGACAGAACTCGTCGTCGAAGACTCGCTCTTCTGGGTCACTGTGCTCTGCGCGCTCGTCGCTGCGCCCCTGCTCTACATCGGAATCGCCCCGGGCCTGCACGGCACGCTCGCCGGCGGGGGTCTCTTCCTCTTCTTTGGTCTTTTCGGTGTGCGCAAAATGACCTTCGTCTTCGATGGCATCGAGCGTCGTGTCCGCTGGAACGGCCGCAAGCTCTTCAAGGTCGAGTCCGGCTCGATTCCCTTCGGCGACATCGCCGGCATCGGAGTCGAAGCTATGTCGAGTAACGACAGCGGGGCAGCGTATCGCCTTTCGATCTTCACCGCGCACGGCTCTGTTCCAATGGCTTACGCTTACGGCGGCGGCAAGGACCGTCATGCACGCATGCGCGAGGCAATTCTCGCCTTCCTTAACCCCGGCGCGCAGGGTGCTTCGTCCTCGTCCGCCGAGACTGTCCGCGGTGCGGGTCTGGCCGACGAGGCATCGATTCGCTCGTTACTCCGCCAGGGTCGGAAGATCGATGCGGTCACTTTGTTACGCTCCACTGAACGCCTCAGTCTCGCTGAGGCAATGCAGCGCATCAATGCAATCGATGCGGCGATGAAAGCCGGCAAATAGTCCGTCGGTGCAGGCCCCACCGCCAAACGCCGCGACCGATTCGCCCGGAACCAAACCCATCAAGAATGCGTACTCCTGTGGTACGCTGTGCACTTCCGGAAAGGTCCTGTATGCGCGCTATCTCCGCCGTAGATGCCGTTTCGGCCGCAATTCAACGCACCAAGGAGTTTCTCTTCAGACCCTTCAGATGGGGAACCTTTCTAAAGCTTGGTCTGGTTGCGATCATCACTGAAGGTCTCGGAAGCAATTTCCGGCCCTCATCGCACGGCCATCCTTCCCCGGGACATGGACCAACGGTCCATTCGCCGTTCAACCTCCCGCCGGGATGGATCGCTGCGATTGTGGCGGCTGTGCTGGTAACGATTGTTTTGTCGATTGTGATTTTCTATCTCGTCACCCGGCTGCGATTCGCATTCTTTCATTGCCTGATCCACAACACGAAGGAGATTCGGCCAGGTTGGTGGCTCTATGGAGCACAGGCAATGCGCTTCTTCTGGCTGAACATGGTGGTGGGATTCTGCTTTCTGCTGCTCGTGGGTTTGATTTCGCTTCCGTTCGTCGCCGGGTTTTGGCGCCTGTTCCACCAGATCCCACAGGGCGGCCATCCCGATCTCGGGTTGTTGTTGTCGCTCGTACTCCCTTTGATTCCGATCATCATTCTGCTGGCGCTGGCTGGAGTTGTGACCGACCTGATTTTGCGCGATTGGATGCTGCCCCACTTTGCGTTAGAAGACGCGACGGCCGGCGAAGCGTGGGCGAGCGTGTGGTACCGCGTCCTGGCCGAGAAGAAAGAGTTTTTTGTGTACGCACTGCTGCGCGTGGCCCTGCCGACGATCGCGATGGTGGGTGTGTTCATGCTTTTGATCATTCCAGGGCTCGCCGTGGCTGGTTCATTGGCGGCGATTGAGTACGGTGTTCACTCGGCCTTTGCAGACGCGACGGGCGGTGCCGCAGCTGCCGGCATTGCTATTCAGGTCTTCTTTGGGTTGGTTGCTTTCTTCTTCGCGGTGTTGGCGAGCATCTGCCTTGGAGGGCCTCTGAGCACAGGAACACGCGAGTATGCGCTGATCTTCTACGGCGGTCGTTACCAGGGGCTCGGAGACATACTCTACCCGCAAATCCCGCTCCCTCCGACTGAAACAGGCACACCCAGGTTTGCCTGACCGTGGCCACGATTCATCGCGGCGGCCGTCACTTTGACGGATAAAGAAGCCTGATACGGGAACCTTTCTGGCTCGGCCAGTGTCCAAGTGGAGAGGGCACGCGCATGCGACACACGCCATCGTATGCGTCCGGCCCCCCAGAGACGGGTCCTCGTCGATGGGGGGACAGAGTGTACCCTTGATACGGGAGCTTCATGACGCGTTGGACCCCACTCTTTGCTTCTGCGTTTTGCTCAGTTGCGCTTCTCGCCGCGAGTGCCTCCCGCGCCGATGCGCAAGCCACGCCCGGAAAGCCGGCTCCCGTAAAGGTTGAGCTTCCTCCTCCGCCTAAGCCCCTGCTCCCCGACGCATTCGCAGGATGGGTCGCGGCTGAACCGCCAAAGAACGTCATCGATCCGGCCCAAGCCGACAACGCGAGCGTCTCAGCCCTCAAGGAATACGGCTTCACTCATGCTGTGCTCGCAAACTACAAACGGGATGGCGAGACGCTCACCGTACAAGCGCTCAGCTTTCTCGACACCAGCGGTGCCTACGGCGCATACACCTTCTACCGTCAAAACGGTTGGCCCAAAGAAGAGATTGGAACCGGAGCAACTTCGAACAAGAATCGCGTCCTCTTCTGGGTGGGCACCACGGTAGTTGACGCGACTTTTTCGAACATCGGTCCGATGTCCGCCGCTGAGCTGCGCGAATTGGCGAAGCTGTTGCCCGTCGCGCAAGGAAACAAGGCCATCGCCCCGCCGATTCTCGCCAATCTGCCGCAGGCTTCGCTCGACAAACAAACTACGCATTATGCCTTGGGCCCCGGAAGCTATGTCGGCGCTGGCGGTGTACTGCCTCCCGATCTCATTGGCTTCGATCGCGGCGCGGAAGCTGTGACAGCGAATTACTCGCTGCCCTCGAATCCCGCCACGCTCACCATCATCGACTACCCCACGCCGCAAATGGCCGCCGCGCAGGAAACGAAGATCCGCGACTACGTCAAAGCCGGCGTGCATGCGCTACCCGCATTTCCCAAACCGCTCGCTGACTCAGACCAAGCCTCGCTCGAAGTGCGCCGCAGCGGACCACTCGTGATTCTCGTGAGCGGCGACGCCGTTCCCGACGAAAGCCACAAGCTGCTTGAGTCAGTCCACTTTCAGGAAGAGTTGGTCTCGATTCCCCAGCCGACCGAATCCGAGGTCAACAAGACTGGCAGACTCCTGCTTGGCATCGCCGAGATTGTGATCGTCGGATCCTCCGCCGCCATTCTCCTGGGGCTCTTCTTGGGAGGCGGTCGAGCCATGTATCGAGTGGCGCGAGGCAAGCCTGCCTCTTCCGTCTACGACACGGAATTCATCAGCCTGAACCTGCAGAAATGATCGGAGCTTTCCACCGCTCGAAACCTGCCCGTTCACGAAAGCAGCCCGGCAGCCGTAAGTCTGTGGAAAACAAGACGAAAACCCCAAAAAACACCCTTAAAAAACCGTAAGAAGACTAGGCAAAATGGCCAAAATGCGACGCTTTTTGACCTAGTTTGAGGAAATCCACAACGTCCATAAATATATGTAAATAAGGCCTTTATTTCGTCTCGGATTTATTCTTGACACTCCGCCCCCCCGCCCCTAGTATGCAAGCCAGAAAGTTCTGATGGCTTTGCCTCCGTTGGAACTATTCTCCCTAAGGAAGGAGCTGCCCTGTTGCCGGGCGGCTCTTTCCGCTTCTACGGCCTCGTCGAACTGGCCGATCAATAGCTCCCTTTCCTCCAAAAAGATGGCTTCCTTTTCCGCTGGCCCTGTAGTGCGCGCGGACGAAGATCTTTCACGTTCGACGGCCCGAAACTGCTCCCGTCACGTGGCACTACCGGTTCACCACTTTTTCCTTCACCGTGGTCCGCACGTCATGCAAGGCTCAATTGAAGATCGCTGCCTTGAAATTCGAATCCTGAGATTCCGATTCGATTGATCACTGGAATTTCAATGCGCAGTTGCCAGGCGACAGCAGAATCATGGAGGTCCGTACAATCCATGCGCCACTACATGAAAACCGGAAGACACCACTTGTGTGTACTCGCATTTCTTCTCGCCGCAATTGTGGAAGCTCCCGCAGCGTCCGCGCAGACATTTCCTTTGGCCACTCCAGAGGGTCTCGATCTCCATGGCGTCAAAGCAGAGGCGACAGAGTATCTCGGACGGAAAGCTGTCCGACTGACCGTGGATTCCCAGACCGCTGATTCCGCCTTGGCATTCCTGCCCGGAACCGATTTTCAGGATGGAACAATCGAGGCCGACATCGCGGTAAAGATTACGACACCGCCTGGTGTCAGGATGCCGGGATTCACCGGTATCGCATTCCGCGCCAAGGCGGACGGCAATGAATATGAGCTGTTCTATCTTCGACCCAAGAACGCGCTCTCTGACGATCAGGCGATGCGCAATCACGCTGTCCAATACTGCGCGGAACCAGACTTCGACTGGTACCGCCTCCGCCGGGGGTGGCCGTACGTATACGAGAGCTACGCGGACATACAGCCTGAAACCTGGATCAAGGTCAGGATCGAAGTGGCGGGTCGCTCGGCCCGCATCTTTCTCAATGGTTCATCCAGGGCGAGCGTTGTCGTGAACGGCTTGAAGAGTTCCATGCTGCATGGGGGAATCGCACTCTGGACGAGTCCTGGTGAAGAATCTTACTTCTCCAACATGCGCATCACTCCCTCGCCAGCTCTCCCAATCAAGAATGGTTCAGATGCCGCTGGTGATTGGTCTGTACAGAATTCCACGGACGCCGGCAAATTCGACGGCACCATAAAGCTCACGCGGGACGGCAACAAACTGACCGGCACATGGTCAGGGGCCCTTGGCGACAACAGGCCCGTGACAGGCACTTGGCGCGACGGCTACGTCGAGCTTTCGTTTCCAGCCGATTGGCCAGAGGGTGAACTTGGCACACCTGGTCCGACAAGAACCGTTCTGGCTGGATGGTTCGATGGCGACTCCGCCCAAGGTCGGATGCGCGTGGAAGGCCGCGCCGACGGACAATGGAGCGCTCAACGGAAGGCCCCGTAAAAAACTCCCTTTTCCTGACCAGGCTAATTCAACCCTTTTGTCGTTCTGTCCGATAAGTCTATTGCGGACAGGTTCCGGCAGGAGGATAGACATGCCATTGATAACGTGGGACAACAAGTTTTCCGTCGGGGTTAAAGCCATCGACGATCAACACACAGTTCTGTTTGGATTCCTGAACGATCTTCACGACGCAATGTTGAAAGGCGAGGGGTCCAAAATGACTGGCCCGCTTCTGAAGAAGTTGGCGGATTACACGCGCACCCATTTCGTGGAAGAAGAGAAGATGATGGCTGCAGCGAACTATCCGAGGTTGTCCGAACACCAGGCAAAACACCGCGAATTGATGAAACACGTCGACGCCTACGCCCTGCGATTCGAGCATGGCGAGGCAACGCTCAACCTCCATCTCATGAACTTCCTGCGCGACTGGCTCACCACCCACATTCTGAAACTTGATCATCAATATGGCCACTGCTTGAATGAACACGGAATCAAATAAGAACTGTGCTCATTTGGACGACGCCGGAATCTGTCTCAGCGGAGTCGAAAGAGATCGCTACGGTCAAGAACAATTCACCCCAAGGTACAACCCGCCGGAATGCGCGTGGAGTTTTATGTGCGCTCGACTGACCAGCCTTGATCGACGGCTCTAGCGAAAGTTGCTCCAGCCGATGTCTGCGAGCAGGGCGCGAACAACGACCAATGCCGTCACCGTGAGAGCAGCCAGAAGACAGGTCCAAAAGCCGATTCGGCTAAATGGAATGAACAAAGTTCCTTCATGTCCGGTCAGCGTGAACCCGTTTTGCTCCGGAAGCAGGGCGCGCACGGCAACTGCCAGAAGAAAGCCCGCAGCCCAAACAATCGCGATTCTGAATGCTAGCTGGATAGTTTGATCCATTTGTGTTGTCCTCTGACCTTCGTTTGCGGCAAATGCGCCGGCAGCGTGTTTGACTGCTCAACTTTACCGAAGCCGGACACAACGATACAATCTTTGAGGAGCGCGCCGACGTAGCTCAGTTGGTAGAGCAGCTGATTCGTAATCAGCAGGTCATCGGTTCAAGTCCGATCGTCGGCTCCATTTTGGCCGTTCCAGGCAAATCTACCCTACTTCGATGGGACTAACCCCTAGACACCGCCCCGTTCGATAGGATGGCTCTAAGGGATCAGCGGTCTTATGCATCTGGCCCCGTGAAGCCGCGTTTTCAAGCGATTTGATTCAAATCGACGACCGGCCAAATTAGGATCTGCGGAACGTGATCGCTAGAGTAAAGCATAGGGGACCCCCTGCAGAGGTTCCCGCACATCCCTGAGGTGCTGGTGAAACTCACTTTTGTACTCAGTATTCCTCTCTTGCTCTGGGCCGAATCCTTCTCAGGCGCCGCCCGGGCACAAACTCCGAATCAAGCAATGCCTGCGATCGATTCCGGGCCCGATTCAGATACCGATACACAAGGTTCGACCTATGTGCCGGTTGATAGTTGGATCTATCCCGCTCTTGACCGGCTGCACGGGCTTGGCTATGTGGATAGCGCCTTCCTCGGTTTGCGCCCATGGACCCGCCTCAGCATCGCCCATATGCTGGAGCTCAGCGCAGACCAAATCGAATCGGGCACGAATAACGACGAGGCGCGCGCGATTTATTCGGCAGTGCTGAAGGAAGTAAAGCCCGACCTCGACCGCACGACCACGCTCGGGCATCCCGGCACAGAGCTCGAGAGCGTCTATACCGACATACGCGGCACGGGTGGTACGCCGCTTCGCGACAGCTTCCATCTTGGCCAGACAATCATCAACGACTACGGGCGCCCTTACGAGAGCGGGTTCAACAACTCAACCGGCTTCAGCGCTCGCGCCGAGGCTGGACGATTGTCTCTCTACTTCCGCGGTGAGGCTCAGCACGCGCCTTCTGCCACCGGGTATTCTCCGACGCTCGCAGCGCTGCTTTCAAACACGATCGACAATATCCCCTTCGCGACCAACCCACAACAAGATACGATTCCCGCAGGTCCGATAGCAGCGGCGAATGACTTCCGGGTCGTGGAAGCCAACCTCTCCTATCATTTGCTCGGTCACGAAGTCTCTTTGGGCAAAGATGACCACTGGCTCGGCCCGGCTAAAGGCGCTTCGATGCTGTGGAGCAACAATGCCGAAAACATCTATGACTTTGAGATCAATCGCGTCGAGCCGTTGAGCATCCCGCTCTTATCACGCGTTACAGGGCCGTTCCGTTATGACTTCTTTGTGGGCAGCCTTAAGGGCCACACGTACCCAAATGATCCCTGGGGCCACATGGAAAAGATCAGTTTCAAACCCACGCGGGATCTGGAATTCGGCTTCGATCGCCTGACAATCTGGGGCGGCAAGGGACATGAGCCCATAACGCTGCACACGTTCCTGCATAGCTTTTTCAGTTTTCAGAACGTGACCTCCGCCGAGAAGCTTTCCGCCAACGATCCGGGAGCGAGGTTTGGCACGTTCGACTTCAGCTACCGGCTACCGTTCCTGCGCAAGTGGATCACGATCTACACCGATTCTTTATCGCACGACGATGTCAGTCCAATCAGCGCACCGCGGCGTGCTGGATACCACCCGGGTGTCTATCTGGCCCGGTTCCCAGGGCTGGAACACCTCGATCTACGAGTCGAAGGAGCCAGCACCGATACGGTCAGTGCTTCCGTCGAAAGCGGTCAATTCCTCTATTACGAGACGGTCCAAAGACAGGGTCCAACGAATAAGGGCTTCCTGGTGGGCGACTGGGTGGGCCGACAAGGGAAAGGCGGCCAGGCATGGTTGACCTATCATCTGTCACCACAGGAAGAACTGCATTTCATGTATCGAAACGCTAAGGCGTCGAACGAGTTCATTCCGGGCGGCACCACGCAGAACGACTTCGAAGTGTACGTGTGTAAGCGCGTACTCAAAGACTTCGAAGTACGCGGCTCCATGCAGTACGAGCGCTGGAAAGCGCCGATTTATCAGACTGGCGCCCAAAGCGATGCCGTCGGCACATTCCAGATCACATGGTTTCCGCACATTTCGAAGTGAGGGATTGTAGAGAGGTCGGTGCAACTCGCACCAGACGTACGCGCTCAGCCTTCGATCAGACTGGCAGGGTTGCAGAAAAGGATCTATGCTTCCGTAAATTGCTGCTCGCCGGAAAGATCACCATCCCCGGACAGAATCGATACATGGGTGTGAGCAATCACTGGAACGGATGCGTCACCGTCTTCGGAAAGAATGGCGCCACTCATCAGATTCTCCATCACAGATGTATCCCACCGCCGCAAAACAGTGTCGACAAGAAGCTTGAAATCAGAAAAGAATGTCGCACGCGCCATGTACTCGACATCGATTTGATGCTTGGCCGGGAGAATCTTTTCCAGGTAGTAGTCGTTGAGATCGTGCTTCGGTAAACGAGCAAGAAAATTCTCTTCGCGGGCGAAGGCAATCGTCGCCGCACCGGTGATCCCGGGCCTGCACTGCAGCTCGCCGATCTGATGCTCCGGAAGCTTGGGCCGAGCGCCGACCAGGCTCATATCGCCCTTGAGCACATTCCAAAGCTGGGGCAACTCATCGAGCTTCCAGCGTCGCAAAAATGGACCAATCGGAGTGAAGCGCTGATTATCCGCGGTCGTCACAGCATGGTGTGACTGGTCCTCGCCATGCTCTAAAGTCCGAAATTTTACGATGATGAATTCGCGCCCTTTACACCCCATGCGTCTCTGCATAAATAAGACCGGACCGGCCGAGGTCAAGCGCACGGCGAGCCCGATGAGTAGAAAGAGCGGAATAAGCAGCGGCATGACAGGGACGATGCACGCGCAGTCAAAGAAGCGCTTGGCGCCGGATCGCGACCACGCGCTGACCCGCGAACGGACAAGATGAATCGATGAACGGGGATTCGTTACCGGTTTTCGAACCTGGGTCTGCTTCTCAAGCGCATCGGCACTTTCTGAGATTCTAAACTGTGCCGATTGTTCCAAGGCGGCGTCAAGAGTTGCAGGAAGAAACGACTTCGGACTCAATTCACCCTCCACAGAGTGACACACTTCAATATCGGTATCAATAGTCGGAAACTGGGCTCTGCTCGTTGTGATCTGCGTTTCCCGGTCGGCTGGTTCCCTCAGTCACCGTCACTCCAACGCGGAGTCGAGTCACAGGATTCTTCTTCAAACATCCAAGGCATGAAGCAAACTGCGTTTTTGCAGTCGGAAGGTTGGCATCCATAACCCGTCACATATTCCCTTGGCGGAGGCCCTGAAGTTATTCAGTCCTCGCAGGACGGCTCTGCTCAAAAAGCCATCCGAAACTTCGGTGACTAGCTTTGGTATTTCATACCAACAGGATAGCAGACATCAAATGATCAAGATTTACAAAATTGATAAAAACCTTACAGGTAAGACGTTCCCACCCCGTATTAGGCTACCTCTAAATGTTGGGCCATTGGGGGAATTAGTGCCATCAAAAAGTAAATCGAGGAAACTCCGCATGTACTGTGACGTAAGTCACTCAACCTAAGCAACCCACAACGTTCATTAAAGTTGCGGCTACCCGCGAATTATTGAAGGGCTGCATCTAGTCGAAAAGTGAAAGTTCACGAAAATGAATAATTCCTGACACTATTACCTGATGTGTTATTATCTTCTGGGTTAATATGCCCACAGGAACGGCTCTTGTCGTTCCCCGCCATCGAAACCAGCAACATGACTTCTGTTCCGTACCCGTCCGATCCAACCCGTACATCTTCTTGATTGAAGGTTCTCGGCGGAGAATACAGAGTCTTTCCCAGCTTTTCGTACCCGCCGGATACGGCTCCGAAGAACCGGTTATGGGCGTGCTAGACTCAGGGGATATGAGCTTTCTGCATCCCGGCAGAGGCCGCAGAGCCGGCGATTCCGCCTCTGATTCCCGCACGATTCCGCTGCCCCTCTACATGATGAAACGAGTATTACCTGCTACCCTTCTCTTCTGTTTCGCCACTGTATCCTTCGCCCAACAACAATCGCAGGGCAACAGCACCTCCGAAGGGACGCAGAACTCGAACGCATGGGATTGTTCCGACCCTCTTCTCGCGAGCACACCCCAATGCTCGGGTCAGTCGTCAGAAGATGCCAGTGGGATGCTTGGCTCGCAAATGCGGTTGCCCTCGACAGGTGGCCTTACGAACCAGCCTCAGGTCCAGCCTAGAACCTATTCTGACGCCGAATCCCAGACTCGTCAGCCAAGCGCTCGAAACCAAATACAGACCCAGACCCTTCCGCGGGAACCGCTGACAGAATTTCAGAAGTTTAGCGCAACGACGACCGGGCAGGTCCTTCCCATCTTTGGTGCAAATCTTTTCCAGAACGTGCCTTCGACCTTCGCGCCACTCGATATGGCCCCTGTCCCTCCAAACTATGTCCTCGGGCCAGGAGACGAGTTGCGGATCCAGGTTTGGGGACAGGTGAATTTCCAGGCAAATGTTCGCGTAGATCGGTCGGGCGAAATCTATATCCCAATCTCCCAGGTAGGGCCGGTCCACGTCGCAGGCCTTTCCTACTCGGAGCTCGAAGCCCATCTCCGTGACGCCATCGGGCACGTCTATCGTAACTTCAATCTGCAGGCTGACATAGGTCAGATACGTGCTATCCAAATCTATGTTGCGGGCGAGGCGCGTCGTCCCGGGGTCTACACGGTCAGTTCACTGAGCACGCTCATCGACGCACTCTTTGCCAGCGGTGGCCCTTCCGTTCAAGGCTCCTTCCGTCAAATTCAGCTGCGTCGCGGTAACGAAATGGCGACCAACTTCGATCTTTACGCATTCCTTATCAAGGGTGACAAGTCGAACGACGTCCAGCTACTCTCGGGCGATGTCATCTACATCCCTCCGGCCGGACCGCAAGCGGCCGTCGTCGGGAGTGTCCGGAATCCCGCAATTTATGAGCTCCGCCCCAACGAAACGCTGGGCGATGTTCTCGCCGACGCCGGAGGAGCGTCGACTGTGGCTGCGGAGGCGCGCATCTCGATCGAGCGCATCGAGGTCCACAACGAGCGCCATGCGATGGAGGTTGCCTATGATTCAACCGGCATGGCGACCCCCGTTGCTGAGGGCGATCTCGTCCGGGTGTTTTCCATCGTCCCCATGTACAAGCAGACGGTCACCGTTCGCGGGAACATTGCCAATCCCGGTCGCTTTGCCTGGCACCCGGGAATGCGCATCCGTGACCTTATCCCGGATAAAGAGTCGCTCATTACACGAAATTACTGGTGGAAGCGAGCGCAGCTAGGTTTGCCGGCTCCTGAATTTGAGCCGATTCCGGGCTTTTCCAGAATGCGTCAGCCCGTCGGAAATCAGGCGCTCACTTTACCGCCGCCAGTGGATATGTCGGGATCTGCGCAAGATCAGAACTTCCCGACGCAGGATCAAAATGCTGAGCCGCAGGATCAATACCAATACCCGCAGCAGCAAAGCCCCCAAGGAACGCAGCAAGGTTCATATCCGACGGCTCAACAGCGCGGATCCAGTACCTCTCTCGCTGCACAGGAGCAATCGGAGCCCTCTTCCCGCTTTGGGCGCTCAACCCAGAAAACGAGCGTTACCCAGGAGGCTCCGGAGATTGACTGGGACAACGCGGTCATCCAGCGACTCAATCCCGATAACTTGAAAACTGTCTTGATTTCGTTTGACCTGGGCAAATTGGTCCTCGGGCACGATGAGTCTCAGAATCTCGAACTGCAACCTGGAGACATCGTCTCCATCTTTTCCGAGGCCGACATCCACGTACCGATTGCGCAGCAAACAAAGATAGTGAAACTCGAGGGGGAATTCGCACACGCCGGCCCGTATACTGTGCAACCAGGAGAAACGCTCCGGGATCTCGTCGAACGCGCCGGTGGACTTACTCCGAATGCCTACCTTTACGGCTCGGAGTTTACCCGTGAATCCACTCGTTTGATTCAGCAGGCTCGCATTGACGAGTATGTCCAGAACCTCGACATGCGGATTCAGCGAAGCAACCTCGCCGTCGCCGCGTCTCCGGCAAGTTCCGCGCAGGATCTGGCGAGCGGCACCGCGGCCCAAAACAGCGAGCGGGAACTCGTCACGCGCTTGCGTCAGATCCGAGCTACGGGGCGCATTGTCCTGGATTTCAAACCCGCCAGCAAAGGCGCCAGTGGGTTGCCCGATATCGCTCTCGAGGATGGAGACCGTTTTGTGATTCCGCACATTCCAGCGAGTATCAATGTGGTCGGCGCGGTCAACGACCAGAATTCCTTCCTCTACGCGCAGGGGCGCCGGGTCGGTTCCTACCTTCGAATGGCGGGTGGCCCTACGAAAGACGCCGACCGAAAGCGTTCCTTCGTCATCCGGGCAGACGGCGAAGTCGAGAGCTATGAATCTCGAAAAGGGCTATGGGGCAATCAGTTCGACGATTTACCTATGTACCCGGGTGACACGATCATCGTCCCGGAAAAGACCTTTAAGCCATCGGCCCTACGCGGGTTCCTTGATTATTCCCAGATGTTTTCTCAGTTCGCCCTAGGAGCTGCCTCGATTAGCGTGATTCAATAGCTTGCATCGACTGCCGCCCACTCAGCAGATGACGTGGCAGTTCAAATCCTATTCTCGCTCGTTGGCAGTTCAGATTTGATTTCGCAGGAGAAGGAATGCAACATTCTTCGGAGATATTTGCGAAGGCCATTGCCGAACATATCAAGGTCATCCAGGCCTTATATAACGACCACTCCGTCCTCGAGCGCATTGCGTCAAAAATGAGCGCGGCGATCCTGCGCGGAAACAAGATTCTCTGGTGCGGGAATGGCGGAAGTGCCGCGGATTCGCAGCATCTTGCCGCAGAACTTGTGGGTCGTTTTCTTCGCGAGCGCCGTGCACTGCCTTCGATTGCGCTCACGACCAATACTTCGATTCTTTCGGCAATCGGCAACGACTACGGATATGAACTTATCTTTCGGCGCCAGGTGGAAGCCCTCTGTGTTGCCGGAGATGTTCTTGTCGGCATCTCCACATCGGGAAACAGCAGGAACGTTTGCCTGGCCCTCGAGAAAGCCCGGGAAATTGGTGCCTATACAGTTGCCTTCACAGGCAGGAACGGTGGAGGCATGTCACGCGTCGCAGAGGATGCCCTGCAGATTCCCTCGGCCGAGACGCCGCGCATCCAGGAATGTCACATCCTCTGCGGCCACATGCTCTGCGACTACATTGAACAAAGTCTCGACCAATCCGATCGCAATTGAACCTGAATCGAACCGGAAGCAAGGCGACTGACAAGCCCGGCCTCGCTTTCGTGGAATAAAGCAGAGTCGCGCAAAGCGACGCGGCCCCGCTGTCACACCATCTGATCTGCGGATTTCAGCTGTTGAGTCACGACATCCAGCGCTTCTTCCCACGATGAGAGATTGATCCCAAAACAACGGCGAAGCTTCAAATTGGAGAGGACGGAATTCTGCGGGCGTTTCGCCGCCGTCGGATATTCGCGCGATCCAATAGGATTCACGCGCGGAGTCCTTCCCTGCAGCAAAGATCCCGCGCGTTCGAAGATTGCCTTTGCAAAACCGCACCAGGAAACAGAACCGCCACAAGTCATGTGGTAGATCCCCGCCCAACTTTCCGCACTTCCAAACCTGTCATCGAAAATCCCATCAACAATGGAACGGGTCGCATGAGCTAACTCGATCGTCGTCGTCGGTGCTCCGACCTGATCATCGACCATATTCAACCGATCACGTTCACGCCCGAGACGAAGCATCGTCATCAGGAAATTGTTTCCTCGCGGCCCATACACCCAGCTCGTCCGAAAGACGAGAATCTTCCCGCCGACCTGCATCATCGCTTGCTCGCCCGCCAGCTTACTCGCCCCGTAGACATTCAGTGGGTTCGGAGAGTCCGTTTCTTCCCACGCACCCGCCCTCGATCCGTCAAAAACATAGTCGGTCGAATAGTGCACCAACAGGGCTCCGAGACGCTTCGCTTCCTCGGCCAGCACTCCGGGTGCGAGTCCATTGACCACCATTGCCAGGTCCGGCTCGGTTTCGGCGCGATCGACAGCTGTGTAGGCAGCTGCGTTCAGGATGATATCCGGCGTTGCGCCGCGGACGAATTTACGGATCTGCTCATGGCTCGCGAGGTCCACCGCGCCTCGTCCGCAGGGTAACATTTCGCCAAGGCCCGAGAACCCTCGCTGTAACTCGCGCCCCAGTTGCCCCTCTGCGCCAAACACGAGGATTCGCGGGCTGTTCCTCATGCAAAAACCTGAGCCTCACGAAAAGCCGCGCCATTCTGGTCTTTTGTGGAAACGACGGCCTCTTTTTCACTAACCGGCCACGGTATTGCTAAATCCGGATCATTCCAAACAATCGTTCGTTCACTTGCAGGCGAGTAATAATCTGTCACTTTGTAGGCGAAACCGACAATGTCGGTCACGGCTAGAAACGCATGGCCAAATCCGGGTGGAATCCATAGCATCCGCTCGCTTTCGCCGTCGAGTTCCACAGCGATATGCTTTCCATAAGTCGCCGAGCTACGGCGCAGATCGACAACTACATCATATGCGGTCCCATGCGTAACTCGCACCAGCTTTCCCTGCGGCTGACCTATTTGATAGTGAATGCCGCGAAGGACATTTTTCTTCGAGAGCGAGAAGTTATCCTGCACCCAGTTCGATGGCAGTCCAGCTTCTGTCATCGCACGCAGATTCCATGTCTCCAGGAATGCCCCACGGCTGTCGCGGTAAACATCTGGTGTTATGGAGAGAATTCCCCCCAAGGCGGTCTCTTCAATCCTCATTCGTCGCCCATCTCCGACGTGTAATTCGGCTCATGCCGCAGCGATAAAAGATACTGTCCGTAACCACTTTTGAGCACTGGCTGAGCTAACTTCTCAAGCTGCTCAACAGTTATATAACCGAGACGAAATGCAATCTCCTCGAGACAAGCTATCTTGAGTCCCTGGCGCCTCTGGATCGTCTGGATGAATTGCCCCGCATCAAATAAGGAATCGTGGGTGCCCGTATCCAACCACGCCATCCCCCGGCTCATCACTTCCACCTTGAGGTTTCCTGCATTGAGATAGAGTCGGTTCAGATCGGTAATTTCCAGCTCGCCTCGATGACTCGGCTTCAATGACGCCGCCATGTTCACGACTTGATTGTCATAGAAATACAGTCCTGTAACCGCATAGCGCGATTTAGGAGATTCCGGTTTCTCTTCGATGCTGACCGCGTGCCCGCGATCATCGAATTCCACCACGCCATAGCGCTCAGGGTCCTGCACAGGGTAAGCAAACACGATGGCCCCATGCTGCACTTTCGCAGCACGCTGCAGGTGGACTGAAAACGAATGCCCGTAGAAAATGTTGTCTCCGAGGATCAACGCACTCGTATCGATGCCTATGAATTCGCGTCCGATCAAGAACGCCTGCGCCAGGCCATCCGGGCTCGGCTGGACAGCGTACGTTAGATTGATTCCCCAGCGGGAACCGTCCCCCAATAACTCCACGAAGCGTGGCGTATCTTGTGGAGTTGAAATGATCAGGACATCCCGTAGCCCGGCTAGCATCAGCGTGCTCAGCGGGTAGTAAATCATCGGCTTGTCATACACCGGAAGAAGCTGCTTGATAACCGCATTCGTTACCGGATAAAGCCGGGTTCCGGATCCGCCTGCAAGAATAATCCCTTTCATCGGGAGATCCTTTCCTCGTAATTCTGCCGAATCCACTCCTTATATGTTCCGGTCCGTACGTTCTGAATCCAAGCGGCGTTTTTCAGATACCACGCGACCGTCTTTCTTAACCCACCTTCAAACGCCTCAGCCGGACGCCATCCCAGCTCGCGGCTGATCTTTGTAGCGTCTATGGCGTAGCGGCGGTCGTGTCCAGGCCGATCGGTCACGTACGTGATGAGCTTCCTTCTCGTCCCGGCTCCGCAATCCGGACTCATCTCATCAACCAAATCGCATATCGCTGTAACAACGTCGATGTTCTTGCGCTCACTGTTCCCGCCAATGTTGTAAGTCTCGCCCACGCGCCCCCGGTCCAGGATGACCCGAATCGCCGAACAGTGATCTTCTACAAAGAGCCAATCGCGAACGTTGCACCCATCGCCATACACCGGCAGAGGCTTGCCCTCGAGCGCGTTCAGAATCATCAGCGGGATGAGCTTCTCGGGAAACTGATACGGACCGTAATTATTGGAGCAGTTAGTCGTGACTACCGGCAGGCCATATGTGTGATGATACGCTCGCACCAGGTGATCCGAAGCAGCCTTCGACGCCGCATAGGGGCTGTTCGGCGCGTAGGCTGTGGTCTCCGAAAACGCGGGATCATCCGGCCCAAGAGATCCATAAACTTCATCCGTCGACACGTGCAAAAAGCGGAATGCCTGGCGACCCGCCGGATCAAGCTGCAACCAGTAGAGCCTTGCTTGTTCCAGCAGAGTGAGCGTGCCCTGA